>Ga0256884_1000374_pt1 | contig 12013 bp, 12 predicted proteins | sample MC6MC0492MT_FD_186341 | JGI IMG/M metagenome (GOLD analysis project Ga0256884, IMG submission 186341) | Metatranscriptome of enriched soil aggregate microbial communities from Iowa State University, Ames, United States - MC6-MC0492-MT... | ecosystem: Environmental > Terrestrial > Soil >... | reverse complement strand
ACGGTGCCGCTGCAGTTGCTGTCGTATCACACGGCATGCGCGCGGGGTACGGATGTGGATAAGCCGCGGAACCTGGCGAAGAGCGTGACGGTGGAGTGATTCAGGCGACGGCGCGAATCCGTCTGAAAACGAGAAATAAAGTCGGTCGCGCGGAATAAAGTCGGTCGCACCGTTAACGTCCGTTATAAGTGCGCAATTCAACTAAACCTCTTATAACCTCGTCAAAAAGCTGGAGCCCGCAATTTGCGGGCTCTTTCCATATGTGCTGTTTTTAAGGACGCTGCGGCCGTTGGTGGCAAGTCTGCTGTTCCTCAGGAAGATCAAGCACGCCGGCCGCTGGTAGGCTTGCTGCTGAGTGTCGGCAAAAGAGCGATCACTTGGCTGTGCCTACCGCTGGTGTTCTGGGAATGAGCGGGTGGGCTTGTTGCGCCTACTGTCCAAAGTCCAACGACTACAAACCAAAATTAGTACGACCACTGGGGTGAGGAGGGCGCTCAAGGTAAAAAGCGCACCAATTTTGAAGTACGTGAACTTACTAACGGCAAGTCGGGAGATCACTGCGGTCTGGCGCGCGGACCACTTCTCCGCCAATGTCAGCTCCACCCCAAAGCTATCTTCCAGTGCTTTGACATACTGGTCTGGCGACAACATCGCGATCTCGTCGTAGAAGGCCAAGTTGAGCCCACCATCTCTTTTATTATTAGAAGATATCGGCAGAGGCCAGCCTATGCGCGGCAACACGGCGAGTAAAGCAGTAACGATGGAAATTAGTAGACAGGCAATTGCGATGCCAGCGTAGATGTTCGGCAAGTGTTCTTTAAGCCGTTCAACGGCCAGAAGGCTCGCTATGTTTACACCAATGAGCGCAGCATTCTTTGCCTCAGCGAACTTCAGCCAATCGCAAACTGCCTTAAATGTGTCGTTGATGGACGAGCGAACTTCGTGCTCCGCCGCCTTTGGCTCAGCCGTAGACTCCAATTTTTTTCACCGTGACAATTTGAAACCACTAATTTAGCTCAAGTTGTGGTGAATGACAAAATTATCGTACCAAGCGGTGGTTGCCCTACGTTGCACTGATTACCGGCGCCTTTTCAGGATGAACGGTAGTTGATGGCGGGGAGGACTCCGTGGCGACCAATGCTTGAATCACCAGTTCGCGAGCCTTATCTGTCACCAAATTTTGGTTTTCTGGAATGTTCGAGCCTGTGTCATTCTCGCGGTCGCGATTTTCTTTGGTCTCCAAGAATTTCTCATGCCGTGACCATAACTTTTTGATCTCATCCCCTGATAGTCCGGCATATCCCGAAAGAGGCTTCCCAAGCCCCTCGTCTTGGAAAAAGAAGGGCTCGCATACGTAATCCAGATTCGCGCGAATTATCGAACGAGTCAATTCTCGGATTTGTGCCGCGGCTGGTTTGTAAATGTCCAGCACGGCATCTTCTGCCACATGTAAAGGATTTTCTGGATCTAAATCAATCCAGAAAATTGGATAGGGGTCGCCATTGAGCACCCCTTTCAGCGAAACTCTCCCGTCGTACCGGAACATGAACTTAGGAAGTTCGAATATCCCTACAGAATGGAGTGGGGTCCTACTCTCGCTATGTGTGCTCCTGCTGCCATTGGCTTGCTCAGTGCTCAGCACATGTGCAAGCTCAAGGGACACGACGAATTTTCTTGAGCTGGAGAGTGCGCCGAGGCGAAATCCCGTATCAATTGAAGGGCCAATGTAATCGAGAATAAAACTATCGGAAAACTCCTGCGTTTCAATTTCCTGATAGTACTTTTCAAGCTGCAATTGGTTGTGATATGGATACTCGTCGTCGTCAACGGTCAGATGGTCTCTATTGACCTGACGCCGGAGTACAACCTCTTGATTGCGCAAAGGAAAATCGGCGAGCCAAGCGCTCGCTTTGACGTCTAAACCGCGCTCTTTGAGTTCCCGGCGTATATCCTCAAGAGTGGCCCTCCACACTTGACAACAAACAAGCGCTTGCATTGGATGGTCAATGCGCTTGGTGAATAGAACTTCGTCTCCGATAGTTTTCCAAATGACCGGAGGTTCGCCACACCACGCCTTGCACTCGTCTTTTTCGCTTAGGTCTCGCGTTGCCCGTTCCCAATGGCGTGAAAAAGACTGTTCCGCCTGATGATAGAACGCGAGAACCATATTGAACCAAGGAGGATACTTATCTTCTTCTGATTCATCCGGCGCCTTAATTGTCTTTTTTTGTTTATAGGCGGTAGAGCCGATAATGTCTGCACTTAAAAAAAAGCCGCATATGCGGCTTTTCCCAGGCGGATAGGCTATCTAGATTAATAGCCTCTTCCGGCGGCGAATCACTCATTATTCTAACCCCAATACCTTGGCGCGGACTGAAGATGCCTGAGCTGAGACTCGAAAATAGTCTGACAAATCTAAGTGATCGCCAGCGAATTCTTCAAATTTGCGTCGGTACTCTTCTTTTGGCATAAGAAAAGCAGCAGCGAACCAGTTGGCTTCCTTCTCCACTTGACCCGAACCATAACGTTGCGCAATTAGTCTTTGGATATTCTGGCCATTAACCTTATTGGGATACAGGTAATGCAAGACATAATGTCCGAGTTCGTGCGCAATAGTAAACCGGTCACGCAAGACTCCTGTATCCAGGGCTAACCGAATCTCAAAAGTTGACTTATCCCCGGCGTTGCGCGAAATCTCAATGGATCCCGAGGCCGGCGCAGATCCGCCCCAAAAATCGACATAGGCAATCTTGCCGCCCAATCTCGTGACAACGTCTTTGAGATCATCCCCGGCCTTATAGCCAATTTGCTTAGCAACATCCTCAGCCAAGACCCCGACTTGATTGGGCCCCAGGCCGATCGGCGTAGGCGCGGCCGCGGGCGGAAGATTTCTATCCACTCTCATAATAGCCTCCAATAAGTTGGTAAGTTGACAGGGGGTACTGTATGGATGTACAGTGCCAAGCCTGGGATCAAACCTTTAGATTATACCGCCTTTTTTTGGTAAGGCAAATACTTTGTGAATGCTGTCATGCTACATTCCGCGGGCAACGCTGCGAAGACATCTTTCTATGTAGCAAATTAAGGGATCTTCGCCCGATTTCCAAGCTGCTAATAGCTATCAGCTCGATAGTCGACGTCAAATTTTCCTATTTCAGTTGGTGCTGACATTCCGTAATCATCGGCGAATTAGGCGCTTCGTTTGTATCTGAACCGTGGCCAGTTGGGAGCTCGGCGGGCGCATCTATGGTGCGAGTCGAGTGCACGGGTGATTTCGAATTTTTAATACAGCAGGCCGAGCTTTTTCGTCTATCATTGCTCCCAACTAGAGTGTTCGCCGCGACGGTTGAAACTGCGGACTTCTCTTAAATTAGAACATATCGATATAACGTTATCCCTATGCCAACAATGAATCCGGGCCTCATTATTGAAGGTTTTGTCTTAAATGCCAAAAGGCGTGTCTTTAAGGCTGAGATTGATCGCCACCACCCTGAAGTTTCCTGGGCTACTGCCGATGTGTCTGGCAATCCGGGTAACTTCGATGAAATTAAGCCGGGAGTTCAACGCTCACTCGACGCTTTGAAGCATGAGCTTTACCACGAAGAAAATCACGATGAACTGCTCGGCGAACTAGATGAGCTCACTGAACAGATAAAACGTTCGACTAGTCCTAATGAGCTGAGTAAGGCGCTTGATGAAGCGCGTTCCGCTCTGAACCGCGCATTCACCACGTAGTCGATCGACTGCACGATGTCGACAATAGTGCCGCTCGCGCCGTCCAAAACAGCGTGCGGAAGGTGAGAGCGAAAGCCCCGCACATGGCGGGGCTCCGTAGTCCGATAGCCTCTTTCCTCCACTTTTGGTGGAACCGACCTAGTCGGCAGGGAGCGCATCCGCTCATCTCTGAGCCCATCGGCTATCGCGCTGCCTCATGGTTAGCACCTGGCTCTTCGGGGCCGTCGGGAAGCTCCGGGGTCGGGGCGAGGTCGCGCGAGTCTATGCCGTTTCCCTGCGCAGCCGAATGGGCAGGATGGCTGGTAAGCTATCCCCTTTGAAGCGACTGACCGGATGAGACTGAGCGCTTCCCAGCGGTGATCTCCATGGTCGCTGTACCCGCGCAAGGCGGGTTGTAAATGGTGTCCGGATCTGCGCTTGCCCGGCTCGATGCTACCCCCGCGTTCGTATCGCCAAGGCCGCGTCGCGCGCGACGGCACTCGCCGACGGTGAGATGTTTGCGCAACCGAACGACCACAATTCCAGCATTCTGCCGAGTCGGCTCGGGGCCGGTTCATAGTTCTCACTGCGGCAGAACTCAAGCGCGCTCATGCTCACGGAGCTGATCGCCTCCTGCAGGCGGCGGTACCACTCCTCTTTCTCCTCAGGCGAAACGCTGCATAGCGTGGCCAACGCCTCTAGGTCACCTTGGCGCGGCCACCGTCGTGTTCCGCGTAATGTGAGCGCCATTCCGTCGAACGCATCGCCGTCGTTTGCGCGCGGTGCATACGCTGCCATAGTCAGCATGTCGTAGACAGGGGATAGCTGCGGACTCGAGCTGGGCGAGTAGAGCACGCCGAAGTTTTTCAGGTGCGCATCGCCGTTCCTGATAGCGGATGTCAGAATGTACTGGCCAAAGAGGTTTGAGGAGGCCCACGAAGCTTCTTCGGGAGCAACGATACATCGGATGACGCGCACCACTCGCTCGATGGAGCACGCATACTTGTCGCGTGCGGGCAGGTCTAGGAGCGAGCACGCGTCCTCAAATTGAAGTCGCGTCCCGTCCTCGGCGATGTCGAAACGCTTTACGTACAGGCGCTTTCTATCCTGCGAAAGTACGGTCGCCGCGGTCGGAAGCCCCATGCGCCGGGAAACTTCCATGCCAAAGAATTCAAGTACGGTCAGTTCGGGATGGTCGGGATCGTTGGCTTTGACGATCCATTGTCGTGCTGATGTGGGCGAGCTGTGATCTGGCGCACAGCCTAGGTACTTGGGAAAGCCGCCCGAAATGCCAGGCAATTTGCCAAGGGGGACGGTCTCCAGGTCAGCCAGGCAGGACGTCTCGATGCCGTCATCATCATCGGTCCAATCCAGGTACTTGGCCTCAGCGGTCCCCGCGTGAGGAAGCAGCCGAAGATTTCCGATTCGATGCTGGCCGCAAGCCAACAGCATTTCTATCTCTGATGCCTGCACGCTCTCCTTCCTCAAGCGGGCCTCGAGCAGCCGTTCCAGAAATCCCTCTGGATAGGAGACTTGGAAGATCGGGAACAGCGTTCTGCTCGTCCATTCCCTTGTGCTTGAAGGCATGTTGAGCGAAAGCGCGTGCGCGGTGGGCACTGCGGGAGCGTAGGTGAAGGTGTAGTCTCCTCGGGCATCCCGATCCAATACTCCTAGCAGGACATCTCCGAAGAAGACATCAATTTGCATGATCGGACTCCCCGCCGCTGGATTGAGCCTTGCAGGATTGGCAGCGAACGCGTTGCCACGGCTGCTCAATCAGTGTTCCCGCTTTGCCGCATAGCTCGCATGTCGTGGCGGACTCACGAATGTAGCGCTCAGTAAGCAGATAGAGCGAGGCCATCAACGGGTTGCCGGAAGGGACCATATAAGCAACGCGGAGAACGCCGAATTTTTCTCGCATGGTCACGATGCTGAAGTTTGGCGACGGGGATGAGTTCCACAATGCGTCGAGCTCTTCGCATAGCTTGAACGCCAGCCGAACCCAACCTGGTCCGAATTCAACCCGCACTTCTTGATCCTGCGCGAAGAGATGATGAAACCCTGCGTGAATCAGTCGGTTCGATTCGGTGTAGTCCATGATGAACTCCAAAAGAGCGGCGAGTGGCCACCTCTACAAGTGCGAAACATCGAGCGGCAAATGCATCTTGGAAAAATCGAGCTTTGGCGGCGGTGGGTGAAGAGCGTCCAGTACTGCGTCTGTGTAGGGTGAAAGGCAGCAAAGCTGCAGAAGGTAGGTGCAGTTAGGCCAATCTGTGGGAAGCGGTCGTCTCTCTGCGATCATGACATGGTGTCTGACCCAGGGCTCGGGGATGTGCTGGTCCAACGTCCCATGCGAGTAGGGCCAAAATTGTTCCGCGGCCAACCCTTGTTCGGCTCCGAGTTTCTTGATGAGACCGGAGAGAGATCCTTTGGAGGGCGGGCGGGGCATTTCAAGAAGGTCGGAACAAAGAGCGAGGTACCTCTTTACCGGCGGGACGTCAGCGGCCGATAGGACGGCGTCAGGTGCAATCGGCCCCACGATAGAACCGGGGTTCGGATGGGCGCGGAGCGTGCGGCGAGAGAAGCTCATCAGCGGCACAGAATGCGTCGGGCATAGATCCATACCAGGAACCTGATGCGAGCGATGCCAGTATGCGCAATCGAACGTTTTCAAGTCCTCATCACGGCATTCGGGGCACAGCCGAACTGGACGACTAGCCGCTGGGACATTCGCATTGAATAGGTAGGGAGTCATGCCGGTTACCGAGTCTTCTGAAGGCCTTCGCGTCTGGCACCCGAATATCAGATTCTGGAGGCTGTGCCGGCTTAGGTAGTCCTCGACAGGAATGCCACACAACTCGGCCACTCTTTTATGCATAGGTCCGAAGATGCCAAGGCCGCTATCCCCGCGCGCAATAGGAAGCTCTACCGCTAGCTGGGACGCTCGTTCAAATCCGTTTCTGTAGATCAACCTGTACATGTGGCCAGCCATGAACTCGTCTGGGTAGGGCTGTAGAACCATCAGTTTTCTTTGCGGCATTGGGCTAGATACTTGTGAACAAGGGTAAATGTGCGAGGGAGAAGCTCTTCCCGTCTCTGCCAGCAGCGCAGCTTCGGGAGCGCGGCGAGCATCGCCTGCCGCGGCGTTCCGCTAGATTCGCCAGGCTGCTCATGCGCGATGAAATTGCGAACCTCGAGGGCCAGAGCGACGTCACGGGCGTGCCAATCGACGTGGCTTGTGCGTGATGGCCCGGGCGTTACAGATTCGGACGAGGTCTTGTAAAGCCAGTCGCGATCATGGCGATAGAGCCAGACGTAGTCTGCGGGATCGCGTCGACGCAAGGCAGTGATCCCGGCGCTCGGGAAGCGCTTCACAAGTTGCTGCCATCTGCGGTGCGTGTCGCGCCATTTGCGTTCTAGGCATGCAGTGATCCATTGCTGACGTAGATCCGGAATCGCGTGGAGGAGACCGACCACCACGCCAATCTTTACTCCGAGCGTCTGGGCGACATCAGTCGCCCTCTTCCCCTTGAGAAGCTCGCGAATGACGGCCGTGTGGCGCGGAGGTCTTCGCAGCTTCAACGGAACATGCGCCTTCGCTGCCCACCGGATTACAGTCTCCGTTTGCACGCCGACCTGGGCGGCGGCGCGGCGCGCGGAGTAGCCTCGATCTCTGATGAGAGTAAGCGCCTCGACCTGCGAGGCACTCAACCCTGCCTGAGGCGGCGACTGCGCTGTGAGCTGCGTGAGCGAAGGAGAGGCGCGATCGGATCGGTAGGCTTCGCAGAACTTTAGCCAGGTCCCGTAAAGCCAATGGATGAAAAGCAGGTGGCGCAACGGATTGCTGCTGTGCCCGGATAACCGCAGTACGGTTTGGACATAGCCCGGACGACATTCGGGGTCCAGCGGTAACGCGTTGAACTCAGGTAGTTCGGACACTTCCATAGCTGCATCCGCGCAGTCAGCAGCTACGCGCTTCAGGTTCAACTGGCGCCGGCCTCGGCCATAGCCGAGCAGAGCGAGGTCGTTCACGTAAGTGTCGTGAAGCTGCCGGTAATCGATTCTTCCTTGGTAGAGGCCTATCGAAGATGCGATGACCAACGACGTGAATGAAAGCCAGGATGCAGGTGCTGAAGTCGCGGGGGAGGCGCAGTCGAACTGAGGATCATCGTGAGGAAGAATCCATAGAAAGCGGCCAATGCCGTTTGCTTTGGTGCTTGCTGCAGTCAACTTGCAGAAATGCGTTGGGCAACTCCAGGCGCCCGGATACTGGTGATCGCGATGCCAATACGTGGTGCTGTACATCTTCACGTCGCTCGTGCAGCACAAGGGGCAGTACTTCAAAGGATGTGCCGCTCCGAATCGACTGCTCATGAGGCCAAGCAAAGATTTGGTCCTGCCCGAGCTGTTGCGCTTGACCTCCGCCAGAATTTCTTCCTCGCAACGCGCCGATCGCCACGGCAAGTAAAAAGGCAGGATGGTGTGATGCGCGACGAGGTCGGAAAAGGACGTCTTGAGCGAACCGCCGCTGCGCGATAGGAACGTATCGACATGGGCCGGGATGTCGTGCCGGTCCCCTTGTCTGGAATGGCCAAAAAGCCTCTGGGTGGTTGCACCCGCGCGGGACTGCAGGGACAGCACATGCTCGCGAGCAAAAAGGCTGTACAGCGTTTCGTTCGGAAGCCAACCGCTGACTTCCATCCGGTGCAAATTGGGTTTGGCTGTCATGGAATATCTCGCGCTCACGTGGGCCCTAGGCTCTATCTCGGCATCAGGGGGCCGCCACCCTTTCTCTGGACCTCGGTTTGCAGAAGTTCGGCGGCAGAGAGTTTGCCGGCACGTCGAACGGGCCTCTTAGGCGTCGGCGCGGCGGCAAGTGTCTCCCGGCTTTTGTCAGAGATTTTTTGAATGTGCGCAGCCGCCTGGTGTGCAATAGGTCGAAGCAGTTCTTTCTGAAGCTCTTCTGCTAGTCGCCGTTCCCTCGCCACCGCTCGGTCATTGGCCACAGCTTCGGCCGTAGCGGCGACAAGCGGAAACGGGCACTGATACTGGGCATTGGTCTTGGAGGGCTTTTCGATCAGCATTGCTTGCACCTGTTTGCGATGGACGGAGTAAGCCGTACTCGAAAATGCGTTGGCCAGGTCAGAGGCTACGACCTGATGTCGGCCCTGCTCCCACGCCGCAGCATACGCAGAGCAAATTAGGTAGGTCAGCAGCCGTTTCAGGCCCGCAGTCTTCTCAAACATCTCAAACCGCTGCGACGCCAAGTCGACTTGTAGGGTTGGTGACAGAGCTTCCGTCACTGCCGCGAGATAGATCTTCCAGTCTTCCGAATCCGGCCTTGACGGAAGTAGTACGGACGGAGTCGCGAGGAGTCGTTGTCTGTCCTGTTCCGGGCGCCTGAGCAAAAGATTACAGAGGCTGTAGTTGGCGACAAAAGCGAGGGGCGCTCCGAGGTGAGAGAACTGATAGAGTGCCTTCGTAACGGCCGTGTTTGCCTGCGCGCTCTGAGTCATGAACTGCATCTCATCGAGGATGATCAATGACACGGCATTCTTGAAGATGATTCCAGCCACCGCTTGAGTTGTATCCTTCGGGGCATCAATCCATTCTGCCTGGACGAAGGACCGCAGCATCTTGGATACGGTGGAGCGATCTTGCGCACAAATGAACCATGACGCGCTCGCCCTCAAGCGCCCGCCTTGTGGACCAAGGTTCACTTCTTGCGACTGCGGAAGGATTCTGTGCACAGCCTGCATTAGGCTGCTCTTACCCACACCGGCAGGACCGGTCAGGCAGACTGGAGCACGGAAGTCATTGCCTTGATACCTACGGTTGTAGAGGCGCTGAAAATAGTCCTTTGGATCGACGTAGTTTCGAGCTCGATGTGCTCTAGCCATGCCGACAAATTTTTGAATTAACGTCACTTCCTCGGACGAGGGGATGTAAAGACCGGCCAGGTGCTTCCTGACTTCCGAGTCGATAAGATATGCCGGCACGTCGCCAAGATCTGATCTTGGAGCTACACGTGTCGTGGCTGCGGCCTGAATTTCTTCCGGCGTATCGAGGCCGGGAAAGCTATTCAACGCCTCCCAGCTAATGTGGTCATGCATGCGATTTTCCGGTGGAGATTTTTTTGACGTCCTGGTTATCAAGTGCAGCAGAACCCTTCAGCCCTGCCCGCGTGGACCGGCGCTTGGTACTCTCCCAACGCTGCCCGGTCTCTGCCTCAAAAGCGCGCTTTTGAGCCACTTGGGCTGCATCACGATGCTCTAACAGCAAGGTTCTGCTGTCTTTCAGTACGCGGTCTTCGGCCAGCAGGTCGTCGAAGGTACGATAGAGTTGCTCTTCGTCGTCACGAGCTTGAGTACGGCGGCCACCTCTACAAGGCAGCCGTCAATTTCTACCCACAAGTACCTGATGCAGAAGGGCAGGTAGTAGCCGGGCACGCTCTTGGTGCCGTTTTCCCCGATGCGGTCTAGCACGTTCGTATCGCGAAGTTCGGGGGAGTCGTATCTCTGGTGCCGCAGATATGCGCCCTCTCTGTCCAACCTAACTGTGATCGGAGCCAGAAAGCGCCGCACGGCGGCGGCGAAATTGCATTGCTCCGCCAGATTCCTGGCACGATCATCCAGGAATTTCCAAACTCCTACCGGGTTGGGGCGCACGTTCTCGCGGATCATTTCGGGCGTCATGCGACCCGAAACGTCGGCTCCCTGAATCTCAGCCAGGAGGCGCCGGATTTCGCGCCGCGCCATTTGATATGCGGTTAGATCACTGATCAGGTAAGTCTCGGGACCTTCCGTTTCAGTTCTGCGTCGCTGGGCCGACTCCACGAGCGCTTTGCTCTGGCCCATACCTGACGGCGTAAGCTCACGGATCGCTAAGGCGTCTGATGGCTCATCTGGTACGCCAGGTTCGCGTTTGATGCCTGGGCCCCGGTCAGTGATGTGGCGAGGTGACAGGCCAGCGCTAGGCCATTCATGCTCGTCGATCTCGATGTCGAATAGGCTGCAAAATTTGGTCTTAGGAATTGCCGCGCAGAACAGCATCGCGTTATAGGCTTCGCTTGACTCGCCGCCGAACGAGAAGCCAATGCCTAGGCGCATGCCTGATGCGGTATCCACGGCGCGCGCAACATACAGCGCCTGGAGGACAGCGCCGTCGATGTAGCCTTTAGGCCGGTCCTCACATACGTAGGCGTCCGCCTCGGTGGCTTCATAGAGACTGCTCACACCCTCAGGGAAGCTACCCATATGTGCCGCGAATCGACGGCGGAACTTGACCTCTCCGTACAGGGTGCGTTGAACAGTGGCCAAACCATAGTACTTGTGGACCTGGTAACGGTATTGATCGTAGGTCGGGATGTGGTCACCGACTAAGGTCATGTGTCCCGACTGATCGTAGACCGGCCTTCCCTTGAAGTCCGCCTCCACCGCGTCCCGATAGATCTTCCGCAGCTTCTTACCGAGCGCGGAGCGCTTGGCGTAGCTGGTCAGTATGAGATCGATCGTCTCTGGAGTGGGCCGAACGCCGCTCAGTTTCCCTCTGATTTTTGACGGTCGGCCCAGTTTCGACTGCGAGGCGGTGTTGGAGAGGCGGTCCCATTGACCGATTTGCGCGAAATTCGGTAACAGTGCCCACGCATTGCGCCCGAAAGTAATGTAGGTCAGAAACCACGTGCGTAGACGACCGGAATTCTTCCCCACAGATTTGGCGTATGCACTGATCAGGGATTCAGGAAATGGCGCGGCCAGGATCTCCTGTTCTCGTTCCAACAACGGGGCAATGGCGAGCAGTCGCTCCTGGACACGCTCAGCATTGGTCATTTTCTTAGCGATCCTGGACGCGTCGAGTCGGATCAGATCGGTATCCTTCAATCCGTCGAGGTGCGGCGGTAGCCCGGAGGGGTTCGGCGCCGGCACGATCTTGCCCTCGGCTAGGGCCGCTTCGAAGCGAAGCCGATCAAGCATGATCAGGTGAGCCGCGGGGCGTTTGGCGTGCGTGAACAACGCGATAATCGCGCGGCCGCTCTGATGATGGTTTCTCACCAGGTGGTAAACATTCCCCTTGGTCAGACTCATGAAACCCTCAGGTGCGATAAGAGGTGAACCTACCTGCACGTGTCACCTCGCGAACCAATGGCTGTAGTCGACCAGGACATCCGAACGTTCCCGTCGTAGCGGCTTGTCGGGCAATACAGGGCGGTAGAGATCCACCCTCACATCGCGATTCCAGATGGCGGCATATAGGATCTTCACGCAATCAAGGCGGTCCACCCCGGTGCGGCGCTCGAGTT
>Ga0256884_1000372_pt1 | contig 12071 bp, 7 predicted proteins | sample MC6MC0492MT_FD_186341 | JGI IMG/M metagenome (GOLD analysis project Ga0256884, IMG submission 186341) | Metatranscriptome of enriched soil aggregate microbial communities from Iowa State University, Ames, United States - MC6-MC0492-MT... | ecosystem: Environmental > Terrestrial > Soil >... | reverse complement strand
GTCGTGCATCCGGGTCCCATCGACACTGACATGAACCCGGCCGATGGCGACCGTGCGGCTGATCTGGTTGCGGTGCTGTCGTTGTCTCACTACGGGGAAGCGCGCGACATCGCGGGGATGGTCGCATTCTTGGCAGGACCGGAAGGGCGCTATGTCACGGGCGCGAGCTTGGCGGTCGATGGCGGGTACGCGGCGTGAAAGTGGATGCCTTCAAAACTTTTTCGCCACCCGACTTGCACAAACAAAAAAAGCCCCATATAATCTTTCTTCTTCGCAGCACACACATAACGAAAAGCTACAGCGGCAACGCAGCAGCAGATCAAAGTGAGTGACTTGCAGGGCTGTTAGCTCAGTTGGTAGAGCAGCGGACTCTTAATCCGTAGGTCGAGTGTTCGAGCCACTCACAGCCCACCAGAATTCTCTAGTAGTATCAAGCGCTTAGCCCACCGGAAACGGTGGGCTTTTTGCTTTCTGGGGATTTTGACCGCACTTCTAACGCACTCCGGTGTTTTGGCGGACCCTGGCAGCGACCTTCGAGCGCTGTTACAGAAAAAATTTCTTCCTCCATTTGCTGGCAGTTTTCGGCGAATCGGAGCCCGCGAAGCAAGGGCCCTCCCGCGTTGGCGCTTATACCTCAATCCTCAAATTGTGAGATAAGCAGCATGGCTAACATTCAGAAGCGCGGTGAATACCAGTACCAGGCCGACATTCGTCGTAATGGCTTCCCGCGGCAGACCCAGACGTTCTTGACCAAAGACGACGCCGAACGGTGGGTGCGGAAGCACGAGGGGCAAATGGACGAGGGGAAATTCAGAGACCTGCGCCCCGTCGCGAAACTGACCCTCGGCGACGCCTTGGACCGCTACATGGAAGAAATCGTCCCGACCAAGGCCGTAGGCGGGCAGCGTAACGAGCGCAATCGAATTCGACTGCTGAAGAAGCATCCACTGGCCAGGCGTGAGCTGAGCACTCTTCAGTCCTCTGACTTTGCCAAGTACCGTAATGAGCGGACCGTACAAGTAGGCAGTGCCAACACGGTGCGGCTGGAGCTGGCGCTGCTCTCGCATCTGTACACGATTGGCAAGAAGGAGTGGAACTGGCCACTCGACAATCCCTTGAAGGACGTGAGGCGACCTTCGGCGCCCGAGGGCCGTGAGCGTCGGCTTCGTGGGGATGAGGAGTCCCGGCTCCTCTCGAGAGTCAGCGTCGAGCGCGTTCGGCAACCCGTCTGGCTGGAAGCATGCATTCGACTCTCACTGGCCACGGGTTTGCGTGCCGGGGAACTGCTGACTCTCGAGTGGTCACAGGTTGATCTGAAAGGCGGCGTCATGAACCTGACAAAGGCCCGCAATGGCAGCAAGCGATCAGTAGGCTTGAACCTCGAGGCGGTACGTGTCCTTCAGAGCATTCCTCGTTTGGCCGAGAAGGTCATCAAGGGCTATCACGAGACCGGCAAGCTGGATTGCGATTTCAAGGCAGCCTGCATTGCTGCTGGCCTGGTCGACTTGCACTTTCACGACCTTCGTCACGAAGCGGCGACTCGCTTGGCTCCGCACATGATGCCGCAGGAGCTGGCCAAGATCATGGGCTGGAAAACGCTGCAAATGGCCATGAGGTACTACAACCCGACCGCACAGGAATTGGCGATGCGAATGCGCGCGGTGGAGGCGGCTCGATCGGAACCGTCACCTGGCGTGGCGAATGCTCTGGCTGTGCCCAGGGCTATCGAACTGGCTTCCGGGACGGCGGAGGGTGTGCCTGCTCAGCGCGTCGGCGCTCCGACCACGAGCAACGTCATTCGAGTGCACTTCTTGCGTGATATGCCCTCGCGGACCCGCGCTATTGCCTAGTTTGGGCATCTGATGGGGATTGCTGGCGGGCAGCGGAAGAGGTCTGCTCGCCCGCCGGCATTCAAGATAAAACCCGCCGCAGCGGCGAGGACATATTGCTGCTCAGTTAGGAAACATTGATTTCGTTGCGGCACGTCATTTAGGCGTGCCATGTCAGCAGCTTTGCTTGCTCGCATTGAAGCGTCTGCGCCACGTCGGCCGTGGTGTGGACCAGAGAAAGACCGTTGCCGTGTTCGGCCATTAGCGACTGCCTTAACGGAACCCTACATTCAACTCAACCCGCCCGCGCATGTGTGCTGGCTCCAGTTCGACATCGACGAAGAAGAGGCATCTCACACCTGGGCAGACTGTAATCTCCCTCCGCCCACCTATGTTGCCGTGAATCCCACCAACGGCCATGCGCACTACGGATATGCGCTTGCCAGTCCAGTGTGCAAGACGGACGCCGGTCGTCAGAAGCCCTTGGCTTATCTTGCGGCCATTGAGTACGCCTACAACCGTAAGCTTGTGGCTGATCGCGCGTTTCGAGGCCCTCTGGCGAAGAATCCGTTGCATGCTAACTGGCATCTATGGCAGCCCGCGAACGACGTTCAATACGAGCTCAGTGAACTCGCTGAATATGTTGAGCTGCCTCGCTTGGAGGAGATGAGAGCAGATCGAATCAATCTGGACTATGCCGCCTTGGGGCGGAATTGCTGGTTATTCGAAGGCTTGAGACAGCAGGCGTACTTGCAGGTAAAGGCGTTCTGGCGACCGGCAGGAGACGAGCTTTTTTTTGAATGGCTCTTGCGGGAGGCTGTATCCCTGAACCAAACTTTCCCGGTCCCATTGGGCTTCGGAGAGGTGAAGAGCATTGCCCGCAGCGTCTCTCGCTGGGTGTGGAAGCGATTTACGCCAAGTGGCTTCCGGGCTATTCAGTCTGCTCGAGGGCGGGCGTCTGGAGTAGCGCTGCGGTTCGCCTCGCAGGAGTTGCGGGAGAGGGCGGCGGTGCTGACCGCATCAGGTATGACTTCGCGGCAAGTGGCAGGGCAGTTGGATGTGAACCAATCCACCGTGGTCAGATGGCTGCGGGCTAAAGAAGCCGGTGAGGCTTGATATGGGCCTGCCGGGATTTGCCTCTGTGGATGGTGACGGCAATTGATCTCGTGTGTCTGCGCACTCGCCGAACTCCGTTGATATACTGGCGAGGCTGAAATCGACGATGAGTCCGGCCGGAGTGGCATTACGGTCGAGGCTCGTGGAGCAGGACTGGAGTCACTCAGCGTAGCTGTCCAGTCGAACGGGGTGCCTCAATGAGGCGCAATTTGCGAATAGCATTTTGCGGGCGCCGTTCCGAAGAGTTAAACAGGGCCCATGCATAGCGTGGGCCTTTTTCTTTGCGTCTAAAAGTTTTGTTTTAGGACGGCTTAGCGCCGTGGGGACGACTGCTAAGTGATGACGTCTTCCTGTGATGGCCGAGTTTCCATAGCTAGCGTGAGGGAACTGAGCCCGGTTTGGTGATGCACGAACCATATCAGGTAACAGCGGGCTTTGGGCCTACACAGTAGTATTGACTGCTTCCGATCATGTCTGGTAGAACGCTCCTCTTCAGTGGCTGCTACAGGCAGAATGGAAATGGGCCGTGCATGGCTTGCGATGGCTCGTGCCGCGAAGCCGAGTTCAAAGAGCTATATACCACCATCCCGAAAAATATCGGCAGTCGGATGAACGGTCGCGTCGCCGTGACACGGGCGCGCTGAGCTGCTCCGTCCAAACCTCGCGAAATTCCTGGAATGCTTGGCAAAGCCACTTTTGGGCAGATTAGCCACAGCGATCGTCCTTCCATGTCGATCTGATTGAAGCATCTGGGATGCGACATGTGGCAGGGCAAGGAGCAGCGCTAAAAGCTACGGCTATGGATTGAATCCTGTAACAGCTTTAACCCAGTCCCATGCCCCGCCCTGAACCACCGCAGAGCAGACAAAGAAAGCGGGTGCCAGAATGCCCTTCCTTCCCACGAGAGCCATAGAGGGGCTTACCCACCAGTTCGCCAAGTGAATCTGCTTTGGCACGTAGTACTTAGACACAACACAACTCAGCGCAAGGGGCAATACTCCGACGCCCACCGAAAACGCCCACTTTTTCCAGCCGGAGGCGAGAGACGGTAGAGTCTCAGCAAGCGATGGGTACCCCAAGTACACGATCCCGAGACCAATCAAAATCGGCATCAGCAGGAAGGTCAGGGCATACGAAAGACGAGCTTGTCTCTGGTGACCGGAACGGATCAGTGCTGCGTTCAACGCGCGCTCGGCATCTAGCGCTTCATTGGCGACTCGCAGCTGCTCTTTCGCGTCCTCTTTTTCTTTGGAGACGGTTTCTGCGCGGCCTTCTGCCGCTTCTCCCCGCGCTTTAACTTCAAGCAGCTCTTTCGACGCTGCCTCGCGTTGCTCCTCCGACTGCTGTCTCGAACTTCGTTCTTGAATCAGCGAGTTTTCTGTTTGCTTAAGCGTACCGCGCGTTACCTCAAGCTGCGCTAGCGCGTCACGATGCTCTGACAAGAGCTCTTCTCGAATCAACGCAATGGTCTCATCATTGGATGTGTCGGCGTCTTTTAGCCGCCCGCGGAGAGCCCGATTGGTCAAAATCTTTTTTAGGGTGTTCTCCGGAAGGTCGCCCACATTTTCGTAGCGGGAGAGTGCCTCTAGAACTTTGATCGTCGCACGTTCATCGTCAGGATCGAATGACTGGAAGAACAGTGGGAGCCGCAGGCTGTCGACAAGGCTCTCTTCAAGCTCCCGGCTACGCGGCACCCAAAATTGCACTAGCTGCACGAGGTTGCTCGGATGTAGGATCACTGGAAGGCGAGTTTCCTTATTCGCGCGTTTCCTCCTATCAAACGCAATCAGTCGCCAGTCAATTGAAACCGCCCAGTACTCTACCTCGAACGGGGAGTCAGCATCTACGGAACGACGATCCTGGACTGCATGCCACAGAACGGCGTCATGCAGTAGAGCTTCGTAGCCTTTTCGTCGATCTTCTGTAAACTCGCTTTCTTCGCGGCGTTGCTCATCCAATACGTCGTCCACTACGTCTTGACGCTGGTTGTAGACAGTCGGATGCGCCTCTAAGACGGAGATCCCTCTTTCCCGAAGAATTGCGCGAAGGTCATCTATGTACGGCTGGAAGAACGCGGCGGCTGTTAACCCTGAAGTTTTCGTGGCCGCATCAAAGAACTTCTTCGCCACACTAGGGAGTGGCTGCGAAAGCGCTACTCGCGCAATTGCCCGTGTGGTCCGAATCCGTTCTACACGATGCATTTGTTTAAGCAGAACCCGCTGAGCTTCGTCGAGCGTCGATGGGAGAACATAAAACTTGACATCGAGGCTGCGCCCAGCCTTTTGGGCGACTTCAATCAAGGATAGAGCGGCATCATCCCCCGGGTTGTCGTGCAAGCCAAGGACGGAAAAAATGAAGTTCGTGTCCAGAACCACTTTGATGGAACGAACTTTTTTTTCGCCTTCAATCAGCGCTAATGTCTCAGGACGAAGTTGGGAAGCTTCAGCAAAAAAGTGTGCAGTGAGCAGCCGCAATACCTGGTTCCGACACGTATGGTTCTCCGGAGCAAAGAATGTTGAAAGAAGGATTTTCAGTCCTTCTCGGTACTGTCGATTGAACTTGGAGAGAAACTCTTCTAGCCAGTCGACGTCTCGCTCCAGATTGCCGTCAGCAAGTAAATGGAAGAGATTGGCTCCGGTCACGTGGATGGCGCCTAGCAGCGCTTGGCGAAAATCTGCCCAAACCTTTCCGCTGTCAAGGGCAGGGCATAATTGCCCGCAGGCCGCCAAGAACTGAGCCTGACACTCTTCTTGTTCGCGAACAGCATTCGCATGAGCATCCGTCAGCTCGCGCCGGGCCTTTTCGGTTAACTTGAAGTTCGGCCCCGGCATCTGAGAGACAGAGCCTTGGCCTGCAAGCAATTCGAGTTGCTTTGCGAGCACGTCGTCCGAGAGGCGGATACCCAACTCTTGATTCATCGCGGCCTGGAGTTCAGTCATCGTCATTGGAGACGAGCTCTTCCAAAGTACGCCGCGCACGACCTGCGCCACAGCTTTCTTCCACCACCCGGATTGGTTCAGTTCAACATGGTGAATGAGCGACGATATTTCGGGAGAAAGGCCTTTTTTAATCATGAGATGCTCAATTACTCTGACGGAATATGTGCATAGAAGCTATGTTTTATTCATAGCACCAGATCCAAGCCGTGGCGCAGCGCTTTTAACTGGAAACTTGAGTCGACAGCCTTAAGAAGTGCATGCAGTCTAAGAAAGGGGCACCTGCAATCTCTCGAAGAATGCTCTGTTGCGCTTCTTCGCGTCATTGAGCACCTTGTCATAGGAAACGATTTCGATGTAGCACCCTTGCGCTTGGTGGTACTTGAAGTAGCCCTCGTTGTCTGGCGTTTTCACGAAATCGTGATCCATTGCTATCGCTTTAATGCGTGGCGTCAGGCTACAGAGGATATAAGCGTAGAACGGGATGGCCCCAACGTTGATGGTCTTGCCGTCCTCGTCCTTGGCAGTGCCTTCCTTGATTTTTCGCACATAACGCAGCACCTGCTCTACGGGGTTCTCCTCTTTAGTTGGATACTCATTCCGCTCAGGGCGCTTGAATTCAACGATAACAACGGATTGATGTGGACTCTTCGTCTCTGAAAAGGCCCGCGCAGTATTGAAGATGGCCAAATCTGGCTCGTCTCCACCTCTCGCGTTGACTGCCTTCAGCCTTGCCATTGGGAGATCGGATGCAAGGTATGTGTGATAAGCGAGCCGCTCATCAACGACCCACAGGTTCTGACGGGAAAACTCCACTTCTTCTGAATCTACTCGCATGGGGTAGATGAGGCTATGCACTAGGTCTTCTCTTGCATAGACTCCGGAATCCTGAACTTTGAGTGCGGTCTCGAGCATTTCTAGGATAGTCCGGCGGTGGACGACGTACTTAGCGAGGGCAGCTTTCCCTAGTTCGTTCTCCTCGTCCAGGTACAGTCTGTATAGCGCAGCGTACTCCGGTGAGGCGGCAGCGGTCTCGAGTGGCACCTTCTTGATGGCCGCTGCGCGCTGCCGGTGTTCCAGCTCGATATCCTTCTGAGTTTTGTACAACTCTATGTCGAGTTGCTCTCGCGAGAGGTTCGCAGGAATGCGCTCAAGCCTCTCTCGATAGCGGTCTTGTAGCTGGAAGCGGTACTGTGGTGCGTCCTGCTGAATGAACGACTCAATGAGCTGGCGTTTCTCCTCGCGCAATTGCGACGTGTACGGCTCAACGACCTGCTTGAGCGATTTGATGACCTCGGAATCTAGCTCTTCACGGGTCATTTCTCCGGGGAAGTCGAGGTCGGCCTCTTGCAAGAACATGAATGCTGTGCGTTCCGAGCTGACTTTGGAGTCAAGGTACGGCCCCGCTACGTAAGTGCGGAACACAAACTGATCATCGTTGTCATCGGTCAAACGGCCTTGCAGCTCAGGAATGGCCTTGCTCGCTTTCCAGGCCAGCACTTCTCGCTGATTGGCACAGTATGAAACAGTGTGGTTCTTGGTTGCACCTGCTTGGTATCGCAGCACCGTCACCCTGAACTCGTGGCCCTTGAGCATAAAAGTCACTTCCTGAGCGCGCTCCTTCGCTTCCTCAGCAAAGATGTTGTTCAGGTTGCATGACTGGCCGTCGCCGTCGTGAAGTGTTATTTGGGGGCAACGTCCACTCATCAAGTGGATGAGTAGGTGATCGATGATCTTTTGGGCGATTGTCTCAAGCGACTTGGGGAAGTGCTTCTCGTATTCCGGCCGCACATGCGCGAGCTTTACTGAAGTCCGACGCTCCTTGGTTTTGGCCTCGTCGACCGCTTCCCCTTCAACTCCCTCGGTGGTCATCACGAACTTGAAGGTTCGCCGCATCCACAGGTCGACGTCTTGGGGGTAGGTACTGTCAATGGCGGCTTCATGGAACACCTTGAGCCAGGTGAACCGCCCGATGCCCTTGTTGCCACGTGCAACCTTGCGCGTCGAGTCAGAGAGGAAGAACGCACGCACGTTGCCATCGTTGAAGCCTGAACCGTTGTCAACGACGGTGATATCACGAATGGCCGCCAGCGCGGTTTCTTCAGTTCCGGCCAGTGCTACCTGTCGCGCCTCTCGCTGCAAGTAGACGTCGATGCGTCCGTTTGAAATGTCGGCATCCTCAATTGCCTCGATGGAGTTCACCAGGCACTCGAAGAGTGGGATGAGAGGCTGGGTGACGGGTAACTGAAGGTTGCGTATCCGTCCGACGATGTCCACCTGCATGGCTTGCCTCCCTGTACTGGTCTTCTCAGAAGTTGCTCTTGGGATAATGCCGCAACATGTTAGCAGATGTTAATGTGAAACCTAGCGCATGTGGGCGTATGGCTAGTCCGTTGTGAGACGTCGCTAAGCATCGATAATGATCTGGGCCGGTTTGTCTGCGGGCTCGCTGCGCGGCAGACAAAGCGCGGCTGCCGGTATGTGCAAGATCCGGTCGGCGAGACTGAACTGGCACGATCCCTGAGCTCACCTGAAGGACGTACTTACGCGGCTGCCATCGCAGAATATCCATCAGATCGCCAAGCCGGTATCGGACAGGTGAGTGCCGATCGTGTAGGTTGCACCGACAAGGGTGTGTTCGGCAGGGGCTTGTTTTGATTCAAACAAACTGTAGATCTGCGTTGCTGGGCTGGCCGAAACATGCATCTAACTGCCGGGGAAGAACGTGTTTCGTGCTTCAGCCCGGCAGGTATTTCCCCATGCTCGACCATCTGGAAGGTTCAACCCAGTCGCTGACGTATATCCTGTAGTGCACGCGAAAGACCCCGGTCGGACAGCTCATAGGGATGTTCGAAACAGTCGATCCTTACCCACTGAGAACGCTGGCCGGGATGGATATATCCTTCGAAGTCATCGACGAGAAGGCACTGTTGAACCGTTGCACCACGGATTCTTACCAAGTCCTTGGTCGTCCCTGTCCATCGCACGTATTCAATTTGCGCAAACCAGCTGGGTGCCTGGCCTTCATCAACGAGCAGTTCTGCGATAGGGCGAAACCTCGCTTCGCTTACCGTCGTGTACATCACGATCCTCGGGAAGATCGCATGGCACTGAATCAGGAACTCGTTGAGCCCAGGTCGAGGGATTTGGCTCGCGGCGTTAGAAATTAACGTGCCTTCTAAGTCGAGGGCGAGGATGCAGGGGCGAGGCATAGATGAAGCCTGTGTCAAAAAGGAAAGGGGGCAATACTGTGAGGACATGCTCCAGCACTTGAAGCGGAGGCAGGCCGCACCGGGAGGGCTGTGGATATCATTCTTGGCCGCCATGCCCTCGGCCAGCGGGCGCCTCGCATTCCCCTGTGGCAACATGAGCTTCCAACGTGCCATCTGCACGTAGTTCGAATTGGAGTCTGTCGCCCGACCTAAGCGACAGTCGCTCTCGGATGGTGCGAGGTATTGTCACCCTGCCTCTAGTGCTGAGCGTCGCTGAGTGCCTCTCATCCGTCATGCTTTAGATGCATTCTCTCTCCGCCGCAGTTTCTGGAGTTCCGAACGCATTGAGTTAGATGATTTGAGGAGGTTAATGACCGAGTGCCAGTATTCCGCACCCAAGTCCCCGTCCTCATGAGCGAGTCTCCAGAGTGTTCGAACTGCCTCGTTCAGGTCGATAGGTTGGTCAGAGTTATCGCCTCCTGCGTTTGCCAGGGAAATGCGGCTTGAGTTTGAGGTCTCGATCATCTCGTTCCTTCCTGGCCAGCCTTGGGCGGATTCGGCACGAGAGTTGAATGACACACTTTCGTCTGCTACACGTGTCGGAAGAAGCGGAACAAACTTGTGCGGATGTAGAGGAAGCAGGCGTTGTAGTTCTGACGCCGACAGTCCATAGATGGGCCGCCATAGTCGGTAGATCACTTCATCATGGTCTTGGGCGACATATTGGAAGACAGGGCAGCTTGCCTCTAGCGCGTCGTCGTCGCTGTCGTCATCCGGCTCAAGCAAACCCAAGGCCTTCGTGCATGCGATGAGCAGGTCCCGCATTAGCGATCGACTTTCTCGTGGCAGATCTGCTCGTCGAAGAAGTTCCTCAGCCTCCACGCGATGATGGTCGCTCTCACCTAACTCGATTCCGATGGCCATCATTGCTTGAAGGAGCCGTTTTGCTGGATCACCTAGGTCAGAGGTGTCAAGAGCGTTGGGGTGAAAGTAGATCATCTGGGGTCCGGAAAAATATGCTCCAGCCTACTCGTCTCTACTTGGCATGGGGCCTATATTGCTGGGGGCAATGGGACTGCGCTGACGGCAATGCCTCATCGTGCGCCACATCTAGCTATACGCCTGTGGGCATGTGCCCGTTCTATTAGGCAAGAATTATGGAGAAAGGAAATAAGGGCCTTCGGCTCCGGCACGCTTTGCGAGTTGCTATGCGTGAACGTTCGCATACTGTTTCGCAGATGGCCGCTCACGTCGGGGTCAGTCAGAGCTACCTGTCTCAGTTGTTGAACGGCGATAAGGCGATGGATGCAGTGAGCGATCAGCATTTGCGGCGGTTCGCGGCGTATCTCGGTATGCCGGCTATCGCTGGCTTTATGCTTGCCGGACGGCTTGAGCTGGCTGATTTCATCGAGGGGACGTGTACGCTGGAGCAGCAGTTGGAGTCCGGACTTGCGGTGGTTTGTGGCAGTCCGTCGGCGGCCGAGGCAGGAATTGAGTTGGCCGACCTGGATCAGTTGCCTGTTCCGGTGAAGTCACTCATCGTTTTGCTTCATCAGCGTGCTCAGGTCGAAGATATTCTCAGGCCGACGACCGCTTGGTGGTTGGCGCGGCACATCTTGATCCATGACTGATTGGTGACGAGCTCGGCCCCCACTTTCGGTAAAGGTGGGGGCCTTTGCACGGCCATAGGTAAAGGCGGTGGGCTAAGTCGCAGCTATCTGCCGTCACATCCGACTGAAGGCGCTGTCGAGCAGCTCCGCCATTCGCGTAGATCCTTCGCCGCTGCGCAAGAATGCATAGTGCTTCTCGACGGTGCCAACGCGATCGTTGAGTACAAGTGCGGCTGTCTTGAAATCGCCGCCGTCGGCTTTCAAGATGGATGTCGCAGCGAGATGGCGAAACGCATGGGCGCCGAAGCCGTGGCAGCTAGGCAGATAGTTGGCAGTTAGTGTCTTGACCGTTGCGCCCATGTCGACCCAAGGTGTGTGCTTGGCGCCAGGCTTTTTCGATTTTCGCGTCAGAAACACCAGGTCAGTCGGTGCCACCATCAGGATAGGGCGGAGAGTAAACAGGTACTTCTCGATGTCGATCCAGGCTGACGCGTGCACCGGGCTGTCGTAAGGCACATCCTGAGCGGCGCCGTACCAGTTCTTGAACTTGTGTTTCGGGATTCTGATCCACCAGGATTTGTCGCTCTTCTGGTAAAGCTCTCCCGTGTTGTCTGCTCGCCAAGTGAGATGAGCGAGGTTGCGGCGACGCAGCGGGTTGGACGCAAGGATCTTGATCAGCACCAAATCGCGAGCCCAGATGGCCTCCTTGCTAGGTGCCGCACCGACAGGCCGAGCCGCACGCATTCGTTGGATCATGTCTGCCACCGAATCCATGGGGTTCTTCTGATCGATGAGGTGGCGGAGCGGCTCGAACGAGTCGCGCGAGACCTCGATTTCGTTGTAGTACGACGAGGCAAGTTGTTCGAGCAGATCGAACTGACGATCACACATGGCCTCCCACTTCTCCTTTCGATAGCGCTTAGGCAGCGTGGCCTGCCATTCCGGACGCTGCCGCAGAAAGCCGAATCGCGGACGGACCAAAGCCGTCAGGAAGGCTAGCGCCTGGATAGCCCCTTGATTACGCCGACCAGAGCGTGTTTTGCGCCAGTCCAGATAGGCCTCGATGTAGTCAGGCACAGCAAGCCACGCCATGGACTGCGTCTCCGAGGGATTCAGGCCCGCGCCCCCGGCTTCCGGGCTCATCTTGAGCCACCCCAGGTACATCCCGGTGTTTCCCCATCCGTAGCGGGCTGATGCCACCTCGCGCCCATCCAGGAACGCCCACCAGTTCGCGTCCGTTGCTGCCGTCAGAGGGCACGGGGAGAACCGCCACCTCCCCCGCTTAGTGCGCTGAAGCCCGACAGGCAATGCTGCCGCCGTCTTGTAGCGCATGAATTCGGTCCATTGACGACGCAGAAGGGATCCAGG
>Ga0256884_1000370_pt1 | contig 12088 bp, 20 predicted proteins | sample MC6MC0492MT_FD_186341 | JGI IMG/M metagenome (GOLD analysis project Ga0256884, IMG submission 186341) | Metatranscriptome of enriched soil aggregate microbial communities from Iowa State University, Ames, United States - MC6-MC0492-MT... | ecosystem: Environmental > Terrestrial > Soil >... | reverse complement strand
TTTCTGCGCGCGTCTTCCGATAAGCTCAAGCCACGTTGGAGGAAGGACGGCTTCGAAGCAGGCCACCTTATCAGTCAACCGTCAGCATCCCTTATATATGTAGCGCTTTTGCATAGGTATTGCGGATGACTGAAGCGCGCATGACGGATATTCAGTTGAGATTCACCTCGACGCGCCTCACTATCCGTCCATGCCAGACGGGACTGCCACAGCTCTATCGCCCGAAACTCCTCGCCGAGCTGCTTTGGGGCCCAGATTGTTGAACGCAACCTCGCAACGATGAAGCAGGTGCCATCTCTGGGTTGGGGAGATGAACGACGCCAATCTGCCGAGCCGCACGCCACGCGCGTTTGTGCTGCCCTATTCCACGATGTTGGCCGAGAAAGTCGAGAAAGCCCAAGTCGCCGCATCGAGCGAGCGATGCAAAATCTGTCAGGTGGACAGCGACGCTTCCATCGCCCAATTTGACTTCGTGGGCCGAGGACCTTCGCGGACAGCCGCAGCGCCATTTACGGGTTTTCTCGGACATCTGCGAAGTTCTCACGCAATCGACAGTTTTGCCGTGCGATCCCTTTCGTCTTTCGTCGATGTCGCGCGATGCGGTCGCAGCGGTCATCAGAAGTCTCGCCGCCGGCTATTGGCCTGCCCCTCATCAAGAGGATCCATAGCGACTAAATCGTGCCGCCGTGATTCAATGACCGCGCAAGCGCTTCCAACGTCATTTCGGTGGGCCGCCTCGCAACCTATTTGGTAGAGACGCTTCGATGCAGCATGATTCCGACGGTGGATTTATAATTTCCAATGCCGGTCAGCGGCACGACGCTGGTAAATCGCGCGTTTAAAGGCTAATGACGGCCTATGAACGAAGCAAAGAACCAAACAGATCAAGCCCGCGAGATCGATCCCCAAGAGCAACTCGCTGAAATCTGCGGACGGGCGAAGTCATTTTTAAATGCATACGGGCGAGAAATGGAAGTTGCTGGTGGCATGCGAAGATCGTCCTACGATCGGCGCGGATACTCTCTGAACCGTATTGAGTGGAAGTCGCCCTTTCGTGAGCACATCGAGCTGAGCGGCAATGATAGGCAATTCAGTTACGAAACGGGAGAAATTACCATGCCTGGTGATCAGAATTGGGCACTTCAAACGCTTTGTGAACTGGAATTGAAAGAGCGCGCCGAGACGGACTGATCCCGCGAGGCTCAAAGCCGACAACTTTGCAAGTTTTGCGAAGTCGGAGGTCACTCGCGGTGCGTAGAGAGCTCGTTTAGGATGATGAGATAGGGGTCGGCCCGGCGGCTGACTGGCGTATTGTATTCCCGTCGCTATCGTCGATGAACAGTTGGAGTTTCCCCGAGAAGGCAACAGCGCGCGCGAATGCAATGGCCTGTGACTTGATCTTAAAACCGAGCAGAAATTCGCCACGCGGTTCGCGGAGCACAGTCCATAAACTTCCCGGCCCCTCGGCTATGCGAATAAAGTCACTACTCATATTCGACCCTATTGGTGTTGTGGGCTGTAGCAACCGCTCGCCAGTGTCATCGATCAATCCCATGGGCTAGCAGCCCAGATGGACTTTTGATGGCGTCGCGCTCCTGAGCCTTTTGAAGATCCACAGGATCAATCGCAACGACCTGCCGCGCGCGTTGTCCGAGTCCGTTAACATCCATTTCGATAGTTGTCGAAATCCGCCGATAGGCGACGAACGACAAACCTTCGATCATCTCTTCGACCGTCTCGACAATATAAGTGCCGGGTTCCAGCATCTCTTCGATGCCTGCCAGTGAGAACGGATGCAGAAAGACCAGCGACTTGCGAGTTGTTCGCTCGTGCATGGACTACCTCTAGCGACACTGGGCCCAAATGTTTTCGCCGCTCCCAGCGCTGATGCTAGGAGCGACGCGTCGACAACTCGCGAAAACTAAAGTTGTCGGCCCTTTGCAAACGCGTCCACGTCCTTTTGCGCCTGCGCCTTATCTAACTGATATTTGGACTGGACTTGGGCTACGAGGTCATCTTTTGTTTTAAGCTCTTTCACATCCTCGGCGCTTATTTTCGACCACTTGCTCGCAATCTCAGAGCGCATGTCGCTACCATTGCCGTCGTTGACGATGTCTGTCATTTTCAAAATTTCCTCAAATAATCCATAACCTGAGAACGTCGAGATGGAGATTGCCTGAAATCCTTCTGGAACATTCTATAAATATAAATGATACTAAAATTGGGTTATTCAAGGTATTTTTAAAATATTTGTTGCTTGAATACTAGCAACTATACTTTATTTTATTTGAAGAATAGAAATGCACGTTGCTTTGACTTGGAGATCATTAGAAATCGCTGGATAGGAACGAGTATTCCTAACCTTCCGCGGCAAAGCAACGAGCAGGGCTCATCTGCTAGCCCCCTAAATTCCGGTACGTTACCGTCATAGATCCCAACACGCTTCGGCATCCTCTGAGCCGCGTGGGCATGATGGCCTCTCGGGAGCTATTGTTGATCAGACGATGGTAGCTTACTCCTTTGCACGCGCCACAAACGAGGTCGATTCTTTTCCTGATCTACATCGGGCACCAAAGGGGCATAGGTCGAAGGTCCATGCCGATGTCCTATCCCTGACAAGTGAGCAGCTCCAATGCTTGGAAAATTGAAGCTGACGCTCCCAGAAAGCATTCTGAGCTTAAACATCTCCAATTTAACTCATGCTTCTACTGTCGTCGAAAATTTGAGGAACAACATCTCTTCAAGTCTGTTATAGGTTTATCAGCGCGAGTGTCCGCGCAGGTGCGCAGTGCGAACGAGTTCGACGCGCCATTACCCTAGACAAGAGGCCGGCATGAACATCGGTGAGTTCGCCGATCGCGCCCGCGCGATCAGGTTGTCGAAAATTACAAGATACGATGATAGGTTCGAAAAGCTCCGCCGCGAGCTAAAATCCGAGGAAGAAGCCACCCCTAAGCCAGCTAACGTCCAGCACAGAACTAAGCTTGGTCGCTCTATTTTGCGATTGCCGTGATGGCTCGAACGAATCCGCGATCGAATAACACAACGGAATCTTCCCGCGATGCCGTGGGACAGCGCTCTCTCTACTCATTCAAAAGCCTCTCGATCTCCATAGTCGTTGCCGTAATCGCTGGCACGGTTCTTCTGTCATCCGGGTGGTTAACACTCTGGCAAAGCCCAGTAGCGTCCCATTGACGGCAACAGGCACATTCCTTGTGGCTCGCGGAGTCTGCCGTCAACGTCTCATCCCGCTTCGTTTGCGCAACAGTCCACTCCCAATATGCCGGCCCGCAATCCTTGGCTGACGAACAGCGTCTATCCCACGTCGCACTTCAATCCGGGAGCAACGGATTCCGTCCTGCACGCCGGTCCGGTGAAGGGAAAACGGCTCGTCCGTGACACCGATGTCAAGGTGGTTCCGAATTTGATGGTGTCCAATCCGGTGGTGAAGAAGATCGGATCGGACACGGTCCTATTTGCCAGTGGTACGCTCGGCATCCGAAAAATTCTGGCAACCGAGAAAGACTTCGAGTCCGTATCGTTCCTGCCCTATCCCGGCTATGAGCAAAAAGCTCAGATGGCTGATGATCAGGCAGTTGCGGCGTTGCTGGCCGAATTCGATGCCGGATGGCGCGCCAAGGACGAAGCCAAGCTGCTTGCTGCCGTCGCCGGCTTTGAGCGGTTGGGTGTCACCCGCGAAGACGGTATCAACGGCGTCTACAATCTGTTCGACCGCGACGGCTTTCATTACTGCGTCTATGGCGGCACGAAAGTTATAAAAACCACCGACGACAACGCCACCCGCGGTCCCGTTCGCCTCATCAAATCCGTTGACGTTGCGGCGGCCATGCCGCCGGACGAAGCCAAGGCCGTGTCGCGGATCATTGGCCTCAACATGACCTATGATGGTTTCATCGCGGCTGCCGCGCCTGGTGCACTGGTGGTTTTCGATCGCGACCTCAATGTCAAATCCTACGTGGCCTTCCCCGGTGAGGCCGTCGACAACAGCATCGTCATCGACGAGCGCAATGGCATTTACGTCGTGACCTCACGGCGGATGGTCAAGATCATGTGGAACGGGTAAAAGCTTTCCACCGATGAAAAAGATGGAGCGTGGGAGTCGGGCTATGAATGGACGCCAGACGAAAAAGCTCTGGCGGCCGGAGCAATTTCACGCGGTTCGGGCACGACGCCAACCCTGATGGGCTTCGGCAATGATCCCGACAAGTTGATCGTGATAGCGGACGCGGCCGAGTCGGGAACAAATGCGGTGGCATTCTGGCGCGATGAAATTCCGGCTGACTTCAAGCAAAAGCCGGGCACCAAATCCCGCCGCATCGCGGATCAAGCCCGCATCGAAATTTCGCAACTCACCATCGAACCCTCCCCGAACGTGCTCGGCTACGGCGTGGTATACATCAATGGCTCCTATCCTGACCCGATCAAAACACCCGGAGCACCTAACGCCTTCACGGCTGGCGTAACGCGACCCGCCCCACTCGGGGTTCAGAAATTCGAGGACCCGAAAACGCACCAATTCGCTACGGCGTGGATTAACCGGGAGGTTGATAACTCGGATATTATGGTGCCGGTGGTTTCGGCGGCGACTGGCTTGCTCTACTGCGCGCATAAAGAAAATGGCGACAATCAGTACGTAGGGCTCGACTGGCGAACCGGCGAGTTAAGGGCGCGGTGGATTTTCCCCGACGACAGTCGCGTCTGGAATGCGTTCGGCGGCATCACCACGATCCTGGAGGACGGTGACCTGCTGATACGCGGCGCATTCGGCATCAAGCGGATAATTGGAAGCTCGCTGCGATGATCAGCAGGGAACCCGTCTCTGCCCGGAAGCGGTGTTCGATCAGAGTTCGCGTATCTGTCTTTCACGTGCCCCGCGCTTAACCTCAGGCCTTAAGAACATTACGCGGCCGGGAAATTAGCGTTTTGTCTGCAATCTCAATCTGATCACCGACTTGGAAATACGCCGAGACAATCAAGTTCCTCGCGCTCGACGGGCTTCGACGAGACGGCTTGGGAACCACAACAGTTCGATGCAAATTGAGCAAACGCATGCAAGAACGCGCTACGTATGGAGTTTGGCGATGAAAGCACGCCGACTGATTTCAGAAGGAGGCTTTGGGCCCGAAGACATCGCGTTCTTGACGGAAGTTCTCGAAAACGTCTGGGACGAGGTCAAGCCCGATCGCCTTGTGAATGGTTTGGAAAAATCGGCCTTGCGAGAAAGGCTCGCGGTTATCATCATTGCAATGGCGGGCAGCAGCCAGAGTCAATCCCCGAAAGAATTTCACGACCAGGTGCATCACGTCTACCTAGAACAATCACAGTGGCAGATGTCGGCGGAGGCGTGTTGCGATACAAGAAATCCGCATCCGCCTTCTCAATGAGCAGCCCCGTCGCCTGAATTTCGCTAGGGCTTCATGGCTGCGATCTTTCTCTGCGATCTAATTCCGCGCCCACGCGTGCCCTCCTGCGCGCTGCTAAACGTGAGGTGATGCGCTGAGGTATCCTCGCTCACCCTTCGCGACGGGTCTGCAGGTCCACGACATTATCCGCGGGCGAATTAACGGCCGAAAAATGCGATACCTTGTTGGCATCGCAAACGTATATCCACTTGGCATCAAAAAGCTCGCCATCGCGCAAAAAGCCCAGCACTGCGCCTTTCACAGCCCGCCAGAAAAGAATGGGTGGCAGGGCCGTTCCAAGCTTCACCCAATTGGGTTCCACGTATTCGCCGACTGGCTTCCAGTGAATCATCTCGTACCTTTCGATAATTGTTAAGCGCCACGGGCGAACTCAGCTTACAGGTAATGCAAAAGCGATGAGCGAGCTTAGCACCGATCTTAGGCTTGGCGGGACGAAAGTGCCGAAGGCGCCGGCCGTCGGACGAGGAAACGCTGATGGGCAGCACAGGTAGTGCTGGTCCTCACTCTTGGTTCCGATCACTTCGCTAAGTTCGATTGCGGCGGCAAAGATCTATGTTGAGCGACTTCCCTTGCAAACGACGCTCTAAAGGCCTATGTTTGATGGCATCGAGCTTCGCTGAAAACGACTTGGCCTCGTCGCGAAGTGCGCGCCCGACCAACGACCTTCCAAAAAAATCTCGATTATTATCCCGCGGCATGTGCCGGGGTCATCGCGCATATATAAACGAGGAACAATTCTATGCAGATAGGAACGGTGAAGTGGTTCAACGGCCAAAAGGGCTTTGGCTTTATTCAGCCGGACGAAGGCGGGAACGACGTTTTTGTTCATATCAGCGCTGTGGAGCGCGCCGGTCTGTCGAACCTGAGTGAAGGCCAAAAAGTGTCTTTTGACATCGTCGCCGACGGTCGCAGTGGCAAGTCGTCGGCCGATAATTTGCGAGCCGCTTAATCGGTATCGCGAGGAATACGATCGAACTCGACCACGGATGTACTGGCGATAAGTTTGATCGAGGAGACCCGCGACTGTGCAGCAGACGCGGGTTTTTTGTTGCGTTGGAATTTTGAAGGACTGAGCGCATGGCACTTTTGACGAAGAGTTTCTCCAATTTGGCTGCACTGAAGGCGCGCCGCGCCCAGGAAGCGTCGCAGGCGATGCGGGACCGTGAGGCCGAACGCCTCGCAATTCGTGCAAAGACTGAACGCTTGCGCGCCGAGCGCCTGGCGCGGGAAGCGGCGAGCCCGGCCTCGGCTAAGAAACGCTGATGGGTGTTTGAACTCACGTTGGTGCCGTTCAATTACGGGTGATGATGCAAAATAGGCGTCTGCTCGATGTTCCAGCCGAGCTCGAGTGCACAATAGCTTGGACATTCGGCCCTTAGGGGGAATACTGTGAAAAATACATTGGGCGCTTGATTTCGAATTGCGCCTCACCTCGGCATACATGGCTGGTTTTAACCCCGGCTCCTAGACATGCCGACTGCCTGAGTATTTCGGCTTATTACTTCGATCTGTCGTGCCGCCTTGGCTTTGCCGCGCAGGGCGCAAAAGGAGTTTCCATGAAAGATGATTTTATCCGCGTCATGCGACGCGATGATGGGACCTGGGCTGTGTTCCGCGGGCCTCGAGGACTCGTTCTTCTCGTATTTCGTTTGAAAGGTCACGCAGTTGCTTACGCACGCGCGATCTCGTTCTCCCGAAAGCTGGCGCTCTTTGTCGACGACCGCTTTGGCATCGGCATTCGTCAATCGTCTTCGAGTTTGACCTATCCGATAGTTCTCGATTGATACATGCCATCTTTGGTGCGGTGCCTCTCGCGTTGCTGCAGGCTTGTCCTCGAGTTCGACACGATGCGTAAATCGCAAATTCCGTTGGTCGAGCCGCGGAAGCCTGCGGTTGAGGCGACAAAAGTTGAGAAGGTGGTCAACGAACAAGCCGGCGAGGATGCCGAAATTCCGTAGGCAGCCGAGGAATTGCTCATTGACAGCGAGAATGAGGATGAGCCGGGAGTCGAGGACGCGAACGAAATAGCTTAGCTCAATGTTTGGAGTTCCAAAATGTCAGAGATTGGCAATTGCCTGGCGGCTTTCGCCCGTCTGCCGAAAGCAGAGCGAGAGCGCAGCCTTCGGCTTATCAATGCCTACAACGATGCAATCGTAGAATCGGGCAAATCGCATGGGACGACCAACAAAGCGTTCCAAGGATTCAGTCGGGATGAAGTGGAACAGATTGTCGGAGACTTTCGCGCCGATCGGCTATCGGAAATAGGTCCTGCGATGGAGCGTTACCTGTCGCTATTGGACCGCGGCTATCGATGGCCAAGCGTTGTGTAGCCAGGCCGCAACGCCGCGCCTCTCTGCATTTTTATTGAACGTATCCATGCCCGCCACCTGCGTAAGCGGCGGCCATGTGCTGGCGCGTGCGCAGCGTTTCTAATTCATCGTTTGTCGGGTGATTGCCCTTCAGAATTTTGCCTTACAAGCAGATGGTTCACCTTGCGCCAAATGACCCTGGCAATTGCCACTCCGATGGCCAGGAGGGCTGCGCCGTGCCAGGAAGAGCCGACCGTCTCAGCGCGCTTTTCCATCTCTCTCATTCCGTTCTGGTTCATTGCTTGCACTCTCTCAAGGGGCTGATCCGGGTGCGGACTAATGGACTGCTCTGTGCATACGCTTCGACATAACGAATATTCCCACCGACGGGCTCGGCCGTCGAAGCCACCACCGCTCCGAAGCAAGACGATGAGCAAAGGACCAGAAGGGTGGTGCGAGCCACGGACTGTCCTGGCTTAACTCAAGCGCCCGCTGCGTTCATTTGTTCCCTGGAGCTTGTGCTGGTTGCGCACGAATGAAATCCCGTGCGCAGATCGAGTCGAACCTCTCTTGCAAACATACCCGTGGCCACCATCTCCATCCAGGTGGATGGTGTATGGATGGCGAATATGCCCAGAGAGAACGTACGGCAGCTGAGATCCAAGAGCCCGGATTCAGAGAAGATAACGATCAACCTCGGGTACGTTGATCTCGGGCAGATCGATCTTCTCGTTGATGAGGGATTTTACTCCAATAGAACCGATTTCATCCGCACCGCAATTCGCAACCAGATCGCGCGGCAATCGAGCGTCGTCGACAAGGCTGTAACGAGGCACTCTTTCGATCTCGGACTTCGGCTGCTCGATCGGCACCAGCTCGAAGAAGTGCGCGCAGCCGGCCAACAACTCGATCTTCGCGTCCTTGGACTTCTCACCATTGCCTCCGACGTCTCGGCCAAGCTGGCACGAGCCACGATCGCATCGATCACGGTCCTCGGGGCACTTCATGCGAGCGCGGAAGTCAAAGCTGCTCTTGCTGACCGATTTCAATAGCCAGGCACTGAACGCGCGCCAGCAGTTCGCGACGCAACAACAGGACAATGAACATGACGAAGTTCGATTTTCGGAAGATGCAGGAGGCCACCCGCCTGACCCGTGCTGGACGCTTGAATGATGCGCTCGCGATACTGCAATCCGCCACGACGAGCGCGGCGACAGCCACTCCCTCGACGCCCATCATCATCGACGGTGAAATCGTCTCTCATCGCGAAGTGCCGGTGAGGCTCTCGGCCGTTACTCCGCATTTTCTCCAGGCTTTTGATGCTGCAAGACTGCCGGCAACGCGGCGGCAGCCTGTCCACATCACCGACATTGCGCCAGAAGAAGGACGCTACATAAGCAGCCTGTTCTCCAACGGCGATGGCTCGCGGTCTTACAAACTCTATATCCCAAGCTCTCGCGACGCGGGGCCGAAACCCCTGATCGTCATGCTGCACGGATGCACCCAATCCGCCGATGATTTTGCCGCCGGCACGCGCATGAACTTCGTCGCCGAGGCGCATGGATGTTTTGTTGCTTATCCCGAACAGCCACCAGCGGCGAACGCCGCAAAATGCTGGAACTGGTTCAAGCCGGCCGATCAGGAGCGCGATCGAGGCGAACCATCCTTGATTGCCGGCATCACGCGCCAGATCGTCGAGGCGCATGACATCGATGAAACTCGTATCTACGTCGCGGGGTTATCGGCAGGAGGTGCGACAGCGGCGATCATGGGAGAGGTTTATGCGGACCTCTATGCTGCCGTCGGTGTGCATTCCGGCCTTGCATGCGGTTCGGCTCACGACGTCACATCCGCCTTCGCAGCTATGCGCGGAGGAGGAAACGTTAAAAATAGCCGCGTCCTGCGGGGCGCAAAGCCGACGATCGCTTTCCATGGTGATTGCGACACGACAGTTCACCCTTCCAATGGGGAGAAGGTAATCTCCCGGGTCGCCGCCGGGCAAAAATTCGAGACGCAGACCGTGCGTCACAATTCGCCCACCGGACATAGCTTTTCTCAAACCATACATCGCGATGCCGCAGGGCTCGGCGTATTTGAACTTTGGGAGCTGCACGGAGCCGGTCATTGTTGGTCCGGCGGTAGTCCGGCGGGATCATTTACGAGCAAAGATGGTCCAAATGCCTCAATGGAGATGCTGCGTTTCTTTCTTCAGCATCGATTACCGCCGTCGTAGCACCCCGACCGCTTGTGATCCAGACAATCGCCGGCTTTGAACGTTGCCATGCCTCCGGTCCCCGCAGGTCGGTGAGCAAGCGGACTGTTCGGCATTGTGAGCTTTCAGAGCAGCATGAGAAACGATTACCAGCTTAGAAGCTCGGCACTGATGCGGTCTAAGAGGCGACTGAGTTCGACAGGATGATAGGGCTTCGTAAGAAACGCGGTCTTGCTGGGCAATTCATTCCCAGCCGGCCGCTGGCGACCTGAGCTGACCACAAGAATGGTCGGCGGCCATCGCTTTCGGACACAATGCGCCAAAGCCATACCGTCGATGGATCCCGGCATTTGGATATCTGTGAAAACCACTCGAATATCCGACCGGCCCTCCAAGATCGTTATCGCTTCGTCGGCCGACCCGGCTTCAAGGGTGCTGAATCCCGCGCCCTCAAGAGAATAAACGAGGTCGAGGCGGACAAGAATCTCGTCCTCCACGACTAAGACCCTTGCCATTTTGTCCAAAAAACGTGCTCCTGACAGGGTGTCAACGAGTGCCTGTCGAATAGGTTGCCGGCAATCGTCGGGCTGAAAGCGTCCGCGTGTCATGAAATATGATTTGAAGCTTGCTTCACCGGCATGTCCCCCGGCCCAAAGGACGCGGCGGGAGGAGCGCAAACGACCAGTGCTGCTCCAGCTGATGCACGACCGCGCCCTTCACAATCGCTATGTCCTTAACATCGAAATGGCGATACACCGTGAGTGACGGCCATAGATTGGATGCAATGAAGGGCCACGACATGACGTTCAAGCGGCAATCCTCTAAACGAAGCCGTATAAAGCGAAAGTTAGCCGGCAGCCCCTCCTGATTTACTTCGCCGTCACGGGCTTCGGCTCTTCCGCCTTTCGTTGCTTTGCCAGGCAATTTTGATTTGTGAAACCGGACTTCTCTGTGTGATCACCACTCGTAGCGGGTTTCTTCGCGGATTTAAGAAATTTTGCGACCCGAGGATTAGCGACCAGCCTTCGCAAGTACCCGATTGCCAGAATGAGATCCAAGTGGTCGCCGCCGTATGATTGCTCGACCAGCTTAAACTCTCGATCAAGCGGTATCCTGGATATGACGTTTTTAACGGGCGGTGGCCGCGGGATCGACTTCGCGCCCTTGTCTCCGCCTTTTTTGCCGCCCAAGGATGATCCTTAATGCGGCGGTATTCGGCTTTTTTTCGCGGTCCCTGAGATGCCTCAAAGACAGGAGAGATCTCTGCCGTGGGCGGCGCCCGCGACGCAACAGCTAAGTCATTCGATGGCGAACCGTGAAGGCTCGGCGAAGCACGTCATCAATCGCCCGGAATAAATGGATCTGCTGGATTGAATCCGCAGAAAGCAGAGACGAGAAACCCACCGCATCGAGCGAGCGATGCAAAATCTGTCAAGTGGACAGCGACGACCGCGGCTGTGGCCTGGCTGTCGGCATCGATAAATGCGCTAGTTTCCACTCCGGGAAGTTCAAAAATTCCAGGCTCTGGTGCGCCGGGCATTAAAAAAACCGCCGAATGCAAATCTATTTTAACGGCGTGTACTCGGCGACCGGTTCAGGGCGATTGAAATGATATGCAAGGCCGAGGCGTACAACCCAGAAACTATCGTCCCAGTTGATACGCTAGCGGCATGTCGAACCGCACGAGGTGTCGAGCGTATAAGTCGCGTCATCCGAGCCGAGATCCACATACAGAGCTTATTTAGACAGTTTTCGTCCTTCATAAATTCGACGCCGCCACCGACTGTCCAGCCGAGTTGTGTGGCAGCGAGAAATGCGGAGAAGCGACCTCAGCTAAGAAACCCCAGCTCCTCGATGAGGGCGAGGTCCGCGTCCTGGACGCCGCTGCCGATGTCGAGCCGATAGCGGCAATTCGCAAGAACAAGCTTATCGAGCAACCCGTACGCTTGCCGCTGTGCATCGGGAATTGAATTGCCAAGGCTCGTCACAACCATTGTCCAACCGTATATTCCGGCGGTCACGAGCGTTGATCCTTCACGCTTCACTTCTCCAAGGTGGACATGCTGGATTTCTTTTTCGTTGAGAGGCGGCGAGAATTGCACGGGAACCCCTACCGGCTCCGC
>Ga0256884_1000369_pt1 | contig 12096 bp, 9 predicted proteins | sample MC6MC0492MT_FD_186341 | JGI IMG/M metagenome (GOLD analysis project Ga0256884, IMG submission 186341) | Metatranscriptome of enriched soil aggregate microbial communities from Iowa State University, Ames, United States - MC6-MC0492-MT... | ecosystem: Environmental > Terrestrial > Soil >... | reverse complement strand
TGCAGCACTGCCGACAGCGTGTCGCCCGGACGGATCCGGGTTTCGCTGATGTAGGGGGCGGCGCTGGGGGTGCTGACTTCGACTTGCTCGGCGGTCAGCGGCAGAATGCTCTGGATGACGCGCGAGGGGGGGAGTTCGGTGCGGTCGGGTTGCTGCACCATGCCGAGAGCGGCGGCGCCTGCGAACAGACCAATTGCGGTGACGAGAAGCGTGCGGCGGAAAAGTCCCGAGCGATGGGGCTTGGGCTCAACGGGCGCAAATACGGCAGCGACTTTGCGCTTGAGGCCACTCGCCAGTTCGTGGAGGCCACGAGTCATCGTGAAAATACCCTCTCAGGTGGCTTGAACTCTCAGGGTGCGGTACACGAACGGCCCTCGCGCGCCACGTTTCCGGGGCAAGGGCTGGCGCGGGGCGCATCTTGTGAACAAGGGATGGTAGAGCGAACGCACCTGCGTACATATGGCAGTTGCGTATGATTAGGCCGGTATCCTAGCCGATTCGGCTAGAATTTACGATAGTTTTCGTCACTTTTTACACCTTTTTGTCGGCTGAAGCCGCCTTGGGCCCCCTGTCATGTCACCCACCGAAGCCCCCATTACCCCCGAAGTCGAAGCGGATCTGCGTATAGCCAAGCGCGGCTGCGATGAACTACTGGTCGAGTCCGAATTCGCCCGCAAGCTGGCCAAGAGCCGCGCCACCGGCGTGCCGCTGCGCATCAAGCTTGGCCTGGATCCGACCGCGCCGGACATTCACCTGGGTCATACGGTGGTGCTGAACAAGATGCGCCAGTTGCAGGACCTGGGGCACAACGTCATCTTCCTGATCGGCGATTTCACCTCGACCATCGGCGACCCCAGCGGCCGCAACAGCACGCGCCCGCCGCTGACGCGCGAGCAGATCGAGGCCAACGCCAAGACCTATTACGCCCAGGCCAGCCTGGTGCTGGATCCGGCCCGCACCGAGATCCGCTACAACTCCGAATGGTGCGATCCCCTGGGCGCGCGCGGCATGATCCAGCTGGCGTCGCGCTACACGGTCGCCCGCATGATGGAGCGCGAAGACTTCACCAAGCGCTTCAAGGGCGGCATCCCCATCTCGGTGCATGAATTCCTGTATCCGCTGATGCAGGGTTACGACTCGGTCGCGCTGAAGTCCGATCTGGAGCTGGGGGGCACCGATCAGAAGTTCAACCTGCTGGTGGGACGCGAGCTGCAAAAGGAATATGGACAGGAGCCGCAGTGCATCCTGACGATGCCGCTCCTGGTCGGGACGGACGGCGTAGAGAAGATGTCCAAGTCCAAGGGCAACTACATCGGCATTTCGGAGTCGCCCGATTCCATGTTCGGCAAGCTCATGTCGATTTCCGACACGCTGATGTGGCGCTACTTCGAGCTGCTGTCCTTCCGCTCGCTGGAGGACATCGCGTCGCTCAAGCAGGAGATCGACGGCGGCCGCAATCCGCGCGACGCCAAGGTCATGCTGGCCCAGGAAATCATCGCGCGGTTCCATTCGGCCAAGGCGGCGGACGACGCGCTGGCCTCGTTTGAGGCACGGTTCCGCGACGGCGCCATCCCTGACGACATGCCCGAAGTCAACATCGGCGGCGCGCCGGTGGGCATCCTGAAGCTGTTGCGTGAAGCGGGGCTGGTCGCTTCCGGCTCGGAAGCGCAGCGCAACGTCGAGCAAGGCGGCGTGCGCGTCAACGGCGATCGCGTAGAAGACAAATCGTTGCAATTGCCGGCCGGGACTTACGTCGTTCAGGTGGGCAAGCGCAAGTTTGCGCGTGTTAACTTGAACCCGTAAATGCGAAGTTTTGATACGCTCAGGGTACATACAAACGCCTGGCGCCTTTGCGGCATTTAAAGGAGCACGACATGGAACTTTCGAGTTTGTCTTTTTCCGATCACGAGTCGATTCCCGAACGCTATGCTTTCGGCAAGATCGATGCGCAATCGCACGTCGCGCTGGCAGACAACTGCAACCCGCAATTCTCCTGGGACGACGTCCCTGCGGGCACGCAGTCGTTTGCACTGATCTGCCACGATCCCGATGTGCCCTCGCGTCCTGACGACGTCAACCAGGAAGGCCGCGAAGTGCCCGCCGACCTCGCTCGTGTCGACTTCTTCCATTGGGTGCTGGTCGATTTGCCGGCCGACCTGCGCGAGATCGACGAAGGCGCGTTTTCCAACGGCATCACGCCGCGCGGCAAGGGCGGCCCGTTGGCCCCCATGGACGCGCGCCAAGGCATCAATTCCTATTCGTCGTGGTTCGCCAATGACCACGACATGAGCGGCGAGTACTTCGGCTACGACGGTCCGTGCCCGCCCTGGAATGATGCCCTGGTCCATCGCTACATCTTTACGCTGTACGCCCTGGACGTGCCCAGCCTGAACTTGCAGGGCTCTTTCAACGGCGAAGACGCACTGCGGGCCATTCAGAAGCATGTGCTCGCGCAAGCGTCGCTGACCGGCACCTATACGCTCAATCCGGCGCTGGCGCCCAAGCAAATCGGGGCCACGTCGGCTTGATCGACACCGTCATGTACGCAGGGCCGCCAAGTGCGGCCCTTTTTATTGCCCGCGCCCTTTGCATGAATCTTTCTCAAGTCGTCATGAGAGCCGTTTCCCGACCCGCGGCGATGCCGTGGTTTTCGCGCCCGTCCGCCGGAAATTGGGCCGGTTCAGGCCGTTTTGAGCGCAAATGATCCCGCATGACGGGGTAAACTACTCAGCATTCTGCGGGTTTACCCGCCCGACGCCGTTTTCTTCTCTCTCGTTTTTTCCTTTTACCGCCTCAGGAAACCCCCGTCATGTTTGACCGCAACCTCACCTTGTCCAAGGCTGACCCGGACGTTTGGGCCGCCATCCAGAAGGAAGATCAGCGCCAAGAGCAGCACATCGAGCTGATCGCTTCGGAGAACTACGCCAGCCCGGCCGTCATGGAAGCGCAAGGCACGCAGCTCACGAACAAGTACGCCGAAGGCTACCCGGGCAAGCGCTACTACGGTGGTTGCGAATACGTGGACGTGGTCGAGCAACTGGCTATCGACCGCCTGAAGCAGATCTTCGGCGCCGAGGCCGCCAACGTGCAGCCCAACTCCGGCTCGCAGGCGAACCAGGGCGTGTACATGGCCGTGCTCAAGCCGGGCGACACCGTGCTGGGCATGAGCCTGGCCGAAGGCGGTCACCTGACGCACGGCGCGTCGGTCAACGCGTCGGGCAAGCTGTACAACTTCATCTCGTACGGCCTGGATGAAAACGAAGTCCTGAACTACGAGCAGGTCGAACAGCTGGCCAAGGAACACAAGCCCAAGCTGATCGTGGCGGGCGCATCGGCCTATGCCCTGCATATCGACTTCGAACGCATGGCCCGCATCGCCCGTGAAAACGGCGCGCTGTTCATGGTCGACATCGCCCACTACGCGGGTCTGGTCGCCGGCGGCGCCTATCCCAACCCGGTTCCGCATGCCGACTTCGTCACCTCGACCACGCACAAGTCGCTGCGCGGCCCGCGCGGCGGCGTCATCATGATGAAGGCCGAGCACGAGAAGATCATCAACTCGGCAATCTTCCCCGGCATCCAGGGCGGTCCGCTGATGCACGTCATCGCCGGCAAGGCCGTGGCCTTCAAGGAAGCGCTGGAACCCTCGTTCAAGGACTACGCGCAGCAAGTGGTCAAGAACGCCAAGGTGCTGGCCGACACGCTGGTCAAGCGTGGCCTGCGCATTGTCTCGGGCCGTACCGAAAGCCACGTCATGCTGGTGGACCTGCGTTCCAAGGGCATCACGGGCAAGGAAGCCGAAGCGGTGCTGGGCCAGGCCCACATCACGGTCAACAAGAACGCCATCCCGAACGACCCGGAAAAGCCCTTCGTGACCAGCGGCATCCGCCTGGGCACGCCGGCCATGACCACCCGCGGTTTCACCGAAGCCGACGCCGAGCTGACCGCCAACCTGATCGCCGACGTGCTGGACAACCCGCGCGACGAAGCGAACATCGCCGCCGTGCGCGCCAAGGTCAATGAACTGACCTCGCGTCTGCCGGTGTACGGCAAGAAGTAAGCAGGTGCCCCGGACGTGGCCTCGCCGCTTCCGGGCATATTCATACCAAGGGACGGCGCCGCAGGGTGCCGTCCCTTGATCTTTATGGCGGGCAGGCGTTGGCATCTGCCGCACGATGCGCCGATGTCGCGGCGGCGTCGGATTCGTCCCTAATGCCGCTTTGCATCATGCCGTCGTTACAATATGCTCAATTTTTGCCTTCAGCGCCTTTAGGGATCACACATGCGGTGTCCATTTTGCGGCAATGCCGAAACGCAGGTCGTCGACAGCCGGGTCTCCGAAGAGGGCGACGCCATTCGCCGTCGCCGCCGTTGCCTGTCCTGTGACAAGCGGTTCACCACCTATGAACGGGTGGAGCTCGCCATGCCTTCGATCGTCAAGCGCAACGGCAGCCGCAGCGAATACGATCCGGTCAAGCTGCGCGCCAGTCTGAGTTTGGCCCTGCGCAAGCGCCCCGTCAGCACGGAAGACGTGGATGCGGCCGTCGCGCGCATCGAGGAACAACTGCTGGCCAGCGGCCAGCGCGAAGTGCCGTCTGAACACATCGGCGAACTGGTCATGAACGAACTGCGCAAGCTCGACAAGGTGGCCTACGTGCGCTTTGCCTCGGTCTACAAGAGCTTCGAGGACATCGGCGAGTTCGTCGAGGCGATCCGCGAGATGCAGGGGCCACTGCTGCCCGGCAAGCTGCGCAAGGACTAGCGCCGCACGGCGCGGCCTGACCGATCATGAACGGCGCCTGGGGCGCCGTTCATTGCATTGGCGTCCCGCGCAGGGCATCTCCAGGCGAGAACTCCCCCCGCATCAGGCTTGGCGTCAGGGGCTGAAACTTGCGCCATATGCGGCGCATGTGTTGCGCCGACCCGAATCCGGACTTTTCCGCCACGCGCTCCAGGTCCAGCCGGGTGTCGCGCAACAAGTCGCGCGCCAGCGCCACGCGGATCTGATACAGGTAGTCCATCGGCGTGCAGCCGGCGTGTTCACGAAAGAGGCGCGTCAGATGGCGGGCGCTGGTGTGCGCCTGATCCGCCAGCGTCTGGGCCGACCAGGGCGCGGCCGGATCGCGGATGACGGCATCCTGGACCCGGTGCACGCCAGGGTGCATATGGCTGCGATGGTCCAGCCAGGGCGACAACGCGGAATCCGAGCCCGCCCGGCGCTGGTAGACGACCATGTCGCGCGCCGCCTCGCTGGCGGCGCGCGGGCCGCAATGGCGCGACACCATGTGCAATGCCAGATCGATCCCGGCCGTGATGCCCGCGCTGCTGACCAGGTTACCGTCCTCGACGAAGATGCGGTTGTCCAGCACGCGGGCAGTGGGATCCAACGCGGCAAGCTGTTCCAGACAGGTGTGATGCGTGGTGCACTCGCGCTGCCGCGTCAGGCCGGCCGCGGCCGCGAACAGCGCGCCCGCGCAGACCGTCATCAACGTGAAGCCGTCGGCCGGATGGCGAACCGCCAGCCAGTCGACGATGGCGCGCGCATCGTCGTCTTCCAGGCGCGTGTGTTTGCCCACCACGCCCGAGATGATGACCAGCGCATTGCGGGGCACGGCAGCCGGCAGCGGTTGCACGTGCGCCAGGTGCAGGCCCGGAATGCCGCTTTCGACGTCGCGGGAAGGGCCGCAGAAATGCTGCGCGAACGTGCCCGGACACAGCTTGTTGGCCACGCGGAAGGCTTCCGCCGGACCCGCGAGGTCCAGCAGGACGATGCCCCGCGGCACGACGAAATACACCGGGATCATCTGCGCCTCCCGCCGGACGCTACGCGGCCAGCGCGTCGGCCGCGCGCACGATGCGGGCAAAGCGGCCCTGCAGGACCAGCTCGGTCCGGTCGCGGATCTCGGCCGGCGTGTAGTTCCTGCCGGACGGGCTTTGCATGGCAAAGGTCAGCGTGGCGTCGGTGGGAAACACCACCTTGAAGCCGGCGTCGCTGGCATGGCGCGACGTCGTTTCGCAGCATTGTTCCGTGCGGATGCCGACCACGATGATGCCTTCGATGCCGTGTTTGAGCAGCCAATCGTGCAACGAGGCGCCGTGCTCGTCCTTGGCGTACAGCGACGAATGCACTGTCTTATGAAATACCGCCGTGGGAGAAATTCGCAATTCCTTGAGCGTCCTGACGTGGCCGGAGGCGAGCGAAAACGGATTGGCAGGGTCGTCGGCGGGGCTGGTGTGGAATACCTGCAAGACCGGCATGTCCTTCGCGGCGGCGGCGTCGATCAGCGGCTGGATCTGCGAAATGAACGCCGGATACTCCGATTCGTCCCAAAACGGACGTTGGCGAAAGGACTCCTGGACGTCGATGACGATAAGTGCCTGTTTCATTTCCGGGCCTCCTGGCCATGGATTCGTGGGGGTGACGCCATTTTTACTCCCGATTGGCCGGATCCGCGAGCGCGTTCCAAGACGGCCGGCGGCCCAAAACGGACATGGCGGGGTGGCAGCCGGAAAGCGCCCGGGCCGCGCGGCAGATTCGTGCGCGGCGGACATACAATCCTCGGCATGGACATTACCCGCGACTCCGACGATCTCTTCTGGATGCGACGCGCCCTGGCGCTGGCGCACACCGTCATGTTCACCACCGCTCCCAACCCTCGGGTCGGCTGCGTGATCGTGCGTGACGGCCGCGTGCTGGGCGAAGGCGCGACGCAGCCGCCGGGCGGCCCGCACGCGGAAATCTGCGCGCTGCGCGATGCGCAAGCGCGCGGCGAGACGGTCGCCGGTTCCACGCTGTACGTCACGCTGGAACCGTGCAGCCACTTCGGCCGCACGCCGCCATGCGTCGATGCGGTGCTGGCGGCGCGGCCGGCGCGCGTGGTGGTCGCCATGGGTGATCCGAATCCGCTCGTCAACGGGCAGGGGCTGGCGCGGCTGCGCGAAGCGGGCATCGCGGTGACGACCGGCGTCTGCCGCGAAGAAGCGCTGGCGGTGAACGCCGGCTTCATTTCGCGTATGAGCCGCGGCCTGCCGTGGGTGTGGATGAAGATGGCGGCGTCGCTGGACGGCCGCAGTGCGCTCCATAACGGCATGTCGCAATGGATCACCGGACCGGAAGCACGGGCCGACGGACACCGCTGGCGGGCGCGCAGCTGCGTCGTGCTGACCGGCATGGGCACCGTGCTCAAGGACGATCCGCAGCTGAACGTGCGCGACGTCGATACGCCGCGCCAGCCGCGCAAGGCCGTCGTGGACGGCCAATTCCAGATCCCGGAGACCGCGCGGCTGTTCGATGGCGCAGAGGTCATCGTGTTCACCGCGCGCGAAGATGCCGCGAAGGCAGCGCGCCTGGCGGACAAGAATGCGCGCGTGGTGTGCTTGCCGGGCACGGAACCTGGCCGCGTCGATCTGCCTGCCATGATGCGCTGGATGGCCGAGCAGCAGTTCAACGAGGTTCACGTCGAGGCAGGCGCGGGCCTGAGCGGTGCGCTGGTGTCAGCCGGCTGCGTCGACGAACTGCTGTTGTATCTTGCGCCGGTGCTGCTGGGCGACGCGGCGGGCATGGTGCGCTTGCCGATGCTCGAACACCTGGACGCCGCGCGGCGCTACGAATTTACCGATATCGCGCGCGTGGGCGCCGATCTGTCTGTGCGCGCGCGCGTGGCAGGCACGTGGCGGCATTTGATGGAAAGCGTGGCGTTGCCCACGTTGTCGTAACGGATTTGCTGTTAGCACTCCGCGCGTTCGGCTGCCAATCGTTTGAAAGCCGCGCACAGCTTGCGTCTGCACGATTCACCCTATCGATGCGTGCGGATCGGCATACGCGATGGGCGCGCACCACACCGTGCACCACACCGCGCACGAAGGCGTTTCGCGTGATTACGCGAGCAAATATTCGCGCAAAATGAATTGCCACAAAAGAGTCACGGGCTTAGCATAAGCAGCATGACTTGGCGCTACGCGCTCACGGACCACCCGCACAGCCGCTGCGCGCCCTCGTCACCACGGATTCCCGTGCCGCGAATCGGCGCAGTTCAACACCGACCGGCACGCCACTGAACGAAGTCGCCCAGCGCCGTTCAGCCCGTTCGCTGCGATCGCATGGCGAACGCTCCGGGTTTATCCCGGGCCAACAAGAATCCATCGGATATCGCTCATTCCGTCGTTTCGTTGCCGACCATTTCATGTGCGGTTGCGTCAGGCACGCTATATGCGGGTCTATGCTCGAGACGACGAGTTAACTTGCTCACGTTAGTTGCAATCCCTGACGGAACTAGTGCGAAAGGGGTGCAGCCTAAACACAAAGGGTCCGATCGTGCTTATGGTTGATGTGTGGCGAAAGCAACATAACAACTTGCCGAAAACGCCAACAGCGAAGTTGTTTAGTAATTCGCAGGCGCTGATGCACAATGGGCATGTAGGGACGTATTGAATTTTTCGCGTGTTGTATGTAGGAGGTTTCCGTGCAAAACATCGTCGAAGGCTTCAAGTCGCAGTATGCAAGAGAGCAGGAATCAGAGCTCTCGCTCGAGGAGTATCTGAGCCTCGCCAAGCGCGATCCCATGGCCTACGCCAGCCCCGATGAGCGCATGCTGGCCGCGATTGGCGACCCTGAAATCGTGGATACGCGCAACGACCCACGTCTTTCCCGTTTGTTTTCCAACCGGACCATCCGGCGCTATCCCGCGTTCCAGGAGTTCTACGGCATGGAGGACGTGATCGGACAGATCGTCGCGTTCTTCAAACACGCCGCGCAGGGACTGGAAGAGCGCAAGCAAATCCTCTATCTGCTGGGACCGGTGGGCGGCGGCAAGTCGTCCATCGCCGAACGGCTCAAGGCGCTGATGGAAAGTTTTCCCATCTACGCGTTGAAGGGATCGCCGGTGAACGAATCGCCGCTCGGGCTGTTCCATCCGGAACGATTCGGCGACATGCTCGAAAAGGAATACGGCATCCCCAAGCGTTACCTGACCGGCATCATGTCGCCGTGGGCAGTCAAGCGCCTGAAGGAGTTCGACGGCGACATCTCGAAGTTCCGTGTGGTGCGCCTGAATCCGTCGGTGTTGCGGCAGATCGCCATCGCCAAGACCGAACCGGGCGACGAAAACAACCAGGACATTTCGTCGCTGGTGGGCAAGGTTGATATCCGCAAGCTCGACCGCCATTCGCAGGACGACCCGGACGCGTACAGCTATTCCGGCGGTCTGTGCCTGGCGAACCAGGGGCTGCTCGAGTTCGTGGAAATGTTCAAGGCCCCGATCAAGATGCTGCATCCGCTGTTAACGGCTACCCAGGAAGGCAACTTCAAGGGCACGGAAGGCTTCTCGGCCATCCCGTTCAACGGCACGATCCTGGCCCACTCGAACGAATCGGAATGGCAGACCTTCCGCAACAACAAGCACAACGAGGCGTTCCTTGACCGTATCTATATCGTCAAGGTGCCTTACTGCTTGCAGGTGTCCGAAGAGGTCCGCATCTACGAAAAACTGCTGCATCACAGCTCGCTGTCCGAAGCGCCGTGCGCGCCCGGAACGCTGGACATGATGGCGCAGTTCTCGGTGCTGACACGCCTGAAGGAACCCGAGAATTCCAGCATCTATTCCAAGCTGCGGGTCTACGACGGCGAAAGCCTGAAGGACGTCGATCCCAAAGCCAAGGCGCTGCAGGAATACAAGGACTACGCGGGCACGGATGAAGGCATGACCGGCGTCTCCACGCGTTTCGCGTACAAGATCCTGTCCAGCGTCTTCAACTACGACCAGACCGAAGTGGCGGCCAATCCGGTGCACCTGATGTACGTGCTGGAGCAGCGCATCGGCCGTGAAGACTATCCCGACGAAATCCGCCGGCGCTATCTGGAGTTCATCAAGGGCTTCCTGGCGCCGCGTTACGCGGAGTTCATCGGCAAGGAGATCCAGACCGCTTACCTGGAGTCCTACTCCGAATACGGCCAGAACATCTTTGACCGCTACGTCACGTTTGCCGACTGCTGGATCCAGGACGAGGAGTTCCGCGATCCTGAAACCGGCGAAAGCTTCGACCGCAGCGCGCTGAACGATGAGCTGGAGAAGATCGAGAAGCCCGCAGGCATTGCCAATCCCAAGGACTTCCGTAACGAGATCGTGAACTTCGTGCTGCGGGCGCGCGCCAACAACAGCGGCCGCAATCCGAACTGGACCAGCTATGAAAAGCTGCGCGAAGTGATCGAGAAAAAGATGTTCTCGAACACGGAAGACCTGCTGCCGGTGATTTCGTTCAACGCCAAGGCCTCGGCCGAGGACAAGTCGAAACACCAGAGCTTCGTCGACCGGATGGTGGAGAAGGGCTACACGGAAAAGCAGGTCAGGCTGCTGTGCGAGTGGTATCTCCGTGTGAGGAAGTCTTCCTGAGCGAGGTGAATCATGAATTCACTGATCGATCGCCGTCTTAACGGTCGCAACAAGAGCGCCGTTAACCGGGAACGCTTTCTGCGGCGTTACAAGGATCAGATCCGCAAGGCGGTACACGGGATGATCCGTGACCGCTCGATCCAGGACATGGATCAAGGCGGTGAGATCAATCTGCCTGCCCGCGATATTTCCGAGCCGACATTCCGGCACGGCGCGGGCGGCGACCGCGAAATGGTGCATCCGGGCAACCGCGAATTCGCCAAGGGCGACACCTTCGACCGGCCGCAGGGCGGGCAGGGCGAGGGTGGCTCCGAGCCGGGTGAAGGTGAATCGGTGGACCAGTTCACCTTCAGCCTGTCGCGCGCCGAATTTCTGAACCTCTTTTTCGAGGATCTGGAACTGCCGCACCTGGCGCGCAACCAGCTTGGCGAAGTCAGCCAGAAGAAGTGGCAGCGCGCCGGCTACACCACCACCGGCTCGCCCAGCACGCTGAGCATCAGCCGCACGCTGAAGTCATCGCTGGCGCGTCGCGTGTCGCTGGGCGTGAAGGCGCGCGCCGACCTGCGCGATGCCGAGGACGCGCTGGAAGAGGCCAAGGCTGCCGGCGTGTCGCAGGCCCGAATCCGCGAGCTGGAACAGGAGGTCGAGGATTGCCGCGAGCGTCTGGCGCGCGTGCCGTTCCTGGACGACCTGGATCTGCGCTATCGCAACCGCGTGTCGGTCGCCATCCCCATGGCGCGCGCCGTCATGTTCTGCCTGATGGACGTGTCCGGCTCGATGGACGAGGGCAAGAAGGATCTGGCCAAGCGCTTCTTCACGCTGCTCTACCTGTTCCTGTCGCGCAAGTACGAGCACGTCGATCTGGTGTTCATCCGCCACACCGACAACGCCGAGGAAGTGGACGAGCACACGTTCTTCTACGACCCCAAGAGCGGCGGCACGATCGTGTTGTCGGCATTGGAGCTGATGCGCGAGATCCTTGAAAAGCGCTATCCGCCGTCCGCGTGGAACGTCTACGCGGCGCAGGCCAGCGACGGCGACTCGTTTGGCGCCGATGCGGGCAAGAGCGCGCGATTCCTGGCCGAGCATCTGCTGCCTTCGTCGCGCTACTTTGCCTACATCGAAATCCCCGACTCGCAGGAAGCCCGCAAGAGCAGTCTGTGGGCCGAGTATGAACAGAAACTGGAACCGCACTTCGTCATGCGGCGCATTTGCGACCGCGGGGAAATCTTTCCCGTGTTCCACGACCTGTTCAAGAAGGAGACCGCATGAACGCCAACATGGGTGCGCTCGTGGAGCCGGGATCGGACGGCGGTGTCCGGCCGATCTCGCAGGGTTCCGAATGGACGTTCGAACTGATCCAGACCTATGACGACGCGATCTCGCAGATTGCGCGCGAATATGGCTTGGACACCTATCCGAACCAGATCGAGGTCATCACCTCGGAACAGATGCTGGACGCGTACGCGTCGGCGGGCTTGCCCATTGGCTACCCGCATTGGTCGTACGGCAAGGAATTCATCCGCAACGAGCAGTACTACCGACGCGGCATGCAGGGGCTGGCGTACGAAATCGTCATCAATTCCAACCCGTGCATTTCTTACCTCATGGAAGAGAATTCCATGCCGATGCAGGCGCTGGTGATCGCGCATGCCTGCTACGGGCACAATTCCTTCTTCAAGGGCAACTATCTCTTCCGGCAATGGAC
>Ga0256884_1000365_pt1 | contig 12164 bp, 14 predicted proteins | sample MC6MC0492MT_FD_186341 | JGI IMG/M metagenome (GOLD analysis project Ga0256884, IMG submission 186341) | Metatranscriptome of enriched soil aggregate microbial communities from Iowa State University, Ames, United States - MC6-MC0492-MT... | ecosystem: Environmental > Terrestrial > Soil >... | reverse complement strand
GTTCGATCAAATCGCGATAAACGCTGCGTTCGATGCGCGTGAGATGCCGGGTTGCGCTGTTGAAATCGCCGATGTGATGGGGGTAATAGTTCATTGCTCCTTTGTCCCTTCGGCCAGCTCCGGCCAGATTCGAATGCAATCGGCGGGACGCAGGTCGCGCCGGGTCACCACGCCGTTCGTGGCCTGCTCGATCAAGGCGCAGTGCTTGACCGGGACCGGCCTGCGGCCCGTGCGCCACTGGTAGACCAGCGCGGGGGATACGCCCACGCGACGGGCGAGCGCCGCAGCGCTCAGCGCGTCATCCCCGTCGAAATAATCATGTAGATTCATCACCAAAACTATAGCGATGCTACAGCTTATAAGCAAGCCATGCTATAGTTTTATTTGAATAGCATTGCTATATGAAAATGTGGACGATTGAAGAGGAAGCCGCCGCCCTGCGCGCACGCTTTGAAGGCGTGAACCGCGCGGCATTCGCTCGCGACCACAATGTGAAGGGCGGCCAGGCGATGATTTATCAGCACATCACGGGCCGCCGTCCCATCGGGATCGAAGCCGCGATGGCCTATGCCGAAGGTTTCGGCTGCACACTGGCGGCAATCAGCCCACGCTTGGCCGCCGAAGCCAAAAAGGCGGCATCGCTGTCATCCGCCGCGCCCCTGGCGGCGCCTTCCGCCGACACCGCTTGGCCGTTTCCGTCGGTCCCCGCGTCGCTCATCAAAGGCTTGGCCGACGATCAGCTCAAACGCCTGGAAGGCGCACTGCTCTTGGCACTGGGCCAGATGGGCGTAAAGGCCAAGGGATCAGCCGCGCTGTCCAAGTCCCCGTCATCCAAACGCGGCGCCGTCATGAATATTGACGCCGTCGCAGATGAATTTCCGATGGCGCCCGTCGGTGCAGCGCCGTGGGAACCCGATGGCCTCACCACCCATCACGCCGACCGCATGCAAGCCTTGCGCATCAGCACGGCCGCCAACGTCGGCCATGTCGCCAACGCCGGCTACTCCGCCAACGACCAGGAATTCATGCCCATCCCCGAGCTGGATGTGCGCCTGGCCGCCGGCCGCCTCGGCATCGAGAACTATCACGAGACCGAAATTGGCGAAATCCTACTGCGCCGCTCGTTCCTGGAGTCGTTCAAGCTGCCCATCAGCCGCATGAAGATCGTCTACGCGCAAGGCGACAGCATGGAGCCCGTCATCCGCAACGGCGGCCCCATGCTGTTCTTTGAAGAGCCCGTGACGGACCCGCGCGAGATCGATCCCCGCACGGTCTACGCCATCAACCACGGCGGCAAGATGATCGTGAAGTGCATTGCGCGCGAACGCGAAGGCGCGTGGTTGGCCAAATCGCTGAATCCCGCCTACGCCCCCTTTCCGCTTGAGAAGGAAGATGGCTGCGAAGTGCGCATCGTCGGCCGCATCCTGTGGTCGCCGTATGACTTGCGCAATGGCGTGGATGAGCGGCTGTTGTAGCGCTGACGGATTGCCGGTTCGGGCGAACACGTGTGCGAGGCGGCGGCCACATTCCCTCCGGTTGCGTGCTGCCCATTCTGTGACAGCCAGAAGCAGACAGGGCCCTCGAAAAAGACACCTCGCTTGCTCCGCCAGCAAGAGGCGGCTTCCGCCATTTGCACGACGTGCACGTGCCGTGGCTCGGCGAATGCGTCGGTCAGATGCTCGTCAGCCATGGCCTATCCGTTGAAGCGACAACACCACGTATCCTCTAGACGTAAGAAGCCCCCTCTTGCGGGCGCTTGCTCGAACCGGATGTGGCCCGCGGATTACGGCACGATCTCAGAACTGAATTTCTCGCTAATAAGCGCGATTTGTGACTAACTGAGGATAAAAACGAAAATTGGCAATTCGTGGGACTATGCCCTGTGCGAGGGGACGGAGGGACTAGTTGATCTCTGCCAGCAAGCTGGAGCCACAAGCTACATTTCCGGCCCCGACGCGCGCTCCTACATGGACGAGGAGTTGTTCGCCTCAAGCATGTCGACCGTCACTGGACGAGCGAGCCAAACATGCAGCCCTCTTCTTCCTGTCTGGCTATGACATAAACCGTGGGTCTTCGCGCCGCCGTCTGACGTTCACCAGACACGGCCAGCATGGGGGAAACCGTGAAATGGCGTTCCTGGAGCAGGCGCTTCAGTTCGCGATCGCGCAGGGATACGTCGACCATGGTATTTCGCTATGCTGGCGAAAAGCCCCCTCACCCCCCCAACTCAGGGCCGACCCCGAGCGCCAGCCATGGCCACCGATGTGTTCGCCCTGTTGTCGGAGGCCAAGCGGCAACGTTGCAAATTACTGCGCTGGCACCAGGTGTCCAATAACCTGAAGCAGCCTACGGGCCGCTCTGAGGACGTCAAATGCAAGCTATCAAAGGCCTAAACGGCCTGCGCGCAATATCCGTGCTATTGGTCATAGCATCACACGGGATGCTTTTGGACGCGCTGGGCGTGTCCAATCCGGTTATCAGGAACCTGATGACGCCAAGCACGGGCGTCACCTTCTTTTTTGTGCTGTCCGGGTTTCTGATCACGCTTCTACTGCTGAAGGAGCGCAAACTGACGAGTGATGTCAGCCTGCGCAACTTTTACGTCCGGCGCGCTTTACCAATCTTCCCTCTCGCCTTCCTGGCCCTGTCTGTCGTGCCAGTGGTCGAGTACTTTCAGTTCGCAGTGGCGAATCCCTGTGTGTACTGGTACGCCTACACGTACCTCTACAACTTTGGCCCACAGCAATGCGATTTGAACGCCTACAGCCATTTCTGGTCTTTGGCCGTCGTCGTGGCTTTCGCCATTGTGGCGGCCTTTATCGGATTGAACCCGTGGCCGACGTTGGCAGGCGCTTACCACCAGCCTGATGGGTGACATCTATGACGAGCTGCTGGAGCGCCTGGCTGATGAGCCGTGCTTTGCCGAGCGAGATCAGGACACCCAAGAATTGATGGAAACGCCCCACAAGCTGCGCAAGGGCATGGCGCCGCGCTAAGGCTCAATCGTCACGTCGACCTTCGCGGTCAGGCCGAACCGATCCTTCGTTTCTTTTTCCAGATGCTGCTTCAGACAGTGGTTGATCTGGGCGACCGCTTGAGAAGAATCCGGCTTCTGCGCCAAAGCGTCCTGGAAGCTTTGGATAGCGTCGCTAAAGCGTCCCATGTCCCGGAAGATCAATCCAGCGTGGTACTGCGCCTTCCAGTATTTGGAAATTGACAGCGCCTGCTCGATTGAGCCCAGAGCATTGTAGAAATCCTTGTTCAAGCGGTACGACCCGGCAAGCTGCGTCAGGTAGTCGGCGCTCTTACCCGGGAAGTGCTTGATTGCCAGCTGATAGTTCTTGATAGCCTGCGCGTAGTTGCCTTGCGCCATGCAGATGGACCCGATGGACGATAGGGCCTCATAGTTGCGGGGGTTGATCTCAACCGCCTTCTGCAGGTGAGGCAACGCGGTGTCGGCTTTCCCCGCCTTGATCCAATTGCTGCCTATCTGGAAGTGCCTAGCGCCGTCGATTAGATCATGGGATACAGTGTCCAGAATCTCTGCGCTGCGCGTCGGGTTTTGCTCAAAAAACAAGCAATCCATGGCTTCCTTGATTTCCGCATATGGGACGCCGTCCAAGGAAGCATGTGCATACTGGAACGGCGTTCCAAGAACCGCAGCATCGAAGAACGCCGGCAGGACAGCGTCGCTCTTGAAATGTGCCAGCACATTGTGCAGTGCATTCGGGACTGCGTAGATCGTGCAGCCAGAAATCGCCTGGCATCGGGCAACCTGATAGACGTCCAGCAGCTCACCACAGCCGAACCAGATTTTCACGTCTGACTTGATCTCTCCCTGGTTTATGACCTTGGTCAAGTCAGAGTACTTGACCGGCACTCGGGGCGAGTGTGGGACCTTCGGATCGATGATGATCTGCGGCGCCGCTACGCGAATCTTTCCCACCTGGAGCAATGAGCCGAGCAATAGCGCGCCATAGCCGCCCATGGAACTGCCCATGAACGTCACCTTTTCTCGCTTGAACTTGTTCACTGTCTCCGCGAGGACCGCGGCCAAGCCATCAGCATCCTCCGCCAGCCCCTTGATAGCGCAGTTGTACCAGTTGCGGCCCGGGTCGCGGACAAACAGTTTATTGACCTTGAACCGCTCCAGCGGCCTCACGCCCTCAAGGCGATTGGCTGAGGCGGCGCTAAAGTAAACGACAAGCTCGTCGCTTTCTGGGCATGGGAAAAACTGCAGTATGTCCGGGATCTGCTTCATGGTGACGGCGATAGTTAGCTTTTATCGCCACGGACTATAACCCGACTAAATCGCCACCCCGCGTTGCTCAGACAGGTAGGCGCGCGAATAGGTGTATTGCTCATACACTTCGGCCTCAGAAAGCGCATCCCCACAGTTCAGGGATTCTGGCACCTCAACGCGACAGGTATTGTGAAAGTTCGCCCCGCGCGTCGTCGTGGCGATAGCCATATACCGCGGCGGCTTCGTCAGGCCCAAATGGCGCTGCGCGAAGTCCACGGGAATCCCTGAGGATGCACCCGGGTATCCGTCGCCAACGACTGCTTTGAGCCGCTCAGTGAAGGCGTCAAACACCGTAAATCTTTTTGAGAATGGCCGGCACCGCGCCCTTGATCTGATCAAAGCCCTTGGTAAGGAATTCGGGCTCCGCATTGGGGTCCCAATAGTTACCGTTACCTGTGCCACCTCCGAAACCCACGCCGGCGCGCGTCCTGCCGAAATCGGCCCGAGGCTTTCCCTTGAGCTTCCCGGAGGATTCGTGAACCGCTGCGGCTTAGGAAGCCGAGTACCCGACGGAGCCGGACACCTTGCCTTCCTTCACGTCGATCTGTGGCGCGTACCGGCTGTTGACCAGGTTGCTGGAGCCCCAGGGCAAAGCTCACTTGAGCTCGCGGGCAAAGAAGGCTGAGGCTTTTTTTAGCAGCTCCATGTCCAGCTTCGCTTGGCGCAACTCCATCTCCAACTCGCGGATACGTCGTTGCTCGGGGGTGATTGGTAAACCAGGGCCAGGATCGCCCAATCGATCGGCCTTGTATTGGACGAGCCACCGCCGCAACGCTGTCTCGCCTAGCCCTAATGATGCGCAGACCTCGGCTACGCTAAGGCCTTTGTCCATAACCATATGGACAGCCTGAAGCTTGAACTCCGCCGTAAAGGCACGCCGCTTGATCTTGGTCATGACTCACCTCCTAGGTTCAACCTAAATGGGTGTCTACCAAAATTAGACCACTACACGTACCGCAAGTCTCCCGACGGCGGCATTTTCATCTCAATCAAGGGCTATCAGCAATGGGTCGAAAAGGAACAGGGGTAGAAATCCGGGAGCGATCAATCCGGCTTTCGTTTACCTTCAATGGCAAGCAAGAGCGGCACACACTAACCCTGGATGAGCACCCCTTCTGCCAACCCCCGCCAACGTCAAATATGCCCACCGTCTGGCGATCGAGATCAAGGAGAAGATCCGCCACCGGACATTCAGCTTGGCTGAGTACTTCCCCAACGCGGTGAGTGAAGAAGTCGGCACAATTGGTGGCCAGCTCGATACTTGGCTGGCGGCTCAGCGCATCGAATCGTCCAGGCGCGATGGGTATTCCAGCGCGATCAAGTTCTGGAAGCATTCCATCTGCGATCGCCACGGCACCCGCCTTGGGATGGTCCCACTGCGTTCGGCCAACGCTAAGCCACTTCCTGACCGTCGTTGCGGGGCGCCCGGATTTGTCCGGGAGACCATCAACAGCTATGTGTCCGTCGTGCGGGAAGCCCTGGACCTAGCCGTTCAGGACCGAATCCTGACTAAGAATCCAGCGCATGCTATCCCGCGGGGGAAGTACCAACGGGAGCCGCCCGATCCCTTCAGCCGCGGGGAAATGGAGACCATCCTGGAATCCATCGCTCAGCAGTTTCCCGGGCAAGTCCGCAACCTGATTGAATTTTGGTTCTGGAGCGGCCTGCGCACTTCCGAAGTCTTTGGGTTGCAGTGGCCGAATGTAGATCTGGCATCCGGTTCCGTCCTAATAGCGGAAGCTCTGGTTCGTGGCGAGCGGAAAGACCGGACCAAGCCGGCGGTCGCCCGTCAGGTGATTCTGAATAGTCGCGCGCTGGGCGCCATCCAGGCCCAGCGCCAGCACACTCAGATGGCAGGCACTGCGGTTTTCAACGACCCGCGCTATTCGGCACAGTGGGAAGACGAACGCGCATTCCGACGCAGCTTCTGGACGCCAACACTGAAACTTCTTGGGATTCGCTACAGGCGCCCGTACAACATGCGGCACACTTACGCGACAGTCATGCTGATGGCTGGGATGACGCCGGCCTTTTGCGCGAAGCAGTTGGGCCACAGCGTGGAGATGTTCCTGAAAACCTATTCCACATGGCTGGATGGCGATCAGAACGACCTGGAGATGAGCCGCCTAGAAACGGCGATTTCTCCCCAGAATCTCCCCGAGAAAGCAAAACAGACGCATAAGCGTCTGTAATGTTTGGGGAATTCTTGGGGTGGCTGATGGGGCTCGAACCCACGACAACTGGAATCACAATCCAGGACTCTACCAACTGAGCTACAGCCACCTCTGGTACTGCTTCAAGCGGTACTTTCGTACTGCTTTTTTCTTCACCGCCGCGCTTCAGAAAGAAGCTCAACAACGAAGAGGCCGAACTATAGCACACTTTTTTGACGTGTCAAAAGCCCTGCCCCTAATTTTGCTTGCCTGACTTCGCCAGCTTGCTATCCTTCCGCTTGGCTCACCTTTGGAGGCCGGCTTTTTCGCCATCGCTATGGATCGCCTACACGCATTTTTGATCGATTACTGGCCTCATATCGTGTTCGCCATCAGCATCGTGGCGGGGTCGGGCGCGGCGGTGCATGCCGCGATGACCAAGCAGGATGTGCGCGCGGCCATCGGCTGGGTGGGGGTGGCGATGTTCTCGCCGCTGTTTGGCGCGCTGTTTTATTTTGTGGCGGGGATCAACCGTATCCGCAAGACCCGCGTGTCGCAGCTGCGCGACGAGGCGATGGTGGTGGATGCCGAGCAAGTCGAAACGCGGCCCGTGGATGTTGCGCCGATCTCGGGGCAGCAGTTCGCGTCGCTGAAGGTGCTGGGTGACCGGGTCAGCCGGTTCCGATTGCTGGGCGGCAATGCCGTGCAGCCGCTGGCGGGGGGGGATGAAACCTATCCGGCCATGCTGAAGGCCATCCGCGATGCGCGTCATGCCATCGCGATGCAAAGCTACATCTTTGATAACGATGCCATCGGCCGTGAACTGGCCGAGGCGCTGATTGAAGCGCACGCGCGCGGCGTACAGGTGCGGGTGTTGATTGACGCCATTGGCTCCAAGTATTCGCGCCCGCCCATCGTACGCATGCTCGCGCGCGGCGGGGTGCCCGTGGCGCGCTTCATGACGAATCCGCTGGGCGTGCTGCGCATGCCGTATGCCAATCTGCGCAGCCACCGCAAGGTGCTGGTGATTGATGGGCGCGTGGGTTTCACCGGTGGCATGAACGTGCGGGCGGCCTTTGTCAGCGCGCTGTCGGGGGATGCCACCAACCGCGACACGCACTTTCGGGTGGAAGGGCCGATCGTGACGCAGCTGATGTCGGTGTTTGCGCATGACTGGAACTTCACCACGCACGAATCGCTGCCCGCCAAGCCCTGGTTCGATCCGCACGCCTTGCCGCCCACGGGCAACGTGCCGGTGCGCTGCGTGCCGTCCGGGCCGGACCGTGCGCTGGGCAGTTCGCACAATATGCTGCTGGGTGCGCTGGCGGTGGCGCAGCGCCATGTCCGCATTCAGTCGCCCTACTTCCTGCCCGACCAGACGCTGATTGGCGCGCTGGCCACCGCCGCGCGGCGCGGCATCGTGGTCGATATCGTCATTCCGGACAAAAACAATTTGCGGCTGGTGGACTACGCCATGTCGGCGCAGCTGGACCAGGTGGTGCGCACAGGCTGCCGCGTATGGCGCTCGCTGGGCGCGTTTGATCACTCGAAGCTGATGACGGTGGACGACGCGTGGGCCTACGCCGGTTCGTCGAACCTGGACCCGCGCAGCTTGCGGCTGAACTTCGAGCTGGACATCGAGATCTACGACCCAACGGTAGCGTGCTGGATTGGTGACCAAATCGACGGGCGCATCGCGCACTCCAAGCGCGAGACGCTGGAAACGCTGACGCAGACGCCGTTCGCCAAACGGCTGCGCAACAAGATCATCTGGCTGGCGACGCCGTATCTGTAAGGCGGCTAGCGGCTCAGCCGTCCGACGCCGGCACCGCCGCGTGACGCACCGCGAACACCGCGTTGGCCTTCAACATCAGCCGGCCGTCCGCTTTGAGCAAACAGGTGGCGTAGATCAGCCGCTTGCCCTGCTTGTCCACCTGCACATGCGCTTCGAGCCAATCGCCGGGCTGCACGGCGTTCAGGTATTCCACCGACATCTGCACCGTCACGATCGACACGTGCGCCTGTTGCGCGATGGTGTAGCCCAGCGCACTGTCGGCCAGTGTGGCGAGCAGGCCGCCGTGCGCCATGCCGTGCATGTTCGTATGCGGCTCGCCGACGCGCAGCGCCATGACGCCGTCCGCCTCGCGCCGGTAAAAGGCGCCCAAGTCCGCCAGGTGCGTCATGAAGGGGCTGCTGGGGGTCCAGCGTTCAAAGCCCTCGGGGATGGAATCTGTCATGGCCGGGAAAGTAGAAAAATCCGATAGTGGATGATCGACAGTACCCCAAAGCGCAAACCGTTGGGCATCCCGCGCAGCAAGAGGTGACCGCACAGCGAACGAAGCGGTCGATTGCCGGACGCGGGAACCCGCCCGCCCCTGTGGCCTTCCCCTGTGGCCTTCATATCGTCCGACTTCTGAGAGTAAGATTTACGGCACAACAAACACCTACACATGGCAGGAGCAGTGGAAGATGGCGAAAGTCGGCATGGTTGGAATCGGCCTTATGGGCCACGGCATTGCAAGCAATCTGGTGAAGCATGGTCATAGCCTGACCGTGTTGGAGCATCCGGGCAATCAGCCCCTGGATGCCTTGAAGGCCGCGGGCGCAGCCAGCGTGACCACGGGCGCCGCGTTGGCCGAGCAAGCGGATGTGATCATTCTGTGCGTGACCGGCAGCCCGCAAGTCGAAGCCGTGCTGCTGTCCGAAGGCGGCGTGCTGGAAGGCCTGCGCGCAGGCACCGTGATCATCGATTGCTCGACCGCAATCCCGTCGTCGACCGTGAAGGTGGCGCAGGCCGTGACGGAATCCGGCGGCCGCTTCCTGGACGCGCCGATGACGCGCACGCCCAAGGAAGCCGCCGAAGGCCGGTTGAATCTGCTGGTAGGCGGTGACGCCGCCTTGTTCGAAGAGTGCAAGCCGATCCTGGCCTGCTTTGCCGAGAACATCACGCATGCCGGCCCCGTGGGCGCCGGCCACCGCATGAAGCTGCTGCACAACTACGTGTCGCTGGGTGTTGTCGCCCTGCTGTCCGAAGCGGCGGCGTGCGCACTGCGTTCCGATATTGATCCCGCGGTGTTCGCCGATGTGCTCAGCAAGGGCGGCGGTGGCGGCGTGGCGCTGGAACGCATCAAGCCCTATCTGCTGGAACAGGACCCGTCGTCGCTGCGTTTCTTCATGTCGAATGCGCAGAAAGACCTGTCCTACTACAACACCATGGCGGCCGAAGCAGGCGCCGTGCGAGAAATCGGCGCGGCCGTGCAGCACACGTTCGACCAAGCCGTGACGCAAGGCGGCGGTGACCGCTATGTGCCTGAGCTGGTGTCGCTGCTGAAAGACCGCTAAGCTGCCCGCAACGCGCTAACGACTTACGGCTGCCGGCGCACGCGCTAATCCGCGCCCCGGCAGCCGCAGCGAAATCGCCGCCGCCAGCAGCAGCAACACGCCCGCCGATCCGAAGGCGACCCAATGCGTGTGGAACGTGTCGAAGGCCCAGCCGCCCAGCCACGAACTGATCATGCCGCCAACCTGGTGGCCCAGATACGTCAGCCCGTACAGCACGCCAACCAGCCGGATGCCGTAAACATCCGCCAGAATCGCCGAGGACAAGGCGATGCTGCCCGCCCACACGATGCCGCCGATGGTGGCCGCGGCGTAGAGTTCCCAGTGCGCGCCCACCATGACCAGCGCGAAGAATCCCAAGCCCCGCACCAGATAGATGGCGGCCAGGATGTTGCGCCGTTCGACCTGGTCCGACATGCGCCCCAGCACCAGCGTGCTGAAGATGGCGACCAAGCCAATCAAACCAATACCCAGCGAACTCGTCGTGGCGTCAAAGCCGTGGTCCATCAGCATCGGCATGCCGTGCGTGCCCAGCAGGTTCATGCTGTAGCCACAGGCGAACAGGCCAAGCGCCACCTGCCAGAACGGCAGCGTGCGCAAGGCATTGCGCACGTTGGGCGCAGGCCCCTTTGCTGCGGGCTTGGCGGCGGACTTGCCTTCGATGATCTGGTGCGGCAACAGGTCGGTGTGTTCGGGTGCGGTGTCGCGCATCACGAAGAGCGCGACGGGCACCGTCAGCAAGGCGAACAACACCGAGAAGGCCAGCAGCGTTTCCTTCCAGCCCACCGCCGCGATGGCGAACGTGAGCGTCGGCGTCATCAGCGCGATGCCCGCCATCGAACCCGTGGACAAAAAGAACAGCGCCATGCCGCGCTGGCGGGTGAACCAGCGGCTGATCACAGGGGTCAGCGCAACGGGGCTGGTGAAGGCCAGGCCGACCGATAGCGCCACGCCGAACGACAGCAAGAATTCAATGGGGCCGCGCGCGAAGACCGTCCACAGCGAAGACGCCACGACGATGGCGGTGCCGGTCAGCAGCACGAAGCGCGTGCCGCGCGTGCTGACCAGGTAGCCGGCCAACGGCATGGCCAGGCCGTAGCACAGCATGCCGACTGCGACGATGCCCGACAGCAGGCTGCGCGAAAATCCCAGCCCGTCCGCCATGGGCAGGAAAAACGGCCCGATGCCCATGCGCAGGCCAACCGTCAACAGGGTGAGTACCGCGGCGGCGCCGACGATGTTCCAGCCGAAATACCAGCCGGCCGACTCTTGCTTGTCCAAGTCCTTCTCCTCGATGTCTTCTTATGGCCGCTTGCGCGCCAAGGCTTACAGACACCGCAAGGAAGGCGCGGAGGGGCTCCGCTATCGACACGGGTGGGAAGGGCGAGGCGTGGATCGGCGTGTTCTAGCCGGAGGCTGAATGGCCGTCCGGACGCGACATATTACTCCTGGCTATAAAGCTCGCATGCACCAGGAATTAAAAACTGTCCGATCTCCGGGCACTCACGCAGGCCGCCGCGCGAGTCCTTCAGCGCAGCACGTTGCGCACGAAGCGCAGGCGCGTCTCGCCGTCATTGAAGTAGGCATACGGCTGCGCGCTGCTGTAGATCGCGAAGTCATCCGTGCCCACCGTTTGAGCGACGCCCGATAATTCCAGGCGCAGCGCGCCTTCGATGACATAGGCCATTTCGTGCCACCCGTCAGGGTCGGGTTCGGCCACATAGTGTTCACCCGGCGCCAGCGTCCAGATCCACAACTGCGCCTCGCAACTGGCAGGCGCCGCCCCTAACAACATGGCCTGGCTGCCCGGCTGCTTGCCGCGCCACGCCATGGCTTCTATCCGCCGGCGCTCGCGCGCCGGGTCGCTCACCAACTCCACAAAGCCCACGTTCAGCGCGGCCGCCAGTTTGTCCAGGCTGGCCAAGCTGATGTTCGACGTGCCCGCTTCCAGCCCGGCAATCATGCGCCGGCTGATACCGGAGGCCTCTGCCAGATTCGTCTGGCTCAAGCCCGCGTGTTTGCGCAGGCGGCGCAGGTTGGCGCCGACGTGTGTCAACACGTCGCTGCCAGGCGCCGTAATGTGCAGTATATTGCTCATAATTTTGTAGCTGCTGAAGTCAATCGTGAACCCCAAGACGTCGATGTTCGCCCTTTCCCGCCAGGAAATCGCCCTGGTGCTGGTCACCATGCTGTGGGGAAGCACGTTCCTCATTATCCATATCGCCATGCAGCATAGCGGACCGCTGTTCTTCGTTGGCGTGCGTTTCACCATTGCCGGCCTGGTGACGATGCTGCTGTTCCGCAAGCACATGATGGGCATCACCCGATTCGAGATCGGCGCGGGCATCGCCATCGGCTGCGCATTGTTC
>Ga0256884_1000360_pt1 | contig 12215 bp, 12 predicted proteins | sample MC6MC0492MT_FD_186341 | JGI IMG/M metagenome (GOLD analysis project Ga0256884, IMG submission 186341) | Metatranscriptome of enriched soil aggregate microbial communities from Iowa State University, Ames, United States - MC6-MC0492-MT... | ecosystem: Environmental > Terrestrial > Soil >... | reverse complement strand
CCGTGCATAGCCGCGGCGAACTGACGCTGGCGCCCGACGAATACGCGGGCTTCATCATGGCGTGCCTGCGCATGCTGGCGCTCAATGGCGACGCCGGTCCGCAGACCGCGCTGGAAGCGCCCGTCGCGCCTGCGCGTCAGACCGCGGAACCCGCGGCGGCCATCGCCGCGCCGGCTGCCGATGCGGTTGGCGCCGCTGTCACCGCCGCCGCAGCGCCTTCGGGCGCGAGTCAGCCTACCGCGTCTGCGCCCGACGCCGGCGCGGTCGCTCCGCCAGTGTCCGGCGCATCGGTCAACCATGCCGAGACCGTCAATGCTTCGGGGGGCAACGCCGCCGACGACAGTGCTTCGCGCAACGAGGCGCCGGCATCCGCATCAGAGTCCGCGTCCGCAGCAGCGTCCGCATCCGTTGACGCGCCGTCGGAATCTCCCGCCGCCGTCGCTGCCGCACCCGCGCAGCCCGCCGCCGCCGCATTGCCGCAATCGCCTGCCGCGTCCGTCCCGCAATCCGCAGACAGCAGCAGCGTCCCCCCTTGGGAAGACCTGCCGCCGGACGCCACGAATGCAGACGCGGGCGCAGCGACGTCCAATGCACCGACGAGCAACACTGCGGCGCGCGCCGTAACGGCCGCCGACGCATCGACGCCTGACCCATCAACCGCCGACACCTCGCCTCCCGACGCCGCAGCGCCTCACGCCCCGTCCGCCAAACCGCAAGGCTCCGCTGCCCTGGCCGTGACACCGGCCGCCGCGGCGATCGCCCCGGCATCCGCGTCCGCCCCGGCAATGGGCGACACCGACGGCCCGCCGTCCTGGGTCGACGAAGAAATCCCCTTTGAAGCCGAAGGCGGGTTCATGCCCGACAGCGGTTTCACGTCCGATCCGGATGACGATTTCGAAACGCTGGCCACGTCACCCGCCCCGGCGCCTGCACCGCCGGCCGCTCGCCGCGATGGCCCCGCGCCCGCGCGCAAGCGCCAGTCGCGTGCGCCTCGCCTGACGGACATGGACTCGGCGTCCTGGCCCGAGCTGGCCGCGCGCCTGCCCGTGACGGGCCTGGCATCGGAACTGGCTCGCCAGAGCGAATGGGCCGGCGTGCAGGGCGATGCCATCATCCTGCGCGTGGCCGTCAAGACCCTGGCCGAAAGCGAAAGCCGGGTGCGCCTCCAGACCGTCCTGTGCGAACATTTCGGGCAGGGCATCCGGCTGGACGTGCAGGTCGGCGTCACCGGTGACGCCACGGCGTATGCCGTGGCGCAGGCCGAGAGCGCGGCGCGCCAGCTCGCGGCCGAAAACGCCGTCGCCGACGATCCCTTCGTGCAAGCGCTGCTGTCGGATTTCGGCGGCCACGTCGTTGCTGGCTCGATCCGCCACGTTGATTCAGCGGCCGCCGCCTGACGCGGCGGCCAACCTCATTCCCCTCGTTCAAGGAAGCTCCCATCATGATGAAAGGACAACTCGCCGGCCTGATGCGCCAAGCGCAGCAGATGCAGGAAAACATGAAGAAGGCGCAGGACGCGCTGGCCGACATCCAGGTCGAAGGCGCCTCGGGCGGCGGCCTGGTGAAGGTCACCATGACCTGCCGCCACGACGTCAAGCGCGTCGAGATCGACCCGTCGCTGCTGGCCGACGACAAGGACATGCTGGAAGACCTGGTCGCCGCCGCGTTCAACGACGCGCTGCGCAAGGCTGAAGCCACCTCGCAGGAAAAGATGGCGTCCGTCACCGCCGGCATGCCGCTGCCCCCGGGCATGAAGCTGCCGTTCTGATTGCCGCTGCCGTAGGTTGCAATGGATCCCTTACTGCCCGAACCTGAGCCGCTGGTCTCGCTGATCGAAGCGCTGCGGCGCCTGCCCGGCGTGGGCGTGCGATCGGCCAGACGCATGGCGTATCACCTGTTGCAGCATGATCCGCAAGGCGCGGATCTGCTGGGGCGGGCGCTTGCCGGCGCGGTGCGGGATCTGAAGCACTGCGCGCGCTGCAATAGCTTCTCTGAAGACGAGGTTTGCGCCACCTGCTCCAATGTCAAGCGCGATCCCTCGCTGCTGTGCATCGTCGAAACGCCGGCCGACCAGAATATGATCGAGTCCAGCCACGGTTACCGTGGCCTGTATTACGTGCTCATGGGCCGGGTCGCGCCGCTGGAAGGCATCGGCCCGCGTGAACTGGATTTCGAGCGCGTGATCAAGCGCGCGACGGATGGGGTGGTGCAGGAAGTCATCCTGGCCACCAACTTCACGGCCGAAGGCGAGACCACCGCGCATTTCCTGGGCGAGGCCCTGGGCGAGCGCGGCCTGCGGGTCACGCGCCTGGCGCGCGGCGTGCCTGCCGGCAGCGAGCTCGAATACGTCGACGCCGGCACCATCGCCTGGGCGCTGATGGAGCGCAAGACCACCTGACGCTCGCGGTACCAGAACGCCCGCCGGCAACGTATCGGCCGGGTAATCAATGTGAGGAAGACAATCCATGTCAGCGCTGACCGGACTGAAAGTCCTGGAACTCGGCACGCTTATCGCCGGCCCATTCGCCGCGCGCATCTTCGGCGAATTCGGCGCCGACGTCATCAAGGTGGAGACCCCGCACGGGCCGGACGGCACGGGCGGCGGCGATCCCATCCGCAGTTGGCGCCATCTGCACGAGGGCAATTCCCTGTGGTGGACGGTGCAGGCCCGCAACAAGCATTCCATCGCGCTCAATTTGAAGGACCCGCGTGCGCAAGAGATCGCCCGCAAGCTGGCGCTGGACGCCGATGTGGTGGTCGAGAACTACCGCCCCGGCGTCCTGGAAAAGTGGGGGCTCGGCTTTGAGCAGCTGCGCGCCATCAACCCCGCGCTCATCATGGTCCGCCTGTCCGGCTACGGCCAGACGGGCCCCATGAAGGATCAGCCCGGCTTTGGCGCCATCGGTGAATCCATGGGCGGCCTGCGTTACGTGTCGGGCCACCCCGACCGCCCGCCGCTGCGGGTCGGCATCTCCATCGGTGACTCCATCGCGGCGCTGCACGGCGTGATCGGCGCGATGATGGCGCTGCGCCATCGCGACGCCACCGGCGGCCGCTGGAACGGCAAGACGGGCGACGAATGCGAGGCAGGGCAGGGCCAGATGGTTGACGTGGCGCTGTACGAAGCCGTCTTCAACATGATGGAGAGCCTGGTCCCCGAGTACGACGTGGCTGGCGTGGTGCGCGAGCGCACCGGCGGCGCGCTGCCGGGCATCGTGCCCTCGAATACCTACACCACGCGCGACGGCCAGAACATCGTCATCGCCGGCAACGGCGACGCGATTTTTCATCGTCTGATGCGGGCCATCGGCCGTGACGATTTGGCCGAGGATCCGGATCTGGTGCGCAACGACGGCCGCGCGCGGCGCGTTCAAGAGATCGACGGCGCCATCCAGCAATGGTGCGACGGACGCGGTATCGAAGCGGCGCTCGAAGCCCTGAAGCGCGCCGACGTGCCGGTCGGCAAGATCTACAGCGTGGCCGACATGTTCAGCGATCCGCAGTTCCTTGCGCGCCGCATGATCGAACAGCATCGCCTGGCGGACGGCAGTCCCGTCAAGCTGCCGGGCGTGGTTCCCAAGCTAGCCGAAACACCTGGCCAGACGCGCTGGGTGGGCCCGAAATTAGGGGAACATACCGAGGAAGTCCTGAAATCGCTGGGGTATGATTCAGCGGCTATCGACAAGCTGGCGAAGACCGGCGCTATCGGAATATCCGACAACCAGGAGACAAAGCAATGACAGTCACCCGCCGTGAACTGCTCAAGATCGCCGGCGCTGCCGGCGTCATGAGCATGGCCCCTGCCATCGTGCGCGCGCAGAAGCTTGAAAAGACCAAGGTCCAGATCGCAGTCGGCGGCAAGCCGCTGATCTATTACCTCCCGCTGACGATCGCCGAGGTGCGCGGTTACTTCAAGGACGAAGGGCTGGACGTCAGCATCGCGGACTTTGCCGGTGGCTCCAAGGCCCTGCAGGCCGTGGTGGGCGGCAGCGCCGACGTGGTCTCGGGCGCCTTCGAGCACACGCTGTCCATGCACTCCAAGGGTCAGGCCTATCGCGCCTTCGTGCTGCAAGGCCGCGCGCCGATGATCGGCGTGGGCGTCTCCAAGAAAAACATCCCGGGCTACAAGGGCGCGGCTGACCTGAAAGGCAAGAAGATCGGCGTGACCGCGCCGGGCTCGTCCACCAACATGGTTGTCAGCTTCTTCCTTGCCAAGCACGGCCTGAAGGCCTCCGACGTGTCCTTCATCGGCGTGGGCGCTGGCGCGGGCGCGGTGACTGCCGTGCGCAGCGGCCAGATCGACGCCATCTCCAACACGGACCCGGTGGTCTCGATGCTGGAAATGCCCGGCGACATCCAGATCATCGTCGACACGCGCACGCTCAAGGACACGCAGGAAATCTTCGGCGGCAACATGCCCGCCGGCTGCCTGTATGCGCCGCAGACGTTCATCGACGCCAATCCCAACACCGTCCAGGCGCTGACCAACGCCATCGTGCGCGCCGACAAGTGGATTCAGAAGGCTGGACCCGAGGAAATCGCCAAGGTCGTGCCCGAAACCTACCTGCTGGGCGATCCGGCCATCTACAAGGCCGCGCTCGGCAAGAGCATGGAAGGCCTGTCGCCGGATGGCATGATCCCCGAAGACGGCGCGGCCACCGCGCTCAAGGCGCTGGCCGCCTACCAGGCTGACTTCAACGGCTCGAAGGTCGACCCGTCGAAGGTGTGGACCAACGATTTCGCGCGCCGCGCCAACGAGAAGTATGCCAATGGCTGAAGCCGCGCTGTCGCTGGAAAACATAAGTTGCACCTTTGTCTCGCGTGACGACCGGTCGCAGCGCTACACCGCGGTCAGCGACACGACCCTGGCCATCGCGCCGGGTGAGTTCGTGTCCGTGGTGGGCCCGACCGGTTGCGGCAAGTCCACGTTGCTCAACGTCAGCGCCGGCCTGTTGGCGCCGTCGTCGGGGCAGGTGAAGGTCTTTGGCCAGCCGCTGGTTGGCATCAACGAACGTGCGGGCTACATGTTCCAGGGCGAGGCGCTTCTCCCCTGGCGCAGCGCGCTGGACAACGTCATAGCCGGCCTGGAGTTCGCCAACGTGCCCCGCGCCGAGGCGCTGGACCGCGGACGTGAATGGATGCGCCGCGTTGGCCTGGGCGGTTTCGAGGGCCGTTATCCGCATCAGATGTCGGGCGGCATGCGCAAACGCGCCATGCTGGCGCAGACGCTGATCCGCGACCCCGACATCATCCTCATGGACGAACCGTTCTCGGCGTTGGACATCCAGACGCGCCAGCTCATGGAGAACGAAGTCCTGGACCTGTGGATGGCCAAGCGCAAGGCGGTGCTGTTCATCACCCATGACCTGGACGAAGCCATCGCCATGAGCGACCGCGTGATCGTGCTGTCCGCCGGTCCGGGCACCCATCCCATCGGAGAATTTGCCATCGATCTGCCGCGTCCGCGTGACGTGGCCGAAGTGCGCATCGACCCGCGTTTCGTCGAGCTGCATGCCGCCATCTGGGGCGTGCTGCGCGAGGAAGTGCTCAAGGGCTATGCCCAACAGAAGCGAGCCTGAGCCATGCCCAAACTGAACAAATCCGGTTCCGGCAGCCTGCGCGTCTGGCAATTGCTGCTGCTCGTCATCATCCTGGCCGTCTGGCATTTTGCGTCGCGCGATCCGAAGGTCGCCTTCTTCTTCGGCGAACCGCTGAAGGTGTGGGGGCGCATCTGGGCGTGGTTCGTCACCAACGCCGACATCTACAACCACTTGGCCGTGACGCTGACCGAGACCGTGCTGGCGTTTTTCATCGGCACGATCGCGGGCCTGGCCTTCGGCTTGTGGCTCGGGCTGTCGCCGCGCGCCAGCGCAATCCTGGATCCCTACATCAAGGCAGCCAACTCGATGCCGCGCGTCATCCTGGCGCCCATCTTCGGCATGTGGTTTGGCCTGGGCATCTGGTCCAAGGTGGCGCTGGCCGTGACTCTGGTGTTCTTCATCGTGTTCTTCAACGTCTACCAAGGCGTGCGGGAAGTCAGCCCCACCTTGCTGGACAACGCCCGCATGCTGGGCGCACGCAAGCGCCAGCTGCTGCGTCACGTGTACTTGCCGTCGGCTACGAGCTGGGTGTTCTCCAGCCTGCACACCTCGGTGGGTCTGGCGTTCGTGGGCGCGGTCGTCGGCGAATACCTGGGGTCGGCAAGCGGCGTGGGCTACTTGATCCTGCAGGCCGAAGGCACGTTCGACGTGAACACCGTGTTTGCCGGCATCATCGTGCTGACTGCCTTTGCGCTGATCCTGGACACAATTGTCGGAGTCGGCGAGAAGCGCTTGATGAAGTGGCAGCCCAAGTCGGGCGAAACCGAAAAGCTGTGATCCGCCTTGGGTCGCGCTGCCGGGCTCAGGCCCGCAGCGCGCCCTGGCTGCGCAGCCAGGCGGTCAGGCTGTCGAAGGCGTCGAGTGCGCCTTGCAGCGCCTGTTCCTCGCGGCCCAACGCGCCGGCCTCGCTGTCCAGGTGCAGCAGAAATTCCTTCCACAACGGTCCCACCTGCTCGCCATACCCGCGCAAGTAGCGCTGGGGCAAGTCGGGCGCCACCGCCTGCAGGCGCTTGGCCAGGGACCGGCCGCCCAACTGCGACCCTTCGACAACGTACGCGACGCCCAGTGCGTAGGCGTCGGGCGCCGCCACCTGTAGCGGCTGCGCGCAATGCACGACAGGCGCGGGATCGCCCGCTGCCTTCAGGTCTTCATGCAGCCAGGCGGTCTTGCCGGCCCGCTCAGGGGCGCGCAGGGATGCCGGCCAGTCCAGTTGCCAGAGCCGTTGCTCCAACGGTTCCAGCCATCCCAGCAGCGCGCGCAGGTAGGCCAGATAGTGGCCGCGGTCGAGATGATCTTCGGCCAGCGCCAGACCCTGGTCCAGCGTTTCGTGACGTTCGCGGGTGCCATCGCGCAGCACTTGGTGGACGGGAGAAATCATGGGGATCGTGACGTGAAGGGTTGGTGGGACGGTTGAACCGGCGACATCGAACCAGTGCTAATACGGCGGCGGGTTACGCCGGCAGATGCAGCGACCAGCAGCGATCCTGACGCTCCAGCCGCCAGCCCGAAGCGGACGCCAGCAACTCGATTTCCTGCGGGTCAAACGCGGGCGGCTTGTCCGAGGCCGGTGCGCCTTCGGGCACGCGGGCACGCCACACGCCGGGCTCGGACGCGTCCACTTCGAGCTGCGCATCCGCGGGCACCAGCGGCAACAGGCACAACAGCCATGCCAGGACCAGATATCGTGTGCTGAACAACTGCACATCGGCGTGCGCCACCTGCTCGGGCCAGCGGATGCCGTGACTCGCCAGCAGCAGGTGCGAGAACATCAGCTTGCGGCAGTCGTGCAGCAGGTCGCCGCTGGACGTCATGGCGCCGCCATCGCTCAGCCAGCCGTCCAGCTCGCGCACCACGCCCACGCTTTCGTCGAGCATGTCGGAAAGGTCGCCGGCAAGCCGCTCGCAGCGCTGCTGGACGGCTTCGCCGGTGGTGCCTTCAGGCGCCTGGCGCAGCATGGCGGCCGCGAGCGAGGCGCTGGACAGCGGGCCCAGCACTTCATGGCGCAGCACGGGGAAGATCTGGCTGAGCACCTTGAGCTGCACGCCCTTTGCGGCCAGCAGGCCAAGGGTGTCGGATTGCATCATGAAAGAACCGTCAGTTGGCCTCGTGCAGAATGGCCAGGAGCGCGTCGGGGTCCGCCGGCTTTTCGATCCATCCAGTGAAGATGCCGTTGATGGCATCGCGTCGTTCGTGTCGCGCCAGGCCGCTCAGCGCATAGATGCGCGGCGGGTTGGCGCGTTCGCGCAGGCGCTTGGCCAGCTCGTAGCCGTCCATGTCGGGCAGCAGGATGTCCAGCAGCACGGCATCCGGCGCGAACGTGTTGACCAGCTCCAGGGCTTCGGCCCCGGTGGCGGCGCACCGCGTCTCCAGGTTTGAAAGCGCCAGGAACTCGGCCAGCAGTTCCGATCCCATTTCGTTGTCGTCCACCAGCAGGACCCGCATGGCGCGCACTTCGTTCAAGTTATGTCTCCCAGGTTCAAGAGGGGGTTGCTTCAGGCATGGCGCGGGGCAGCGTGACCGTGAAGATGACGAGCCCGTCGCGGCATTGGACGGCAATGTCGCCGCCGTGGTCGCGCACGACCTGCTCGGCAATGTACAGGCCCAGCCCCAGGCCGGAGCGGTTGCGCGACTGGCCCACCGATTCCGGCTTGAAGGGCGAGAACAGGTGCGCGAGCACGTCTTCGGCGATCGGGCCGCCATGGTTGATGACGCTGAGCGTAATGCCGTCATCGGTTTTTGCGGCGGTCACCATGATGGGCTGGCGGGGCGCGCCGTGCTGACGCGCGTTGCCCATCAGATTGGTCACCACCTGCGCGATACGGTCGGTATCGGCCATGAGCGTCAGGCCGTCCGGCACGTCGGGTTCGATGCGCAAGCCGGGATAGGCCTGGCGCTTTTCCTCGATCAGGCCGTTCACCAATGCCGACAGGTCGCACAGCCGCTTTTCAATGCCCAGCCCCAGGCCGCCTTGCAGGCGCGACAGGTCCAGCACCTGCGATATCAGGCGCTGCATCCGGCCGCTGGAATAGCGGATGCGCTCGCCCATGCGCGCGCCGGTATCGGTGCGGGACAGCAGGGTCGCGGCCATGGAAATGGATTGCAGCGGGTCGCGCAGGTCATGGCCCAGCATGGCCAGCAGCGCGGTGCGGGCGCGGTCGACGTCGGCGGCGCGGCTGGTCGAAATGTGCGAGAGCTCGTCACGCAGGTTGTCCACGGCCTCAAGCTCCCCAGGCAGCCAGGGAAGACAGACCCCGCGTACGACCTCGCGCCAGGCTTCGAACGAGCCGCGCGGGGTCAGCCGCGGGCCGAGACTGCCGACCGCGTACTGCTTTTCCGGCTTGCCGCCCCACACGAGGGTCTCGATCTGCTCCTTGCGCAGCCAGATCAGCCAGCCATTGTTCATGGGGTCGAACTTGCACGCGAGCAGGCCCGCGTACGGGACGATTTCGGTCTGCAATTCGGGGTAGTCGCGCGCGATGTTGGTGGTGTGCACCACGCGCTGTCCGCTCTGGTCCAGCGCGTTCAGGATGCCCGCCAGTTCGCCGCGCGGCGCAATGCCGCCAAACACCGTGACGCTGTTGCTCCAGAGGCACAGCGCGGCATCGTTCGGGACCAGCGACGCCGGCGTCTCACCGCCCTGCGACAGCGCCTGATGCACGTTTTCAGAGGCCGACACGCGCTCGACAAGCTTGCTGACCAGCGCGGCGTTCTGGCGGGATTGCTCGGCCCGCTCATTGGCTTCGATGCCGGATACCGTGGCCGCAACGACCTGCGCCATCGCCTCGCACGCCAGGCGGGCGGGGTAGGGCACGGCCCGCGGCGTGTGATGGTGGCAGGCGATCATGCCCCACAGGCGGCCGCCGATCACCAGAGACAGGCTCATTGACGCCCGTACCCCCATGTTTGCCATGTATTCCAGGTGGACGGGCGACACGCTGCGCAAGACCGAGAAGCTCAAGTCGAGCGGTTGGGGATCCGGCGAAGGGGCGCTCAGCACGCGCACCGGGTGGTAGGTCGCATCGGCGATCAGGCGCAGGGTGTTTACCGTATAGAGCCGGCGCGCCTGCGCCGGAATGTCGCCGGCGGGATAGCGGCGGCCCACCCAGTCGTCCAGGTCGGCGCGTCGCTGTTCAGCCACGATCTCGCCGCTGTCGTCGGGATGGAAGCGATACGCCATCACCCGGTCAAAGCCCGTGGCGCGCTGCACTTCGCGCACCATGCTGTCCAGGAGCGCGGGAATGTCACGCTGCCGGCGCACGCGCTCGATGCTGCGGTAGATACGCTCGGGCGCGGCAATGCCGACGCCGTCGGCCCGGCGCTCGAGTTCGACAATCGTCAGTCCATCGACATTGCGATGGCCGATCACGTCATAGGTGGCGCGATCCAGCGTGATGGTCAGCGGATCGAAAATGGGGTCGGGGTTGCCGAGCCAAGTGGACAGGCAGTACGCAAGGCCCGGCGGCAATGCCTCAGGCGCGCAAGGCTGGTCCAGCGTCAGGCAGGTGTCGAGCAACTGGGCGGCATTCTCGCTGGCGTAACGCAGCGTGCCGTCGGGATCGAACGCGAGCAGGGCCCCCAGCGGCTGGATGGCGCCCGGTATGTGTATCGGTTCGCTGTCGCAATTGGCGAGAGTGAGTTGGGGGTAGGATTCGGTGGGCGCATTCATGCGAGTGAGATACCGTGGACGCGCAAGTGTGTTGCCATTATGTCAAAGATATTGTGAGAATGTGTGCATTTGCTGCCCTCTACCTTCCGGAGTTCGCATGGCCCGTTTGCCCTACGCTGATCTGACTCATCCCGAAGCACGGCCCCTGGTGGAAAGCATTGTCGCGCAGCGGGGCAGTGTGTTGCATCTGTATCAGATGCTGCTGCATAGTCCCGCGGTGGCCGGCGGCTGGCTGAATTACCTGACGTCGATCCGGCAGCTCAGCACGTTGCCGGGCGATCTGCGCGAGCTCGTCATCATGCGGGTGGCGGCCATCAACGGTGCGCCCTACGAGGCCGACCAGCATGCGCCGATCGCGTTGAAGGAAGGCGTATCCCAGGCGCAGCTGGACGCGCTGGATGCGTGGGAAACCTCGGATCTGTTCAGCGAACGCGAACGGGCGGTGCTGGCCTACACGGACGCCATGACGCGTCACGTGCAGGTTCCCGAGGCGGTGTTCGACGCCGTCCGGGCGGCCATGGGGTCGGAAAAGCTGGTGGTCGAGCTGACGGCGACAGTCGCCGCGTACAACATGGTATCGCGGTTCCTGGAAGCGCTGCAGGTGCACTCTCACGATCACCGCTAGGCAAGGGCGCGCGGACAGCAACCGCGCGCCGCACTGACTCAGCCTCGCTGCGCGTCGATCAGGGCGTCCAGCTTGATGGCGTCGGCCACGAACAGGCGGATCCCCTCGGACAGTTTTTCGCTGGCCATCGCATCGTCATTGAGCAGCGTACGGAACGTCACTTCGTCTGCGCCGATGCGCGCAATGTCGCCGCGCGCATCGTCAGCGCGAAGCTGGGCGGGCGCGTCGCCTTCGGTGGCGGCCAGCTTGTTCAGCAGGTCCGGACTGATCGTCAGCAGGTCGCAGCCGGATAACGCAAGGATCTGACCCACGTTGCGGAAGCTCGCGCCCATGATCTCGGTCGGGATTTCAAAGTGCTTGTAGTAGCGGTAGATATTGGTGACGGACTGAACGCCCGGGTCACGCGCGCTCGTGTTGTCGACTTCGACCCAGTTCGCGCCGGCCGTTTTCTTGTGCCAGTCGTAGATGCGGCCGACGAAAGGTGAAATGAGCTGAACATGCGCATCGGCGCAGGCGACCGCCTGGGGCAGCGAGAAAAGCAGGGTCAGGTTGCAGCGGACACCCTCGGACTGCAACACGCGGGCGGCCTGGATGCCTTCCCAGGTGGACGCAATCTTGATCAGCACGCGTTCGCGCGGGATGCCGGCTGCTTCGTACAGGGCGATCAGGCCGCGGGCGCGTTCGATGGTGGCGCGGGTGTCAAAGGACAGGCGGGCGTCCACTTCGGTCGACACGCGGCCCGGCACGATGTCCAGAATCGCGCGGCCGAAGGCGACCAGCAGGCGATCCATGAGTTCGGCGGTCGAGGCGCCGCGGTGTTCGCGCGCGGTCTTTTCCAGCAGCGGGCGGTAGGCGTCCTGCTGGACAGCCTTCAGAATCAGGGACGGGTTGGTGGTCGCGTCCGTGGGACGCAACGCCTTCATGGCTTCGAAATCGCCGGTGTCGGCAACAACGGTGGTGTGGTCACGCAGGGCGTCAAGTTGGCTGGGCATGGACTTATACGACTCGCAGCTGGCTAGGGTTGAAGGTGCTGCTAGCGTATCACCGACGCTGCCAGGCCGCAGTCCGCCGCAAGGGCGAGGGGCGCTGATTGCAGGCCGCGCAACGGCGCGGCAAAACGGCCGAAAAACCCGGTTTCGGCCTTATTTGGCGCGGTTCTCCGGGAAAAACGGCCGCTCGAGGTATAATCCGAAGGTTTGATTATCGATTCTAAAACCGGGGTTTACTGTGCTGCCGCAACTCTTTCCCGAGGGGATCAACCGCTTCCCTCCTGCAATTCTGGCTCTGGCGGACGGTACCATTTTTCGAGGCGTGTCGATCGGTG
>Ga0256884_1000334_pt1 | contig 12561 bp, 11 predicted proteins | sample MC6MC0492MT_FD_186341 | JGI IMG/M metagenome (GOLD analysis project Ga0256884, IMG submission 186341) | Metatranscriptome of enriched soil aggregate microbial communities from Iowa State University, Ames, United States - MC6-MC0492-MT... | ecosystem: Environmental > Terrestrial > Soil >... | reverse complement strand
TCTCATCCAGCTCGATCTCGGTATCCATGTTGCGCTCGGCGTGCATGATGATCTGCTCGGCGCCGGCCTTGTCCTCGAAGCGGAAGAAGTTCGCGGTACCGCCGTCGCCTTTCATGGAACGGGTGAGGAAACCACTCTGAGTCTTGTTCGCCGGCAACGCCCACGGCGGGGTGTTGGTGCTGTTGTACAGGCTGCCCATGATCAGCGGGCGGTCGGGGTTGCCGTCGAGAAACACCACCACCACTTCGTCGCCGACGCGGGGTATCTGGATGCTGCCGAAACCGCCACTGGCACCGGACTGGGCAACGCGTACCCAGCAGGAGCTGTGGTCGTTGTATTTGCCGTTGCGGTCCCAGTGGAACTGGATTTTCACCCGGCCCAGTTCGTCGGTGAAGATTTCCTCACCCGGTGGGCCGACGATGATCGCAGTCTGCGGGCCAGAGATTGTCGGCTTGGGTGTGCTCAACTGCGGGCGGAATGGGATCTTCTTGCGCACGCAGGTAAAGGTGTTGAAATAGCTGGCCTGCTGGCCGCTGAGGTAGTTGTTGTGGCCTTCGCTTTCCACGCTCATCAGCAGGAACTGGCGGTCTTCCACGGCGCCTTGGTCGTGGGCGTAGTGCTGCAGCAATTCAAAGGTGAAGCCAGGCTTCATGGCCCGGCAGTTACTGGCGCCTTCGAACTTCTTGCCGCGCAGTTCCAGGGCTTCGATGCGCAGGCGCAGCAGGGTTTCGCCTTCGTCGTAAGTGCCGTGGGTGTACTGGCCAGGGAAGTCATAGACCTCGAAGTTTTCTACCTCGCCCTGCTTGTTCTTGCTGTTCATCGCCACCGGCAGGCGGTTGTTCGGCTGGCGGTAATCGAAGGTTTGCGTGGCCATCTTGCCGGCTTGCAGCTGGCGGTTGCCGCTCCACTGGGTAATAGAGTCGGCGGTCTCGGTGACCGACGCGCTGTGGAAGCGGATTTGGGGTTGTTCGGGGATGTCCACCAGCGTGCTGGAGTCATCGCAGATGATCATGGTGTGGCCTTCGGCGGTGTGCTCGAAGTAGTAGAACATCCCCTCTTCCTCCAGCAGGCGCTGGACAAAGTTGAAGTCGGTTTCGCGGTACTGGGTGATGTAGGTGTAGCGCTTCTGCGGGCGGGTCAGGCGGAATTCGTGACGGGAGAATGCCGGGCAAAGGGCGAACACTTCGGTGACCACTTCCTCGACCGTGTTGCCCTGGAAGATACGGGTGTCGAAGCGGTTCTTGAGCATCGAGAACCACGGGTTGAGGGTGGCCGTGTAACGGGCCATGCCGCCGTCGCTGCCGATATTGGAAAAACGCGTGAGGTAGCCGGTGATGTGCCGTGGGCCGCCTTCGGCAAGCTCGATCTCGATGCTGACCAGCTGGCCCATCATCGACTTGAGCGCCACGCCGGAGTCTTCGCAGACCAGCAGCAGTTCGTAGTTGAAGGCCCGCGACAGGGCTTCGACGCCCTTGAACGTTTCCAGCAGCAGTTCCTGCTCTGGGTTGGCCAGGTTGTGGAACTTGAACAGGCGGCGGTTCTGCGGCGAAAGCAGCGCGGAGGCCAGGTCCATGATCATGCGAAATCTCCTTGAAAACACGGCCAGCACGCTTTCGCGATGCTCAGCAACTCTGCGCTTGCGGGCGTATGTCATACGCGCATCACGCGCGTGCTCTGCGGATACTGCGACTGCCTGCGTAGCAGAAAGTGCCATCATGGCTCGCATTTATTGCGACCTGGTTCACATTCCTGAATCTCAGGCAAGCAGAAAGGCACAAAGGAGACACCGGGCAAAGCTGCCGTGTCAACACGTTGAAACCACTGAAATATCTACGGTGCAGCGCGCACTGGCAATGCCATATGGCCATCATTCGGCGGTTTCGAGTACCCCCTCCAGCCGTCCGTCGTTGTGCCAGATCGCCCGTCGCAGCAGGCTTGCGGCGCCCGCATCGACCCTTGGTAGAGCAATCATTCGACCGCTGGCTACAGGCCCCGCCAGTGCCGCGCAATCACGGCCCACCATTGGAAAAAATGTTTCATAACGTGGACGGGTTCAACTTTCTCAATTTTTTCTTCTCGGAAAGGGGGGTGTGGGAACAGTTGGCGTAGTGGCAACTCCGGCACTACGATAGGCCTGCATCCCCACAGATATTGAAATGCCATCATTGATGTGTGCCGATGTGACGAGAACAATATGCGCCCTGTCGGATATTCGCGCATTCGCCGAGGTCTGACGCGACATGTCGTGCTCGGTGCAACAAGCACCGCCTCCCACCATGGACAGTGAAGCGAAATGGACCTCTTAGCCAACATCCCCAGCTGGGGAGACATCGAACGCAACCTCGAACAGAAATTCAGTGAGCTCAACCAAAGCGTCGACAGTGGCCTGAACAGTGCAAACGAGGCCTGGGACGGGTTCAGCCGCCGCGTCAGCAATGGTGCCAACCAGGCTTATGGGTATCTTGGCGGCCAGCGCATCGACAACGTGCGGCAGGCCATGACGCTGTCCTACCCGATCATCCAGCAGGACCTCAAGCGCAAGTGGTCCTCGATAGGCATCGAGCAGATCCTGCCGGTGCTGCTGCAGCTGGTGAAAGAGGTTTCGATGATCCTGGGCGGCAGCGTGGCCGTCGGATCGCTGGCCGGCGGCGTAGCTGGTGCATTCGCCTTCGGTGTTGGCGCGGCGCCTGGAGCGGTGGCGGGCGCCGGTATCGGACTGCAGGTGGGCAACCTGATCCTCATGGGTCTGGGGCTTGCCGCCATCGCCGAGTATTTTTATCAGGGCCTGCCAGCTTGCCTGTCAACCCTGCAGCAAGGCATGGCCACCGCCTGGTTTGCCGAGGATGGCCTCAAGCCTGCCGGCCTTGACCCGAGTGGCGGTTCCTCAGCTCAAGCGCAAGACCGTGTCGAGCGCGCAGCACGCCAATTGGCCCGCGGCCAGGAGCAATTGGTGCTGCTTCTGCTGACCGCCATTGTTACCTACCTGACTCGAGGCCAGATGAAGGCTGGCGTCATGAGCAGCATGGACAGCATTGCCACGCGCAGCGCCCGGTTGCAGGCCGAGATTTCCAACAAGCAGTTGGCCGCCTGGCTGGCGAAAAACGAGCAGAAGCTGCTGGCGCATCCTGAACTTCAGGTCAAGGAGGCTACCCCGCTCAAACAAGCCGAGCCTGAAACGCTGCGGGAGTTTTACAGCAAGCAGGACCCGGACTTCACCCCAGTAGAAGAGCAGATCAAGAAAGTCAGCACGTTCAAGACCAAAGGCCTCTCCAACGCCCAGATTGAAGACTTCCTCAACACAGCGGACGGCGAGAAACTACTAGGCAAACTGCAGGCTGCGGCGCCCGATGCTGATGCCACCACCATCTACTCGCGCGCGTTTGACCAGGTGGCTTCTGGCTCCACCATCCCTGAAGTGAAACTGATCGACTCGCCGCTGATCAAGATCGTACCGGAAGGGCAAGGCGTCTCGCCCTACTCACCGTTTTTCACCACCCACGAAGAACTGCAAGCGGCAGCCAGGTCCGGGAGGACACTCGCCGACAGCTTCGGCTTGCCGCTAGGCAGCGAATCGACGCGCTATTCGATATTTGAAATGGCGCCATTGCAGCCAACCGAGGTGTTTGTGAGTAAAGTTGCTCCCACCACCGAGCTCAGTGGCGCAATCTCGCGCACTGGCGAGGCGATGCAGTACCTCACGCCCAACCGTGGCGAATGGGGCACTCCGAAAATGATAGGCACCATTTCCAACTAGGGCTGAACATGAACACTCAAACGCTAAAGCAGAAGTCACTGAAACTTCGGCTGATCATCGATAGCCTGAAAGCGCAAGATCCCGCTGCCCTGAAATTGAGCGTCGAACTTGAGCCGTTGATGACCGCGGCAGATCAGGAGTTGATTCGTACCCCGATGGAGTGGCGCGATATCCCGGGTCGCTACCTGTTTACCGAGGAAGGGCTGCAGAGATATGGAGAACTGGAACACGCTTTTGCGGAGTTTCGTATCGAATTGACGGGCGGCGAGTCACCTACCCTGCGACGCCTCAAGGCGAGCATGGGCGAGAAACCTGACCGGGGGTGAGTACTGCACGCTGGATGGCACGGGCTTCGCCCGTGTTCGCGGGGCGAGCCCGCTCCCACACGGACCGCGCAAGCAGTGAGAACGCTCCAATGATCCTTAGCCCTCTAGGTATTGCCTCCTGAAATTCAGACTACTCGCCACGCTGACGCTTCTTATCTGCTCTGCCGTGGGCATATTTTCGGCCTATTGGCTAATTGCACACGTGCTGCCAATCTACGGACAGATCTGGCGCCAAGCCTCTGCCATTGAAGTGCCCTATATGGCTTTTGGTTTGCTCATGGCGCCGCCGGTCATGCTTGCGTGCGTTGTAGCGAGCGCATTCGCAATCTGCACTGGCAAAAAATTTGCACCGCCGGCCAAGTCGGGGCTTGCAAAGTTTGAGACTGGAATGATGAAAACTTCGGTTTACGCTTTAGTTCTAATTGCACCGTTCGCGGCCATTGCCACCACGCTGACACTCAACGCCCTGGACTATACAACGTGCCCACAATTGAGAAAATCTGGCTCGGCTTGGCAGACCTACTGGGTAAGCCACCCCGGTTTCTGTTTCGTGCCTGATAGCTACACTGAAAATAGATGGCCCTGCAAAATGGTAGATGGGAAAAAATTATGCCTTAACATGGATGAGTAACCACATTTCCAGCAGACAGCGTTTGAAGCGGCTCTTGACCATGGCGGCATAGTTTTTTACGAGTTTGTCGAAGCGTTTCCCTGCGCCTAATGGCAAGGCAATGCGGCTGACCAAGATCTGATACACGACCCCAGGGCATAGGGCGCGATACCCAAGAGCCGCTACCTACCTCGGCAACTTCTGGAGCTGGGCATAGGTAAATATGGCATTCGCGGATCGTCAATTCAAGGGTTCAAAATTTCGTGCTGGGTGGCCGTCGGGATTGAAGTAGCAGAGTGGGCATTCAACGATGAGGCTGTACTCCCAGATCTTTTTGGGGACATTGGGGTGGAACTGGTCAAAGCCGGAATCGCTACCACTGTGGGCTACGCCGCAGGGGTATTTGCAGGCACCCTCATAACCGCCGCAGCCGCACCCGTGGCAGCAGGGGCGATATTTGTTTTCGTCGTTGGTTACGGCCTCAATGTGATAGACAACCATTACGGCATTAAAAACGCGGTCAAAGCTAGCCTGCGCCATGCCGTTACCCACTTCGAAAACATCCAAGCGCACGTCACGAAAATTGACGTGGATGAAATAAAAGAAGAGGTGGAGCAAAGTATTGCAGGCATGGCCGCACAAACTGCTATCTCTACGACGCGGCAAAAAGGTGGGCCAGTCGAAAAATACAGCCGGGCGAACTGAGATTTCCTCGCTTACACTCCGGAGGCAATCTGCCAATGCTTAACAATTTTAAGATACCAAAAATTTGACGATATGAAAAAATATCAAACCCATCGTCGCTCAGGCGACCCGTCGCCGCTAAAGATAAGACTCACTGCCTTAATATTTATTCCCATGTCATTAGTCGCGTGCGGGCTGACCTTATACTGGCTGAACTATGATATTTTACCTCTATTCGGGCGAATTTATCGAGACGCCCCCATCGTGGAAACACCTTACTTAGGTTTTTTCTTATTAATGGGGCTACCCGGCCTACTTTATTTGATAGTCGCATCAGCCCTTGCCGCTTGGAATGGGAAAAGATTTGACCCACCGCAAAACTCGAAGCTGTATCGATTCCAGTCACTCATGCTGGCTGCATCGATAAAAACTGCGGTATTTGTTGCACCCGCACTCATAGCCATAACCACCCTTACTTTAATGTGGCGCGACTACTCTCCATGCCCGAAGCTATTGATATCAGGCTCTGCATGGGAATTGTTCTGGGTCAACGATGACAAGGTCTGCTTCAAACCGGAATATTATATCAACGATCACTGGCCTTGCAAAAAAGAGAATGGTAAGGAAATCTGCGTACAGGCCGATGGGCGATAATCTAAGGGTATCCTGCCGCCTGGTTCCCACATCAGGTTGTGGTTTCATAACAAACGCCTGCAAAAAAACTCCATCCGGGAGACCTCAATCTACCTGGTTGGCCGTCGTTGCCTGAGCTACCCTCTATGCCTTCACTCCCGACTTTCAATCTGCCAAAGTTCTGACAATGACCACACATCAATCCTACGAGTTTCACGAACGCTCTCCCCACCTATTCCGTCTTGTGGCTTTTATCACCTGCCTGTTTACCATCGCTATGGGCCTGTTGTCGGGGTACTGGCTGATTAACGATGTGCTGCCATTATTCGGTAAATTATTAAGCAATGCACCCCTTGTGATTACCCCCTATCTGGGGTTTATGCTCATTGGCATGTGCACGGTTAGCCCCATACTGGTCATCACGACAGCCTATGCCTGTTGGTGCGCAAAGAAATTTGATCCACCTACCCCTTCTCGCCTATTTAAGTTCCAATACTATTCATACAAACTAACCCTGTGGTCAATGATCGGCATAGCGCCAGCGATGGCGATACTTGTGACACTTGGCTTATGGGGCAAGGGTTACACCCCCTGCCAAAAATTACTGATTTCTGGCTCAGCATGGAAAGTGCACTGGGTAAATGATGCACGCTATTGCTTCACACCTGACTCCTACACCAGCGACAACCAACCTTGCAAGCGTATAGGGGGCAAGGATATTTGCCTCCAGCTTGATAGACAACAATGATTCTTATCAAACGATACACAACTGCACCTAGAGAACTGCGGAATATCCACGGGCCTCGCTGGTCAGTACTTTCAAATCCGCCAACGGCCTGAAGATTCCCCTGCCTTGCGAAAATTAATTGCCACGCTGGCCGCCAAATGGCTGAGGGTCCCCACTGCTCTAGGCATCGCCTCACTGAAATTCAGACTACTCGCCGCACTGACGCTCCTGACCTGCTCTGCCGTGGGCATGTTCTCAACCTATTGGCTAATTGCACACGTGCTGCCAATCTATGGACAGATCTGGCGCCAAGCCTCTGCCATCGAAGTGCCCTATATGACTTTTGGTTTGCTCATGGCGCCGCCGGTCATGCTTGCGTGCGTCGTTGCGAGTGCATTCGCAATCTGCACCGGCAAAAAATTTGCACCGCGGGCCAGGTCGGGGTTTGCAATATTCGAGACTGGCATGATGAAAGCTTCAGTTTACGCATTAGTTGTAATTGCACCGCTCGCGGCTATTGCTACCACGCTGACACTCAACGCGCTGGACTATACAACCTGCCCACAATTGAGAAAATCTGGCTCGGCCTGGCAGACCTACTGGGTAAGCCAATACTGACTATTGCTTCATACCTTAGTTCTCGCTTTGGCGGTACCAGCGCACCAGAGCGTCGGCAAAGGTAGCGTAATCGAACCTGCCCTTGGCTGCGTAGGTATCCGCCAGGCATAGCGCCATGCTGGTATCGTCGGTCTATTCTCCCGGCGCCAGGCGCAACGGCCCACCGCCCATCATGTCGAGGACGTCACCCTGATCGCGACGTTGAAATTCCAATGTCGTACCCACCGCATCTCCAATTGCCAGGCCGAGCAGTGCGCAGCTCCATACAGCTCTGGCAAAATCAACGATCAAGCCCAGCAAGGAACGCTGCCGTCATCATGAAATCCCATCCCGAACTCCATGTCAGATCCCCGCTGCTTTTTCGCTGCGTGGCCATCGGCTTTGCGCTGTGCATGCTGATGGCGTGCGCACTTGCATTTTACGTACTGTGGGCCGAACTGCTGCCGCTGTATGGCCGCATCTACAGAAACGCGCCGGTCGTGGAGACACCGCTCAAAAGCTTCTTCGTACTCGCGGCCATTCCGGGAACGCCCTACTGTCTCGTTGCCTGCGCCTTCGCGGCATGGACCGGTCAGAAATTCGACCCGCCCAGGAAATCGAGGCTTCACACCTTCGAAATCCGGTCGTTGCAGTTGATGGTCGCGATGATGTGCTTCGCTGCCCCGGCCATGATCATCGCGACCACAGCCACACTTTCTGCTAAGGGCTACTGGTCTTGCCCAAAGCTCCGAATTTCTGGCTCCGGATGGCAGATGTTCTGGGTGAACGATGAGCGCGTGTGCTTTACACCCGATTCCTACATCAACGACCACTGGCCGTGCAAAGTTGTCGGGGACAAGAATATTTGCATCCAGGTGGATGGCAGGTAGCCACCTGCTCCTTCCAAACGAGCGACATGGCGCGCACTGCCTGGTTTTTGCGCGATGAGGAATACCCCGGGTGGGCCCGGGGTACTTTCAAGTTTTGGGCCAGGTGGTTGCTTGAAGATCGACGGCCCGTGCGCCGTATTTCGTCGCATTGCCATCATTGGATGGCCCGGAATAAAGCGCCGCGAGTGGGATTTCACACCGCCAGAAATGAGACCTGCTTCACCTTTTGATAAACATTTTTTGATCTTTTTTCCAGACCATTTGTGTCGCCTGAAACCCCTTACCTGTGGGGCCAAGCCCCTATTTTACGTGCCCAAAACGCTCAAGAAATATCATTGAGACATCATTGCACTGCATCACAAACCGGGAAAAAATCGCGCCCCTCGCAGGAACTTCTTCCCTAGCGAGGTGCCCTACACGGCATTGCTGGCAACACGATATTCATGTGCCAGTACCGAGTTTCAAGTCCACGCCACCGGCGTATCAGGACGATTCAAAAAGGCTCATGGACGATGTACCGATGACACAGACGTTCGATGTCGAAGCACTGATCCGGCTGCGCAGCCAGACGCGGGCAATTGCCGACGCGCTCAAGGCGCAGGCGTCGGATTACCTCGCTACCATGGCGCCGCTGATTCGTCCGCAGACGCTGTTTGGCGAATACCTGCAGGGCGCGCAGCGCAGCAGCGGGCGCGAAACCCAGGGCCACTTCCAGTCGCTTATCGAACTGTACGAGCGCATCGGCTCGGCCGCGCCGTTCCAGCTGGTCAGCGAGCTGGAAGTGCCGCTCAACCTCATCAGCACCACCCCCGAACTGTTCCCCCTGGAATACGACAAGGCCCTCGCCCCGAGCGGCCAGGTCATCCGCATCACCAGCCCGGTGCGCTGGGTGGTGGGTTTTCAGGGCTTCGAGCTGGCGCGCTTTCGCACGGTCATCAACGACCCCAACCGCAGCAGCGCCGAGCTGTACCGCTTCGTGGTGCACTACCTGGTGCTGTTCTATTGCCTGAGCAAGTCGCCGGGGCTTGGCCGGCTGTTCGAAGGCCTGCGCTTCGGCTTGAGCTTCGAGCGCCTCAAGGGCCTGGGCGACCTGCCCTTCTGCGTCATCAGCTCGCCGGTGCGTTCGGAACTTCCGGACGATTCGGTCATCCGTAGCAGCACGCAAATTGCCGGTAACACCAGCTTCGAAGAGCTGGTGGGCCGCGACAACATTCTGGAAATGAACGACGAAATCCGTCAGCGCCTGCTGGCGACGATCGAAGGTCTGTAACGCGCAGGGCCGGGCGACCGGCCGCGCAATGATTCGCAGCGAACTGCTCGCACTGGAGAACACGATGGCGAAGAAGGAAAGTACCCAGCACAAACTCGACCGCGTTCGCGCGCCCCGGGTCCATATCACCTACGACGTGGACATCGGCGATGCGCTCGAGAAAAAAGAGCTGCCCTTTGTCGTCGGCGTGCTGGGCGACTTCTCCGGCAACCCGCTGGAGCCTTTGCCCAAGCTCAAGGACCGCAAGTTCGTCTTCATCGACCGCGACAACTTCAACGGCGTACTCAAGGGCATCAAGCCGCGCCTGACCTACCGCGTCGACAACACCCTGGCCAAAAACGGCACTCAGCTGGGCGTGGAACTCAACTTCAACGCCCTGGAAGACTTCGAGCCGCAAAACGTGGTCAAGCAGGTCGAGCCGCTGCGCAAGCTGCTGGAAGTGCGTAACAAGCTGGCCGACCTGCGCAACAAGATGGGCGGCAACGACAAGCTCGAAGAGCTGCTGATGGACGTGCTGCAGAACACCGAAAAACTGAAAACCCTGGGCAAGGAATTCGGTCGCGAAGCCGCCGTCCCCGCCAACGACGGCAAAGAGTAAGCAGGAGCCAGACGATGACCGACAAGCAAACACTGCCACAACAGGACGCCGACCTGGTCGAAGTGGAAAGCTTCGCGCCGCAGGCCTCGCTGCTCGACAGCATCATTTCGCAAAGCCGTGTGGCCCGCTCCGACACCGAGCGCAACCGCACCCGCGACCTGATCGGCGAGCTGGTCAACCAGGTGCTCGAAGGCGAAATGACCCCGAGCAAAGACCTGATCGCCGTACTCGACGCGCGCATCGCCGAGATCGACTCGATGCTCTCCGAGCAGATGAACGAGATCATGCACGCCCGTGAGTTCCAGCAGCTGGAAGCCTCCTGGCGCGGCCTGAAGTACCAGGTCGACCAGACCGAGACCAGCACCACGCTGAAGATCCATCTGCTCAACGCCTCGAAGAAAGACCTGGTACGCGACCTCAAGGCCGCCAGCGAATTCGACCAGAGCGCGCTGTTCAAGAAGGTCTACGAAGAAGAGTACGGCACCTTCGGTGGCGCGCCGTTCGGCATGCTGATCGGTGACTACGAGTTCAACCGCAACCCCGAAGACATGTACCTGCTCGAAGAGATCTCGCACGTGGCTGCCGCGGCCCACGCGCCGTTCATTTCGGCCGCCTCGCCCGAGCTGTTCGGTTGGGACTCGTTCACCGATATGTCCGGCCCGCGCGACCTGGCGAAAATCTTCGACACCGTCGAATACGCCAAGTGGAAGTCGTTCCGCGCCTCGGAAGACTCGCGCTATGTCGGCCTCACCCTGCCGCACGTGCTCGGCCGCCTGCCGTATGGCCCCGATACCACCCCGGTGGAGGAATTCAACTTCGTCGAGAGCGTCGACGGCCGCGACCACAACAAGTACCTGTGGATGAACGCCGCCTATGCCCTGGGCACCCGCGTCACCGACGCCTTCGCCCGCTACGGCTGGTGTGTGGCGATCCGCGGCGTGGAAGGTGGCGGCCTGGTCGAAGGCCTGCCGACCCACACCTTCAAGACCGACGATGGCGAAATCGCCCTCAAGTGCCCGACCGAAATCGCCATCACCGACCGCCGCGAAAAAGAGCTGTCGGACCTTGGCTTCATTCCGCTGGTGCATTGCAAAGGCACCGACTACGCCGCGTTCTTCGGCACCCAGTCGGCGCAGAAGCAGAAGCAGTACAACACCGACATCGCCAATGCCAACGCACGCCTGTCGGCGCAGCTGCAGTACATCTTCGCCACTTCGCGCATCGCCCATTACATGAAGGCGATCATGCGCGACAAGATCGGCAGCTTCGCCTCGCGCATGGATGTCGAGCGCTTCCTCAACCAGTGGCTGGCCAGCTACGTGCTGCTCGACGACACCGCCAGCCAGGAAGCCAAGGCCAAGTTCCCGCTGCGCGAAGCGCGCGCCGAGGTGTTCGAGGTGCCGGGCAAGCCTGGCGTGTACAAGGCCGTGACCTACCTGCGCCCGCACTACCAGCTGGACGAACTGACCGCCTCGCTGCGCCTGGTAGCCGAACTGCCACAAGGCGCGCGCGGCTGAACCGGCCTACGTGTTCAAGGATGACACATGAGTAATCAGGCCCGCTTGCTGCCCTCGCTGCTCGACCGACTGCTGGACGACCGTCCATACCAGTCGGCCGAGCCCGCTTTGCAGCGCACCTGTTCGCTGGCCGAGTACAAGGCGAGCATCGTCCGCGACCTGGAGGTGCTGGTGAACACTCGCCAGTCCCTGGTCGCCGAAGAGCTCGACGGCTTCAGCCAGCTGGGTGGGTCCATCCTTGAATACGGCATGCCCGACTTCATCAGCCGCAGCGTGCTCGACCCGCATGACCGGCGCCTGATCCAGCAACAGCTGGAGCGGGCGATCAGCACGGGTGACCGGCGTTTCCGCCGGGTGCGCGTGCAGCTGTTGGCCCAGCAGAACGGCCATCGCATGTTGACCTTCCGCGTGGACGCCGTATTGCGTCTGCAGGACATCAGCCGCCAGGTGTCGTTCGACGCCGTGCTGCAGGTCAACACCCAGGAATACAAAGTGCAGAACCTCAACTGATGCTCGACGAACTGCTGCCCTACTACGAAAAGGAACTGTCGCACCTGCGCTTCCTCGGCCAGGAGTTTGCTGCGCAGTACCCGAAAATCGCCTCGCGGCTGCTGATCGAGGGCGATAACTGCGAAGACCCGCACACCGAGCGGCTGATCGAGGCGTTCTCGTTCCTGTCGGCGCGCGTGCATAAAAAGCTCGATGACGAGTTCCCCGAAATCGTCGAGTCGTTCCTTGAGGTGCTGTACCCGCACTACCTGCGCCCTACGCCGTCGATGTCTATCGCCGAGCTGAGCCCGGGCAAGCACGAAAAAGTCACCGAAGCCTACCGCGTGGCCCGGCATACAGAGATGCACGCCAATGCCGTCGAGGGCGTAGTGTGCAAGTTCCGCACCTGCTACCCGGTGGAGTTATGGCCGATTGCCGTGCAACAGGCATCGTTCGCCGAGATGGA
>Ga0256884_1000317_pt1 | contig 12797 bp, 10 predicted proteins | sample MC6MC0492MT_FD_186341 | JGI IMG/M metagenome (GOLD analysis project Ga0256884, IMG submission 186341) | Metatranscriptome of enriched soil aggregate microbial communities from Iowa State University, Ames, United States - MC6-MC0492-MT... | ecosystem: Environmental > Terrestrial > Soil >... | reverse complement strand
TCGATGTGAAGAAGCTTCATGGCAATCACCTGTTATCTGGGGAGGGGCGGGGCAAGGCGCCGCCGACGGAGATCAGGTTAGGTTGTTGCCTGTTTGGAATAAAGGTGGTTGAATACCACGTATTGTTCTATATCTGGAACTTCGGTATGCAAGACCTCAACGACCTCTACTACTTCGCCATGGTGGTCGATCATGGTGGCTTCGCCGCAGCAGAACGCGCGCTCGGCATCCCCAAATCCCGCCTGAGCCGCCGTATCAGCCAGCTGGAAACCGACCTGGGCGTACGCCTGCTGCAGCGCTCCACGCGCCGCTTCGCGGTGACCGACGTCGGCACCAGCGTGCATCGCCACGCGCAGACCATGCTGGCCGAGGCCCAGGCCGCGCGCGAGGTGGTCGACCGCCTCAGCGCCGAGCCACGCGGCCTGGTGCGCGCCAGCGTGCCGGTCTCGCTCGCGCAGATGCAGCTGCCCAAGCTGCTGCCGATCTTCCTGGCGCAGTACCCCAAAGTGCGCCTGCAGCTGAACATCAGCAACCGCCGCGTGGACATCATCAATGAAGGCTACGACGTCGCCCTGCGCGTGCGCTCGCGCCTGGATGACGATGGCAGCCTGGTGATGCGCAGCTTCGGCCAGGTGCAGGAACTGCTGGTCGCCAGCCCGAAGTACCTGGATCGCGCTGGCCGCCCGAAAGATCCGGACGAGCTGACCAATCACGTGACCTTGAGCATCAGCGAAGACGAAGCCCGCCAGCGCTGGGAACTCCACGGCCCGGAAGGCGCGGTCCGCCGCGTGGACCTGCAGCCGCGCGTGGCCGGCTTCGACTTCCCGCTGCTGCAGAGCATGGTCAAGGACGGCTTCGGCATCACCATGCTGCCGGAAACGGTCTGCGCCGACGCCGTGCGCAATGGCGAGCTGGAAGTGGTGCTGCCGGACTGGTCGCTGCCGCAGGGCATCTGCCATGCCGTCTTCGCCTCCCGCCGCGGCCTGCTGCCGGCGGTGCGCGTGTTCATCGACTTCCTGGCCGAACACCTGCCGCCGCAGCTGGAGGCTTCGCGCCTGGATTGCGGCGGCGCGTGCGAGCGGGCCAAAGAGAAGATCAAGGCCAGTGCCTTGGGTGCGCTGGCGGTGGATGCGGGCTGAGCCCGACAGCCGGCGGGTGGGCAAATCCCACCTGAAATGCGAGAATGCGACCCCCGGCCCATGCCGGGGAGCCATGCCGGACGGGGACGCTGCCCCGACCGGTTGCCCGGGTTGCAATGACCCGCGCACGCGGGCGCGTAAAGCGTTACCGATACGGAGAGATGGCCGAGCGGTTTAAGGCACCGGTCTTGAAAACCGGCGAAGGGTCATTCCTTCCGTGGGTTCGAATCCCACTCTCTCCGCCAATTGAATTGATATGTCATTGATTTTTATATAAGAAACAGGTCGGCTGCGATTTTGGTATGCCAGCTGGTATGCCACCACTGCTTGGCTTTACATCGACAGATCTGGAACCCTTGCTCATGGAGCTCCAGTGGTTTGCGGAGGCTCGGGTGCGTGGATGATTGGCATTACACAACATCCCTTATGTGAGTGCTCTCGCCCTCGGTGTCCGTCTCATTCGTCCTGGATGCTCTGGCCTAATGGCGCCAAGCAAGGCGGCCGCCAGCGCATGAGCCGATGCGTGTGGTGATCAGCGCTCTTCCTGGTTGTTCAAGCCACTCGGATTGCGAGAATAAGTCGAGAAAGCGGGGCTAATAGCGTGGCGCAGGCCCACTTGCGCGTCTTCCTCCTTCGTGTAACGCAGCTGTTCAAAGTGACAGCTGCGTCAGTGACCGATTTCCGCCTTGTGGCTTTGAGGGTTCTGTTAGCCAGAAGCTTCTGCGTCGCGCCAGCCAGTAAGAGCCGGTTTCGCTGGAAAAACAACCTGTGCTTCTCGAACGAGTTGGTGCTTCTCGAATGCTCGCAGTCTGCCTTCCTCGATGCGCGACAACATCTCCTCAGGACAACCGCTGCGAGAGAAGATCGTCTTAAGGTGCGCCCATGTTCGGTGTAGGCGCGGATTGCACGTTTCTACGGCGGCTACAAAGCTTTCAAATATGCTCTCACGTAGCATGTCCGCTGCTCGAAGCTTCTCAGTAGCTACCTCTCCTCTATCGGCATCAATCGCGCTGAGCGTGACGTCCAAAACATCAATCACCTTCAACGCCCTCAGGTCGTTCTCAACCAACTTGACGGTCGGTGCGGCAAGTGGGCAGTCCGCGAGCCAAAGTTTAATATCATAGACGTCCTCTATGAGCCCCTCGATGACCGGATCAATGGCCGCCACCAGATCCTCAATATCTCTATCGACAAGCAGACGGGTGACCAGAATTTTCCAGAGACCGGGCGACCAGTTTGCATTGGTGCCAGATTGGAACCGAAGCATAGCCAGATACGTATCAAACAGAGACTCTTGAGGGAGGTTGCTCAGTAGTTGAGACGCTGCGCCCACTTGGTGGCTTAGGACTTCAATCAGTGCTAGAGAATGAAGTTCATGATCCGGCGTGGCGGCAACTTCAAGCACGAGATCTGCCCACTTCTCGCTTCGATGGTGTGTGCCGTACCACCATAGTGGCTGCGGCCAACCACAATGAACATAGATGCATGCTGAGAACAGCTCTTCACCAAGTAGATTCTCTACTTCGGTTGCATCCAAAGGAAGAATGGAACTTTGGCCAATGCACCACCTAAGCACCGGAGCTGGGGCGCCGTGAGTGGTCAATGCAACTGCTCGAAGCCACAGCGCGTCCTGCTCTTTTGAGCGCAATGATGACAGCACGAGAACGGCCTCGCGCAGAGGGAGCTCCGTCCAGCTCTCTATCAGTCTAGAGATCGTGACAATCCGCAGCCCTGTGTCGCTAGCGGCTAATAGAGAGGAGATCAACCTGTATCGGCGCTCAGTGGCAGCAAGTTTAAGCAGCGGTTCCGCAATGCTGAGCTCGAATTCGTCGAGCGTGAAAGAACCTACCCTTCGAATAGTTCTGTTGACCCAAGCTTCTAGCGTATCGGCCATCTTGGAAGAGGTGAGCTCCTTGAGCGCCTGGTCCACTGCTGCGTTGAGTCGGCCATCACGAAGCGCGATGGTGTGGGGCATGCAGGCCAGTGCCCTTGGAAGGAGTCTAGCGAAGAGCTCCCATGGTGGAGATTTTCCGAACTCTTCCACGCGGTTGAAGAGCACAAGGCGGGCATAAAGTACGCTTGCGCAGACCGGAACCCTCAGCTGATCTTCAATGATAGAGAGAACTCTATCGCGGCGGGAGTGCTCAATTGTGGTCCATGAGTCAGCAATAGCTTTCAGCAAGCATGCACTCATTACCGGAGTACGATCGCGAACTATCAGTTCGAGGGCTTCTTCGTCGTCTTCGCGGTTTACCGAGATCCAGCACTTGGCAGCAAATGCTCGAATCGTCGCCTCGTCAGCTCGAAGCAATCGCTCGGCGACTGCCAGTGTCAGTCGCTGGGGCTCAGCCGCCAGCGCTTGAAGGATCCACTTGGACAAAGCAAGGTCTAGAGCAACGGAGCTACCACTCTCGATCGCGTCGAGGTAGGGTTGGACGGACTCGAGGGTGGGTGGAGATTCGAAGATATTGTATTTGTTCGAAATGAACCCGATGCCGGAATTTACATCGATCTGCTCCAGACTAAAGACCATATCCTCCGCGATCCAAGGCAGTTCGTCGCGCAGCTTTTCGGGTAGCTCATCGACAAACTGAACAAGAAACGCAAAGCAGCTATCCCTTGTTGCTGGAAATTTTGACCTAGTGCCGAGCTTGGCAAGCTCAAACAGACCAATCGCATGGTGGTCTTGGAAGGCTGGCCGCATCCAGCGGAGGTTCTGCGCTGCCGCAAGCGATGTCACTGGAGAGGCACAGCCTAGCGCCTTCTGGAGCTGCTCAAGGAGTGATATTCGGTCCTGCGGGATGTCCGGCACAACCAGTGCCTGGGCGCCCGCACGGAGATAGGGATGTGTGAAGTTGAAGTTGTGTTCCTCAGCCCAAAGAACGCGGCGTCTTTGGAGTAGGGTAAGTGCCGTCTTCACTTCCTGTGATAGCTCGCAGGAACCCTCATAGGAGGGGGGAGGGGAGGGCGCCCAATCAGTCCCCAGCATTATCGACGTGAACTCTTCCTCGAAACCAGGGCGCTCTTCGCTTGAGCTGATCATGTACGCCAGATCCAGTCCACCAATCGGTCGCTGGATCTCAGTTCCTATTGCCGCTGCGATCAGTACATCTCGCGCGCCAGGGAGTTTTTCAGATAGAGATCGCGCAAAATCGATCGCATCTCTACGGGACTGCACAAGGATTTCTGCATCGGTCGGAGCATTTGGAAGTTCGCTCCAAGTCTGCGCTAGGTATGCAATCGCTCCTGGATCGCAGAGCTGACGGCTTTGCTCGATAATACTTTTCACATTGGCAATCTCTGCTTGTGACAGACCCTGTGCTTCAGCCGCGGATCTCCATATTTCAGTTGCCACAGAGGTGGGAAGACCAGCGAGCGAGGTCCAAGATTGCGAGCCTACCCGACAGCTGGCTAAGTCGCTTGTCCCCCGGACCTGTAGGATCACATTTTCCGTCTGGGCGACTATCAGATAGCGCCCGGCTCGAAGACGAGCAGACAATCGTGCGAGATCTCCCATTGCGGCGTTCGCGCCCTCGATGGGCTCACGAGATCCGAGAGGATCGTCAAGGATGTATGCTCGGTGGCCATCCACTGGGTCTGTAAGGTAGCGCTCGGCCTCGTCAATGTTGCTTCCGATTCTGACCGCCACCCCATCTGTCTGGAGCAAGGATCCGATTGTGAGCGATGTCCAGGTCTTTCCTGCACGGGGAGGGCCGGCTAGAAGCAAGGAATGCTTATCCCTTAGCACTTGCAGTAGCGCGCCCTCAATCCCGCGATCAACATAGCTCGCGGGCTGAAGTTGTGCCGGGGCGTGTACGCTAAGCAGCTTCAGGAAATCGGGGATAACATCCTTTTGACTTCTCTTCGCCTGAGCGATGACGTCTGTAAGTCGGGCGATGATCCCGCGGATAGAGGGCGTGTCGAATCGTTCTTCCTGGAGGATTCTGTGCAGCCTGATCTCCACAGACTCTGCTGTCTCGCGCTCGACCAGAATTACTTTCCCGATGGCTCGTAGGAAGTGCTCCTCGCTGCGAAGTGCGATATCGGCCTGCTCTCTGGCGCGCCCTAGTTCAAGAGCGGTCAACGTTTCCTGCGGATCTGTTGCCTTCCGCAGAATTGAAGTTGACTGATCGGTAACCTCCTGACGAACTACTTTAGCTAATCGCCGACTCGCATGTATGGCCTGTGGCCTGCCCAATCGGTTCTGAGGCGCCAGGAGCTCCTGCAAATCGTCGCAGACTCTGGCGCTCAGTACGAACGCGGCGTGCAATTCGCTCTCGTCCATCAGCCGCCGTAGCAGTGATGGGGAGTCTTTTCTAGCGGGATAGTGGGCCAAGTGCTCTACAAGCTTTGACACTGTGAGCGCTTCAGAGCTTCCCTTCACCTGTACTTCAAGGGTACAGGGAGTGCCGTCTGGCCAAACAACACGCGCGTCCTCTCCCGCCTCGGGCTCAGGCACCAGCGAGCAAGCACCGCTCCGGCCTAGAGCCAAGGCCGCCTCAACGCAGATCATGTCCTGGAGTGCAAATTTCTCAGGGCCGGTGATCGCAATGTTCATTCACTACCTCCAGAAGACGCTTTTCGAATCATTCCTTGATGCCCCGCACTGATTGAGCCTGCAGAAGCGAAGCCGCTTCCTTCAATGACTGTGCGATGTTAATTCGTTGCGACGTCAACCAACAAGGCGTGAGCGGATGGCGGCGGCATACTGTCCTCAGAGTAGTAATTGCGCGCGACGCCCGTGGCTGAGCCGGCGCTGCTGCAGTCCTGTCGCCGCTTGGCAAACCTCCTTGCTCCCCACACTGCGTGACAACACAGAACTGAGGATCACCAAACAATGCTTGCTCACGCTTAGCTAAGCAGTCAGGCGATGCCCAGTGATGGAGAGCTCCTGAGCGCACACTCCTACTCCTGATTTTTGAGGGATAGGGTTCGCCATCAAAGGCGGAGGTCGGCGCTTTTCGGGAATATCAGTAGGTTGCTTGAATCAAATACTTTAATGTCGGCGTCCATGGCCGGAGGTTTGTTCTCTCCTGTCTGTCGCAATTGGCTCTATCGTGGCGGTAGATATACGTTTCACGCCCCTTTTCTTTGGAGTAGGCTTGTGGCTCTGGTCAGAATAGGGGCTTGCCGATCACGGGATAGAGGTTGCCTCGGGACAAGGCTAGATTGAGCTTCAGGAACTGGAGGGGAATGGAATGACGGGAATGGAACAGGTTGCCGAGACGCTCAAGATGGTGTGCTGGGTCATGAACGCCTTCGGGATAGTGGTGGTGATTGCTACGCGAATTGGCTGGCACACAAAGGTGGGTTGGGCAGCAAATGGCGGCCTGCTTTTGTTGATTGCAATTGGGAACGCACTTGTCCTTTCGGCAGCGGACTTGCGCCCAGGAGAACAGGGAGCCTCCCTTTTCGGGCTCGTCGTCCTTGGCTCGCTGGGATCAAGGTTCATCGGGAACTGGGTGACTGACGGCGCGACTTGACTCTCAACACTTGGCGTTGAAACTGTTAGTCGATGGGGATGATCTGTGGTGATGGAGTTCGTTGGAGGGCCGCCTGGGCTGCTCTAAGCAGGCGGGTGTTAGGAAGGACAGGGGAGCGACCTTGGAGCAGCTAAAGACTTGCGCTTGCGCCATTTGGTGTCGTAAGCAGCCTGCTTATTCCAGGGGTTTCCTTGGGGGGGCTTTGAGCGTTCCTCTCAATGTTGTAGATCGTAACGTTCTTCTCGCCAAGCCTGATCATGCCAACGTACGCCCTGTGCACACCCGCTGCTGCCGCGAGATATTCATGGGAAAGTTCTCGGGCTTTTTCGGAGCGCCTATTTTTGGCCGAGTACCTGCCACCGCGGGTGGAAGCCTGCGCCAGGATTGTGGTGGCGCCTGCGAGAAGGCCAAAGAGCGAATAACAGTCAGCGCTGTGCGCGTTTGCCGTGGTGCGGCTTCTGCGCACGGCTTGCACCAATATTTCCTTGGAGGGTTTTCTCATGCTCACGTCGTTTGAGCCGATAGCGCTCTGTGGTACCACCTCTCCTACTTACCTTTGTCTGCTACTCAGCGTCGTGCTTCACTTTGAACGGAGTTCTTGGGAATGGATAAGCTCAACTTTGGCGTCAACTCTCGCATTGCCGCCTTGCTTAGCAATGAGTACTCATCGACAGAGAGGGCATTGATCGAGCTGGTCGACAACGCCTGGGACGCTGATGCCACGAGGGTACTTGTGGATATCCCGGAGCCTCTCTCGGGTAATCCCATCGTCGTCTCGGACAATGGGAACGGCATGACCGTTGAACAGATCCGTACCCACTATCTGCAGATCGCGGCTGACAGACGGCGGCGCTCCGGCGAAAGTTCCATTCGATTTAAGCGGAAGGTCAAGGGCAGCAAGGGCATCGGCAAGTTCTCTGGCCTGATGGCCGCCACCGAGATGCGTGTTGACACAGCAGTGAGCGGGCAGCGAGTGAGGCTCAGCTTCACCCTAGAGCAGCTTAAGGATGTTGACGGCATCGATGAACTGGAGATTCCCTACACCGTGTCTGTGGAGGATGAGCATGTGCAGGGCACAACCATCACGCTCTCTCAGCTTAGGCAAGGGGGCGCCTATCCCGACGCCGTTGAACTTAGGCACTTACTGATTCAGGCCTACGGACGGCGCCAAGACATGGTCATTGAGATCAACGGCAAACCATTGGACGTCGACGATGTTCAAGGCCATTTTGAGGAAGTAGCAGTCAGTGGTCCAGGCAACACCCAGCTGAAAGTACGATTCGCTCTGAGCGAGCGAAAAACCGGCATGAAGAGTCCAGGCATTCAGATTCGCGTGGGCTCGCGTATCGTGGGGCGGCCGTCACTGTTTGGGCTCGACCAACGTGGCGATATCTCCCCTAAGTTGCTGAAGAAGCTCTACGGTGAAATTGACCTGGAAGGCATTGTGGACCCAAATGTTGCGAGCTGGGAGTCCCTTGTCGCCGGTGACCCCATATGGGCTTTGGTGCAGGAACGTGTGAGGGATGCTCTCCATGAGAGCTATCAGGCCCGCTTCAAGAGGGACATGAGCTTGGCGCGGGCTCGACTGCAGCAGCAGTTCAACAAGAGGATGGCCGAGCTTCCTGAGTACAAGCGTGAATTTGCTGATAAGGCGATCATGAAGGTGCTCAATCGATATTCCGGCGAGCATCATGAGAAGGTTGCTCCCATGGTCTCGGTTCTGCTGGATGCCTTGGAAAGCAGTGATTATCGGCTTCTGCTCGAGCACATCGCAAAGTCCTCAATCGCCGATGTCGCAAAGGTCGCAGAATCACTCAACGACTTTGGTCTGGCGGATATGGCTCATCTAGTTGACCAGGCTCGTGTTCGATCGGCTGTTCTTGATGCGCTTGAAGACTTGTCCTTGGACAAGAGTACGCTAGAAGCCACCATTCATAGGGCGCTGGAGAACAATCTTTGGGTATTTGGTCCGGAGTTCGCATTGTTTTCGTCCAACAAGACGCTGCGTCGAATGGTGGAAGAGTACTTAGAACAAAAGTACACAGGTACTAACGCTATTGATAGGCCAGATCTGATGCTGAAGCAGAACTTTGCGGGAGAGTATCTGCTCATCGAGTTCAAGCGACCCGCGCATGCGTTGACTGTCTCTGACTACCAGCAGGCCATTGGCTACAGGCATCACTTCGGTCCTTTCACATCCAGGCGCATCCGTGTCTTCGTTGTTGGAGGAGATCGGGGCACCTTTCCCACGAATAACTTGGAGCCGGACGTCGTAGGCACTTCATTTTTAGACGTCATCTCAATGGCGCGAACTCAGCTCGAATGGCAGCTCAAGTAGATCTTCAAAGCGCCTTAGGCGAGGAAGACTGTCAGCAGAATTCGGTTCGCCCGAACAGAGCGCGCATGCACACTCGGAGTGTCGAGGACCGCCTGATTGTGGCTTGGCATGCTGACACCTGATGAGTATGTCGCGCAGTTGGCAACCAGGACAGATAACATCAGCGCTGGACTCCAGGCCCTACTGCTACTCAGGCCTGGGGGACGTCGGCGCTTCGATGCGATAAGTAAGCAACTGCAGCCCATTGACGACGCTCAGACGGCTTGAGCGACTGACCCCAAACTGCCTCCTACGGAGAGGCCAAGACACGCCCCCGCCGAGTCGCACCAGGAGAGTACCCCATGACACGCTTGTAAGCCCGACTGAACGCTGCCTGCGACGCGTAGCCGAGGCGCTCTGCCACCCCCTCGATGGGCAGGTTCTGGTGGCTCAGCCATTGACTGGCCAATTGCATCCGCAGCTCGGTCACGTACCGCAGGGGGGCGGTTCCCATGACGGTCTGGAACCGGTCTGCAAAGACCGACCGTGACATGTTCGATTCCGCAGCCAGTGCCTCGACGGTCCAGTCACGCCCAGGGTCGCTGTGCAGCGCAAGCAACGCCAGCGATAGACGAGGATCGCGCATGGCCATGACCAGGCCCGACGCGCCGTCGCAACCGCGCTCGACCCAGTCACGGACGATCATGGCAGCCACTGCATCCGCCAACCGGGCAAGGATTGCTGCGTATCCAATACGTCCAGAGCACACTTCGCGCTTCATCGCGTCGACCATCGGCAGCAGCCCTGGGAACGCAGTGGCGTTGCCATCGGCCAACATCACCGCCGGCATCACCTTGCTCAACCCTTGCATGCCACCCAGATCGAACACCATGCAGCCGTGGAAGAGCACGGCGCTTGGCACGGCATGTGTGCTCGGGCACGTGTCTATCCCGCTCACTGCGTCACCCAGCGGGGCGGCGTCTATCGTTTCCAGGCACTGGACGGGGTGGTCGGCGCCAGACAGCAGCGCGTGTTCGTCTCCGCGTGGAACAAGCACGACATCCCCGGCGGACAACCGGTGTTGGCTGCCATCCGCGCCGCGAAGAATCGCAGTGCCTACGGCCAGGTAGTGGAAATAGGCATGGCCTGGCTTCGGCGGAAATCCAAGCCCAAAGCTCGGCCCGGTCTGAATGCGCCGGTATTGAACGCCATGCAGCCGCATGCCGGTCAACAGCGGGGTGATCAGGTCGGCGGGCTGGGGTGGAGCGTGACTCATTGAGATGGCCAGGGGTTTCGATCAAAAATATAGGTCGGGCAATCATAGATCATCCTGACTCGGCTCCCTAGACTCTCGGCTGCACGAATGGACTGGGATCTGTGATGAGCAATAACGTAGTTGATGCCGCGAACACGCCTGATGCTGTGGACAGGGGGAGCGGGGAGCCTTCTTCATCGGCATGGGTGGCGGTGTTTTCGCTGGCCATGGGGGTCTTCGGGCTGCTCACGGCGGAATATCTGCCTGCGAGTCTGTTGACGCCGATGGCGGCGGACCTCGGGGTGTCGGAGGCGCTGGCCGGGCAAGCGGTGACGGTCACTGCGGTTGTGGCGCTGTTCGCTGGCCTGCTTGTGCCGCGGCTGACCCTTTCGATGGACAGGCGGCGGGTGCTGCTGGGTTTCACGGCTCTGATGATCCTCTCCAACGCCTTGGTGGCGTTGTCATCCAGCATGGGGGTCCTGCTGGTGATGCGCGTGCTTCTGGGCATTGCGCTGGGCGGTTTCTGGAGCATGGCAGCGGCGGTGGCGATGCGGTTGGTGCCGGCACAGCGCGTGCCTCGCGCGCTGTCCATCATCTTCAGCGGGATTGCGGTCGGCACGGTGGTCTCCGTTCCTTTGGGGAGTTACCTGGGAGGCCTGCTGGGTTGGCGCAGCGCCTTCTGGGCGGCGACGGCGGTAGGTGCACTCACGTTTGCGTTCCAGTGGTTCACGCTGCCCCGCATGGCGCCGCGCAAGGTGGCAGTCCCCGAGTCGGTGGTGGCGCTCCTGCGCCGGCCGGGCGTTGCGCTCGGAATGTTGGGCTGCGTTCTGGCGCACACCGGTCAGTACTCGCTCTTTACCTATATCCGCCCGACGTTGGAGAGTCTGGGCCAGATGAGCGCTGATGGCCTGGCGCTGATTCTGCTCGGATTCGGTGTGGCGAACTTTGTGGGCACATTGCTGGCCGGCTGGCTCATGGAGCGCAGTTTGAAGGTCACGTTGGTGATCATGCCTGCCGTGGTTGGCGTAGCTGCTCTGGGCATGCTCCTGTTGCCGGTGGGCACTGGTGGGCTGTCGATCCTGGTCGCGCTCTGGGGTCTGGCCTTCGGTGGCGTGCCGGTGGCGTGGTCGAGCTGGGTCGCACGTGCGGTGCCCGACCAGGCGGAGAGTGCGGGCGGGATGGTGGTCGCTGCCGTGCAGTCGTCCATCGCCGCGGGCGCCGCCTTGGGCGGCCTGGTGTTCGGACTGGGCGGCATCGTCGCAGTCCTTGCTGTTGCCGCGGCGGTGATGCTCCTCGCCAGCCTGCTCATTGCGTTCCGCGTCAGGGTGAGCTCGGCGGCGTTGTCGGCAGGTCCGGCGTTTCATATCTAGGCGACCACACCAGGAATGCCCGTCGGGCGTGAAGGACTGTCGATGTAGTCGGCGTCCTGTCACCGCTTCCGCTAAAGTGCTCGGCCCTGTTTTAACTGGCGCTCGCTCCCGAGCGTGCACTTGAAGGACGTTGTTGTTGATGGTGGTGAAAGGTCTGGTGGTGTTGCTTTTGGTTTCCGCGTCGGTTCCTGGTGTGGCAGCAGAGCTGGTTGGCCGCGCGACGGTCACGGATGGGGACACTCTCACCGTGGCCAAGCAGCGCATCCGCCTCTGGGGCATCGATGCGCCGGAAAGCGCCCAGCAATGCACCGCCAAAGACGGACGTCCCTGGCCCTGTGGCCGGCGGTCAGCCGCCGTGCTGGATGAGTATCTGCTGGACAAGACCGTGCGTTGCCAGCCCAAGGACACCGACCGCTACGGCAGGGTGGTGGCGGAGTGCTTTGTCCAGGGGGCGTCGGTCAATCGGTGGATGGTGCGCTCCGGTTGGGCGGTCGCGTATCGCCAGTACGCCACGGCATTCATCGCAGACGAAGCCGACGCGCGCCAGCACCAGCGGAACCTCTGGCAGGGGCCGTTCCAGATGCCAGCGGACTATCGTCGCGGCAAGCGTGACGAAGCGTCACGACGAACCTCGGTGGCCGCGCAGCCGGCGCCGGGCGGATGCCAAATCAAGGGCAACATCTCCCAGCAGGGCAAGAAGATCTACCACGTGCCGGGCCAGCGGGACTACGCGCGTACGAGCATCGACCCGAGCCGTGGCGAGCGCATGTTCTGCAGTCCTGGGGATGCACTGCGAGCAGGGTGGCAGCCGGCAAAGCGCTGAGCGTCTCAAGACCTCCTATGCAGGCGGCGGCGCAGCGCGCCCGCCGCCGCCGCGATAGCCATCGCAGGCAGCGCCAGCACCAATGCGTACACCAGCCCAGCCAGCAGCAACGGGCCAACGCCAGACGTCACGGCCACCACCGGCACCTGCAGCGCGATGAGAAGCAGCCCCCAAAGCCATGCCCGTCGGGGAAAACAGGCGCCTAGAACGGCGGCGATGACCAGTGCGATGGGATAGACGACGGTCCAGAACGCAGGCGCGTCCCACGGCTCGCCCCCCGGCGTCCGCCAGGCCACCAACACCCAGAACACCACGCCGACCTTGAGCGTGACAGCGCTTGCTGCCAGAAAATTTCCCGTCATCCGCATCGTTGCTCTCCCGCACGTACAGGCAGCATGCCATCGTTCGAC
>Ga0256884_1000285_pt1 | contig 13279 bp, 8 predicted proteins | sample MC6MC0492MT_FD_186341 | JGI IMG/M metagenome (GOLD analysis project Ga0256884, IMG submission 186341) | Metatranscriptome of enriched soil aggregate microbial communities from Iowa State University, Ames, United States - MC6-MC0492-MT... | ecosystem: Environmental > Terrestrial > Soil >... | reverse complement strand
TTCGAAATCCTTGGCCAGCTTGTTGAAGCCGACGATTTCGGTCGGGCACACAAACGTGAAGTCTTTCGGGTAGAAGTAGATCACCTTCCACTTGCCGGGGAACGAGCTTTCGGTGATGTCTTCGAACGCCGACACGCCGTTTTCTTCGTGCTGATTGAAGCCGGGCTTGACGCCGGTGACCTTGAAGGGTTCGAGTTTGTCGCCAACAGTTTTCATGTTTACTCCCGTAGTTGTTGGGTGGAGATGAGGCCAAGCCTCAAAACCATAAATTCTACGCTATGGATTATCGTTGTCTAATTGATAATTCCTAAACTTGGCTTTGGGCAGCTCTATCCTCGCGGTCAGTCCGCCGCCCTCTCGGGGCAGCATTCGGAGCGACCCGCCGACGTGTTTGAGCAGGCGTTCGACGATGGCCAGTCCCAGTCCCGCGCCGCTGACGCCGGTGCGCGCCGCCTCGCCGCGGGAGAACGGGCGAAGCAGGCGATCCACGTCTTCGGGTGCGATGCCGGGGCCGCGATCGGAGACCTCGATGACGATCATGCTGCCTTCGGCCTGCAGTGTCATGTTCAGGTGCGCCATGCCGTCATCGGGTGAGCGGCCGTAGCGGCGCGCGTTCTCGATCAGGTTGCTGACGATACGCTTCAGGTCCAGCGCGGTGATGCGGGCGCGCAGGCCAGGTTCCAGCGCGGCGTCCAGCTCGCCGCCCAGCGAGGCGGTGTGGCTGCGTTCGCGTTCGTACAGTTCGGCCAGCACGGCGGAAATGTCGGTGGCGAGCTGCGGCAGGGTGCCGGCGGGACGGGCGTACTCCATGAGCTGCCCGATGCTGTGGTCGATCTGGCCCAGGTCTTCGTCGATGGCCTGCCGCGCGTCTTCCGACACGCCGCTCAGCTCGATTTCCAGACGCATCCGGGCAAGTGGCGTGCGCAGGTCATGTGAGATGCCCGCCAGCATGAGCTCGCGGTCGGCCTCCGCCTGGCGTAAGTCCTTGGCCATGCGGTTGAACGACGCGTTCAGATCGCGGATCTCGAGCGGGCCTTGTTCGGGCAGGGCCGCGGGCGTTTCGCCGCGCGACAGCACCTGGGCGGCCCGCGCCAACCTGGATAGCGGCCGGTTGACGAAGCCCACGCTGACCGCCGCGCCGACCAATGACAGCAGCAGCGCCGTCGCGCCCCAGCCCAGCCACTCGATTCCGCCTGTAAGACCGATCTGCTCACGCTCGAACACCAGCCAATACAGATCTTTTTCTATCTGGAAACTGACCCAGAAGCCAGGTACCTGGTTCACGCCCCAGGCAATCTGCGTTTCCGGGCCAAAACGCGTGCGGATATGCTGCGCCACACGCTGCCAGTAGTCGTCGTCGGGGAGGGCTTCGGCGAAGTCGGTGACCTCGCGCGGATAGACCTGGATGCCTTCGTTGGTGGCCAGGTCGAGGAGGAGCTTGCTGCGTTCGCCGTTATGCGAATAGATCAGCGCGGTGCGCGTGATATTGACGGCCGTGATCACCCGCTGCGCCATTTGATTGGCGCGCGGTCCCAGCTCCATGCTGAAAAATACTTGAAGCCACGCGCCCAGGCTGACCAGCATCAGCGCGGCGAGCAAAAGGAACGTGCGGCCGAACAAGCCGAGCCGCAAACGGGATGTCAGGTTCCTGAATGTTCTGCGCAAGCGCGGCACGACGCTGCGCTCCTGCACCGGGCGGGCCAGCCGATCAGCTACCACCGTCCGGAACGAACACGTACCCCAGACCCCAGACGGTCTGGATGAATACGGGCTTGGACGGGTTCGGCTCGATCAGCTTGCGCAGACGCGAGATCTGGACGTCGAGGCTGCGATCGAAGGCTTCGTATTCGCGGCCGCGGGCCAGTTCCATGAGCTTGTCGCGCGACAGGGGAATCTTCGGATGGCGCGCAAAGACCTTGAGCACCGAAAATTCACCCGTGGTGATGGGCACCTGTTCGCCGTTGCGCGTGAGCGTGCGGGTGGACAGATTCAGCACGTAGGGGCCGAAGGCGATGGACTCGTTTTCCTGGCTGGGCGCGCCGGGGTGTTCCTCGGTGCCGCGGCGGCGCAGAATCGCATTGATGCGCGCCAGCAGTTCGCGGGGATTGAACGGCTTGGACAGGTAATCGTCCGCGCCCATCTCAAGGCCGACGATGCGGTCGATTTCTTCCGCCTTGGCCGTGAGCATGATGATGGGGGTATTGTCGTGGCCACCGCGCAGCCGGCGGCAGATGGACAGGCCATCTTCGCCGGGCAGCATCAGGTCCAGCACGAGCAGGTCAAAATGCTCTCGTTGCCAGAGTTTGCCCATCTCTTTCGCGTCTTCGGCAACGAAAACGTTGAAACCCTGTTCGGACAAGTACCGGCGAAGCAGATCGCGCAAGCGCGGATCGTCGTCAACGACGAGGATTTTTCGGGTGGGTGTGGTGTTTTGCGTATTCATGGCCGGAAATGTAACAGTGACAAGAACCGGGGGCTAGAGGGCGTTCACAAGATATTACACATTGCGATCCCTGGTTGAAATCCCCCTTACACACGGGGGTAACAGCGGCTTATTTCGTACAATCTGCATCTATGGAACTAAACCTGCTGGCACTGGAAACTTCGTCGTCACGTTGTGGCGTGGCCCTTTTACGGGCGGTCGACGGCCGTCTGGAGATCAGCGTCCGCGAACACGAAGGATCCCAGGAACACGCTGAGCGCCTACTGCCTATGGCCGATGCGCTGCTCGCCGAGGCCGGCATCACGCCGTCCGGGTTGCATGCCGTGGCGTTCGGGCAGGGGCCCGGCGGCTTCACCGGGCTGCGCGTGGCATGCGGCGTCGCGCAGGGCATGGCCCTGGGGCTGGGGATCCCGGTGTTGCCTATTGTTTCGCACCAGGCCGTGGCCGCCGACGTTGATGGGACCCCCGCCGACGCTGTCGTCGTGGCCCTGGACGCCCGCATGAACGAGGTCTATCTGGCAGTTTACCGACGCGGCGATGCTGCGGGCGAGGAATCTGTCTGGGAAACGCTCCAAGCCCCGATGCTGATTGCCGCCGCTGAGGTCGTGCCCTGGACGGCGCACCATCTGCCCAACTGGTCGGCCCGCGCCGGGCAGCCGCTGACGCCGCTACTGGCTGGCGACGCCTGGGAAGCCTATGCCGCCGACATGGCCGCGCCCGCCGAATGGCGCCGGGCCACCGAAGCCCAGCGGCCCCAGGCCGCCAGCGTGGCGCGGCTTGCCCGCCAGGGCTGGCTGCGCGGCGAAACCCTGGCGCCCGAGCTGGCCGCGCCGCTCTATGTGCGCGATAAGGTGGCGTTCACCACCGCCGAGCGGCTGCGCGGCGAGGGCGGTAATCCCAAGGCGCAGCCGTCGCTTGCCGCGCCGGTCCCGCAGCCCATGACGGATGCCGATCTGGACGAGGTCGTGGCGCTGGAGGCGCAAGTGCAGGCCTTCCCCTGGACCCGCGGAAACTTCGCGGACGCGCTGGCGTCGGGCTATGGCGCGTGGACGTTGCGGCGAGAGGGCAAGCTGGCGGGATTCTGCATTCTGATGCTTGCGCCGGACGTGGCGCATCTGCTGGTGATCGCGGTGGCCCAAGACCTGCATCGGCAGGGACTGGGCGGCGTGATGCTCGACTGGTGCGAGCAGCAGGCGCGCGAACGCGGCCTCGAAGGCCTGCTCCTGGAAGTGAGACCGTCCAACACGTCCGCCATCAGTTTCTATAAGGGCCACGGCTATCTGCAGATCGGCATGCGCCGGGCCTATTACCCAGCCGAGAAGGGCGGTCGCGAGGACGCCATCGTCATGCAGAAGCGCTTCGGCGAACCCGACGGAGCACCGGCATGAGCCCGATGGACGCCGCGCCGCGCCCGGCGCCGCCCCGCATCAACCCGTTGCAGCGCATCTGGTTGCGCGAGCTTGGCATGGAGCGGCTATGGCTGCGCACGCCGCCTGCCGTGCCGGTCGCCAAGGCGGGTGCAGTAGCGTCTGGCGTGGTGCCCGGCCAGACGCCGGCTGCCGCGTCTCCTGGCGCTCCGAACACCGCACCACATTCCCCCATTGTTGCGCCGACTCCCGTCGAAGCGCGGCTCGACGCCCCGACGGCTGCTCCGGTGGCCGACGCCGCGCCGGTCGCCGCGCCCGCCGTTGCGCGCACTGCCCCGGCAGAGCCGGCTTCTGGCCGCGCATCGGCTATTCCGGCTTCGATCCTGAACCGCACCGGCCCCCCGCCGCGTCCCGCGCCGAAGGTCGAGGTCCAGGAAGAGGCGCCGCCGCCCATTCCGGTGGCCGAGGCCGTCAAGGATGCCAATCTGGAGCAGTTGGCGGCGCAGGTCGTGGCGTGCGCCGCGTGCGGCCTGTGCAAGGGACGCCGTCACGCGGTGGTCGGGCAGGGCGCCCAGCCCACCCGCTGGCTCGTCGTGGGCGAAGCGCCGGGCGAACAGGAAGACCGCCAGGGCCAGCCTTTCGTGGGACGGTCCGGGCAGTTGCTGGACGCGATGTTGGCGGCGGTCGGCATGAGCCGCGAGCGCGACGTTTTCATCACCAACGTCATCAAGTGCCGTCCCCCGGGCAACCGCAATCCCAAGCCCGAGGAAATCGCGGCCTGCAGCCCGTACCTGATGCGGCAGATTGCGTTGCTGAAACCCGAGCGCATCCTGGTGCTGGGCCGGTTCGCGGCGCAGACGCTGCTGGGCACCGACGCCACCATCGGCAACCTGCGTGGCCGCGTCCATCATCTGAAGACGGACGAAGGCGTGCAGATCCCGGTCATCGTGAGCTACCACCCCGCCTACCTGCTGCGCAGCCCGTCCGAGAAGGCGCGCGCCTGGCAGGACCTGAAGCTGGCCGCCCGCGAGCTATAGCGCGCAGGGGTCAAAGAAAAACCGGGCAATTGCCCGGTTTTTTGTTGCTGCATCAAGCACTTGGCGCGTTTGTCCTAGTGCGTCGAATCCAGCGCGCGGCCGTGGCCTTCCTGGCCGATCTGGTCATGCAGGTCGGGGTTGGCCTGCATGTTGCGCTTGCTCCAGCGCATGAACACCACCATCAGCACGGCCACCACGGTGCCGAAGATGACGATGATCACGTTGATCGGCAGTTCCAGCCACAGCAGCAGCGTGTACATCGCCACCATGAGCAGGATGTTGAGCTGTTCGTTGAAGTTCTGCACGGCGATCGAATGGCCGGCCGACAGGAGCACGTGGCCCCGGTGCTGGAGCAGGGCGTTCATGGGCACCACGAAGAAACCGGCCAGACCGCCCGTCAGCAGCAGGAGAAGATAGACGCTCCAGGGCTGGTAGACCAGCGGCATCAGCAGCACGACGAGACCCATCATGGCGCCGACCGGCAGCACGGCGAGCGCGCGGCGCAGCGGAATGCGCCCGGCCAGGATCGACCCCACCACCGTGCCCAGCGCGGCCACGCCCATCAGCATCGAGGCCTTGTCCAGCTGGTAACCCAGATGGCTGCGGCCCCATTCGATGACGATCAGCTGCAGCGTGGCGCCGGCGCCCCAGAAGAGCGTGGTGACAGCGAGGGAAATCTGGCCCAGCTTGTCCTTCCACAGCACGCAGACGTAGCCCCAGAACGTGCGGACGAGGCGAACGGGGTTCTTCTGCTGCGGCGGATAGCGCACGTGCGTGCGCGGAATCATCAGGTTGCACAGCGCGGCCAGCAGGTAGACAAAGGCGATGACCAGGATGGCTGCTTCGGCCGGCGTATGGACCAGGCTGCCGATGAAGGAGTGGCTGAGCAGGGCGGTGGACACCGACGAGGAAATCAGGAGGCCGCCCAGGACCGTGCCCAGGATGATGGAGAAGACGGTCAGGCCCTCGATCCAGCTATTGCCCTTGACCAGCATGGTCGGCGGCAGCATTTCCGTCACGATGCCGTACTTGGCCGGGGAGTAGGCGGCGGCGCCGATGCCCACCACGCCGTAGGCGGCGCAGACCAGCCACGTCTGGTATTCAGGGGCGACGCCAATGCTGGCGTACGAGAACATCAGCAGACAGCCCGCGACCTTCAGGGCATTGGTGGAGAACATCACGCGGCCCTTGGGGTAGGAGTCCGCGATGGCGCCGACGAACGCGGCCAGCACGACATAGGCCAAGGCAAACGACCACTTCATCATGGGCGCCAGCCAGTCAGGGCCGTGCAACTCCTGAATCAAGGCGATCGCTGCGATGAACAACGCGTTGTCCGCCAATGACGAGAAGGCCTGCGCCGCCATGACCAGATAGAAACCACGTTTCAAGAATGTCCCCGTTCTTCGGCCAGAGCCTGGCCAGTCCGCGTGAAAATTATGTGTCGTGCCAAAAAGTGTCAGGGAGTATAGCCGGAGCGTTGCGGCCAGCCATTGCGCGTTTGCCCGCGGGTTGTCCGGCCCCAACGTCTGGGTAAAGACCGCCTGCGGTATCATACGACCCATATGAGAGCCGGCCCTTCTTGGGCCGGTTTGCAATCTGTGCGGCAGGTCCGTTAACGCCTTTCGTTCAACCCACCCCGTCGTCATCGTACTGTGCGCCTTACTCAGCTCAAACTCGCCGGCTTCAAGTCCTTCGTCGATCCCACCGTCATCCCCGTGCCCAGCCAGCTGGTCGGCGTGGTGGGGCCCAATGGCTGCGGAAAGTCGAACATCATCGACGCCGTGCGCTGGGTGCTGGGCGAGGCCAAGGCGTCTGAACTGCGCGGCGAGTCCATGCAGGACGTCATTTTCAACGGATCGGGCAACCGCAAGCCGGCCGCCCGGGCCTCGGTCGAAATGGTGTTCGACAACAGCGAGGGGCGGGCCGCCGGCCAGTGGAGCACCTACGCCGAAATCGCGGTGCGCCGGGTCCTGACCCGGGATGGCACCAGCAGCTATTTCGTCAACAACCAGCAGGTCCGCCGCCGCGACATCCACGACATCTTCCTGGGCACCGGCCTGGGCGCTCGTGGCTACGCCATCATCGGGCAGGGCATGATCAACCGCCTGATCGAAGCCCGCCCCGAAGAACTGCGCGTCTTCCTGGAAGAGGCGGCTGGCGTGTCGCGCTACAAGGAACGCCGCCGCGAGACCGAAAACCGCCTGTCCGACACGCGCGAGAACCTGACCCGCGTTGAAGACATCCTGCGCGAACTGAACAGCCAGCTTGAAAAGCTGGAAGCCCAGGCCGAAGTGGCCACGCGCTACCGCGAGCTTCAGGCTGACGGCGAAAAGAAGCAGCATTCGCTGTGGTTCCTGAAGGAAACCGGGGCGCGCGAAGAGCGCGCCAAGAAGACGCAGGAGATGGCGCAGGCTCAGAACGAACTGGAAGCCGCCATTGCCGGACTGCGCGCCGGCGAGGCCGCGCTGGAATCCCGGCGCCAGGCCCATTACGCCGCCAGCGATGCCGTCCACACCGCCCAGGGCGCCCTGTACGAGGCCAATGCCCAGGTCAGCCGCCTGGAAGCCGAGATCCGGCACGTGGTCGATTCCCGCAACCGCCTTCAGGCGCGCCGCGACCAGCTCCAGCAGCAGATCGCGGAATGGACCAGCCAGCGCGAGCACTGCACCGAACAGATCGCCCAGGCCGAAGACGACCTGGCCGCCGCCGCCGCCCGCACCGAAGAGGCGCGCGCCACTGCGGAAGACGCGCAGGCCGGCCTGCCCTCGGTCGAGCAGCGCGTGCGCGAAGCCGCCGCCGGCCGCGACGAGATGCGCGCGGCGCTCGCCCGCGTCGAGCAGAACCTGGCGCTGGTCGCGCAGACGCAGCGCGACGCCGACCGCCAGATGCAGACCCTGGACCAGCGCCGCGAGCGCCTCCAGCAGGAACTGCGCGAACTGCACAGCCCCGACCCCGAACGCCTGGAACAGTTGGCCGGCGACCGCGCCGCGGGCGAAGACCAGCTCGAAGCCGCCCAGGAAGAACTGGCCACCCTGGAAGGCCGTGTGCCCGAAGCCGACGCCGAGCGCAGCCGCGCCCAGGGCGCCGCCCAGACCGAAGCCCAGAACCTGGCCCGCCTGGAAGCCCGCTTGTCCGCACTGGTGAAGCTGCAGGACGACGTGCAGAAGCAGGGCGCGCTGGAACCGTGGCTGGCCAAGCACGAACTGGCCGGGCTGTCGCGCCTGTGGCAAAAGCTGCACGTCGAGCCGGGCTGGGAAACCGCCCTGGAATCGGCGCTGCGCGAACGCATGGCGTCGATGGAAGTGCGCAACCTGGATTGGGCGCGCGCCTTTGCCGACGACGCACCGCCCGCGCGGCTGGCGTTCTACCAATTGCCCGTCGCGGCGCCCGCGCCGACGGCGCCTGCCGGGTTCACGCCGCTGGCCAGCCTGCTGCGCATCACCGATCCCGATCTGCGCACGCTGCTCAACGAATGGCTCGCCGGCGTCTATACGGCCAATGACCTGACCCAGGCCCTGGCCTTGCGCGCGACCCTGCCCGCCGGGGCTGCCTGCGTGGTCAAGGCCGGCCACCTGATCGACGCGCACAGCGTGCGTTTCTACGCGCCCGATTCCGAACAGGCCGGGCTGCTGGCCCGCCAGCAGGAAATCGAAAACCTGCAGCGCGAAATCAAGGCCCAGCAACTGATCGCCGACCAGGCGCGCGCCGCGGTCGCCCGCGCGGAAGCGGCGTGGCAGCAGGTGTCACAGGCCATCTCTCCGGCACGCACCCGCGTGGCCGAAGTCACGCGCCGCGTGCACGACATTCAGCTGGAACACTCGCGGCTGCAGCAGCAGGCGGAACAGTCCGGCGAGCGCGCCTCGCGTCTGCGCCAGGACCTGGAAGAAATCAAGGCGCACGAGGAAGACCTGCGAGCCACCCGCGAAGAGGCCGAGGCCCGCTTCGAGGCGTTGGACGAAGAGCTGGCCGAGCATCAATCCAAGTTTGCCGACGCTGAAATGGATGGCGAGACGCTGGCGGCGCAAGCCGAGGCGGCCCGCACCCGCCTGCGCGAACTCGAACGCGCCGCCCAGGAAGCCGAATTCGCTGAACGCGGCATCCAGGTGCGCATCACCGACCTGCAACGCAACCAGCAACTGGCCGCCGACCAGAGCCAGCGCGGCGCGGTGGAACTTGAACAACTGATGGGCGACCTGACCGAGCTGGACGCATCCGCGTCGCAGGCCGGCCTGCAAGACGCCCTGGAAGCGCGCGCCGAACGCGAGGAAGCGCTGTCGCGCGCCCGCCAGGAACTCGAAAATCTGGCCGCGCTGCTGCGCGGCGCCGACGAAGACCGCCAGCAACAGGAGCAGACCCTGGAGCCGCGCCGCGCGCGCATCATGGAACTGCAACTGCAGGAGCAGGCCGCGCGCCTGGCCGAAGAGCAGTTCACCGAACAGCTCAATGCACGCGAAGTCGACCGCGAGGAACTCGCTCAGTTCCTGGCCAACCAGCCCGACGAATGGCGCCGCGCAAGCTGGCTGCAACAGGAAGTCGGCCGCATCTCGCGCCAGATCGAAGCGCTGGGTTCGGTCAACCTGGCGGCGCTCGACGAACTGAACACCTCGCGCGAACGCAAGGGCTTCCTCGATTCCCAGCACGCCGACCTGATGACCGCCATCGAGACGCTCGAAGACGCCATCCGCAAGATCGACCGCGAGACGCGCGAACTGCTCCAAGAGACGTTCAACATCGTCAACGGTCACTTCGGCGAGCTCTTCCCCAAGCTTTTTGGTGGGGGCGAAGCCAAGCTCAGCATGACGGGCGAGGAAATCCTCGATGCCGGCGTGCAGGTGATGGCCCAGCCGCCGGGCAAGCGCAACAGCACGATCCATCTGCTGTCGGGCGGCGAAAAGGCGCTGACCGCGACTGCGCTGGTGTTCGCGCTGTTCAAGCTGAACCCTGCGCCGTTCTGCCTGCTGGACGAGGTGGACGCGCCGCTGGACGACGCCAACACCGAACGTTACGCGAACCTGGTCGCCAACATGAGCGAGCAGACGCAGTTCCTCTTCATCTCGCACAACAAGATCGCGATGCAGATGGCAAAGCAATTGATCGGCGTAACCATGCAAGAGCAAGGGGTTTCGCGTATCGTTGCGGTAGACATAGATTCGGCCGTCCAGATGATGGCCTCCGAAGCGGCATAAACCCAATATTGAGAAAGGCGCCGCCTTCCAGGCGCGGGATTTACACATGAGTGATTTGCAGATCGGGCTGATTGCCCTGGGCGTCTTGCTGATACTGCTGGTGTTGGGATTCAACTGGTGGCAGGACCGTCGCGTCCGTCGCAAGATGCAGAGCCATTTCCCCACCTCCGAACAGGATCCGCTGCTGGGCGCGGGTGTGGCGGGCGCCAGCGCCGCCACCGCCGGTGCTTCCCGGCGCGAACCCGGCATGGGCGGCGACTCTGCGCGCGTCCAGCCCGGCCAGCCCGCGCCGGTGGATCCCGGCAGCGATGCCGACGACGCCGAAGAACCCGATCCCGCCTGCGAAGTGGTCATCGAAGTCAACTTCGCCGAGCCCGTGCGCGGCGCGGATCTGTTGCCGTACATGCAAAGCCTGCGCAACGTGGGCCGCAAGCCCATGCGCGTGTTCGCCGAAACCGACCAGCGCCGCCACCGCGCGCGCGTCCATGCCGGCGAGTCCTATGCGTCCATGCAGCTTGCCGTGCTGCTGGCCAACCGCAGCGGTCCGCTGACCGCGATCGAATGGTCGCAGGCCTGGGCCCGCGCCCAGGACATGGCCGAACGCTTCGACGCCACCATTGAAGGTCCCGACCAGCAGGCCGTGCTGGAGCAGGGCGCCCGCCTGGACGACACCTGCGCGGCGCTGGACACCCAGGTCGGCCTGACCCTGCTGCTCGGCTCGGCCCAGCCGGCGGCCGAAGTCATGGCCGTGGCGCGCGACGTGGGATTCGTCGCCGACGGCAACCGACTGGCCTGGCCTAACGAGAACGGCGTGGCCCGCTTCACGCTGGCCCGTGCGGACGGTGCTGCTTTCGATGCGGGCATGGGCGGCATCGAGCGCCTGTACCTGCTGCTGGACGTGCCTTGCAGCCCGGCCGACACCCGCGCGTTTGGCCGCATGGTCGACGTGGGCCGCGACCTGGCCTCGCGCCTGCGCGCTGAACTTGTCGACGATCAGGGCAAGCCCCTGGCCGACGGCTCCGAGACCGTCATCGACGAGCGCCTGCAGGTCCTGTTCGGCCAGCTTGAACAAGCGGGCCTGCCCGCCGGCAGCGAGCGCGCCCAGCGCGTGTTTGCCTGATGGCCAGCGGGTCCGGCGAGAATCCGGCGCAAGCCGCCGCGCGGCTGCGCGCCGAGATCGAGCAGCACAACGTCCGCTATTACGTCTACGACGAGCCCTCCGTCTCGGATGCCGAGTACGACGGGCTGATGCGGGATTTGCAGGCCCTGGAGGCCGAGCACCCGGAACTGGTGACACCCGAGTCCCCCACGCAACGCGTGGGCGCGGCGCCGGTGTCCGCGTTTGGCAGCGTGCGCCACGTGGTGCCGATGCTGTCGCTGAACAACGCGTTTTCCGAAGAAGAGGTTGCCGCATTCGACCGTCGTGTCACCGACACGCTGCGCGGTGCTGGCCTGCTGGGTCCGGCGCAGCAGCCGGACTACTTCTGTGAACTCAAGCTCGACGGCCTGGCGATCAGCCTGCGCTACGAGGACGGCCGCCTGGTGCAGGCCGCCACGCGGGGCGACGGCCAGACGGGCGAGGACGTCACGTCCAACATCCGCACGATCAAGGCGATTCCGCTGCAACTGAAGGGCGCGGCCCCGAAGGTGCTGGAGGTGCGCGGCGAGGTGCTGATGAATCGCGCCGACTTCGAAAAGCTGAATGCGGCGCAGGCCAAGCGCGACGAGAAGATTTTCGTGAACCCCCGCAATGCGGCGGCGGGCAGCCTGCGCCAGCTCGATCCGCGCATTACCGCCAAGCGGCCGCTGCGTTTCTTTGCCTACGGTTGGGGCGAGGTCCAGGGCCTGCCCGGTTCGCAAAGCGGGCTGTTCGACGAAGCCTCGGCCGGCGCGGACCAGGCCTCGCAATTGCCCGAAAAATCCCACGGCGCCATGCTGGAATGGCTGGCCTCGTTAGGGCTGCCGGTCAATGTCGTGCACAACCACCGGGCAAGCGGCGCCGAAGGCCTGATGGCGTTCTACGCCAAGGTCGGCGCCTTGCGCGCGAACCTGCCCTACGACATCGACGGCGTGGTCTACAAGGTGGACTCGCTGCCGGCGCAGAAGGTGCTGGGTTTCGTGGCGCGCGCGCCGCGCTTTGCATTGGCGCACAAGTTTGCCGCCGAAGAGGCCACCACGACGCTGGTGGACATCGAAGTGCAGGTGGGCCGCACGGGCGCCATCACCCCGGTCGCACGGCTCAAGCCGGTGTTCGTGGGCGGCGTCACCGTCACCAACGCCACGTTGCACAACGAAGACGAGATCCGCCGCAAGGACGTGCGCATCGGCGACACGGTCATCGTGCGGCGTGCGGGCGACGTGATTCCCGAGGTGCTGGGCCCGGTCCCGGAAAAGCGGCCCGAGGACGCACGCGAATTCGTCATGCCGACGGAATGCCCGGTCTGCGGATCGGCCATTGAACGCCTGGAAGGCGAAACCATCGCGCGCTGCACCGGGGGCCTTTTCTGCGGCGCCCAGCGCAAGCAGACGTTGTGGCATGCCGCCAGCCGCAAGGCGCTGGATATCGAAGGCCTGGGCGAAAAGCTCGTGGACCAGCTGGTGGACAGCGGTCGCGTCAAGACGCTGGCCGACCTGTACAGCCTGCGTCCGCTGGAACTCGTGGGCCTGGACCGCATGGGCCAGAAGTCCGCCGACAATCTGGTGGCCGCCATTGAAAAGGCGCGCTCGCCGAATCTGTCCCGCCTGCTGTTCGCGCTAGGGATCCGGCACGTGGGCGAGACCACCGCCCGCGACGTTGCACGGCACTTCGGCAGCATCGACGCCATCATGGATGCGGATGAAGACGCCTTGTCGTCGGTGCCCGACGTGGGACCTGTCGTGGCCGCGTCGATCCGCCATTTCTTTGCCGAACAGCACAACCGCGACGTAATCGGGCAGCTCAAGGCGCAAGGCGTGAACCCCGTGGCCGAAGCCCCGCCGCAAGCCGACACGCTGACCGGCAAGACCTTCGTGCTGACGGGCACGCTGCCGAACTGGACGCGCGAAGAGGCCTCGATGCACATCCAGGCGGCCGGCGGCAAGGTCAGCGGCTCGGTGTCCAAGAAGACCGCCTATCTGGTGGCGGGCGAGGATTCGGGCAGCAAGCTGACCAAGGCCCAGGAATTGGGCGTGCCGGTGCTGGACGAAGACGGGCTGAAGGCGCTGTTGGGCGTTTCCTAGTCAGGACGTTGCCGCGGTTGAACGAAG
>Ga0256884_1000262_pt1 | contig 13783 bp, 12 predicted proteins | sample MC6MC0492MT_FD_186341 | JGI IMG/M metagenome (GOLD analysis project Ga0256884, IMG submission 186341) | Metatranscriptome of enriched soil aggregate microbial communities from Iowa State University, Ames, United States - MC6-MC0492-MT... | ecosystem: Environmental > Terrestrial > Soil >... | reverse complement strand
GGCGGATATTCCGCTGTCCGCCACTGTCCAGGCCGATCAGGTCACCACCAAAGTGCTGGCTGTCGATGCGGCCAAACATCAGGTCGTGCTTGAAGGTGCCGAAGGTCAACAGGTCCACGTTCAGCTGAGCGACAAGGCGAAAAACCTCGCCAATCTAAGGGTTGGCGACCAGGTAAAAGTCGAAGTGCAACGCTCGGTGGCGGCTTACCTCGATACCGATGTGGATAAAGGTCTGCCTGGCACCGTCGAGCGCAGCGGCGAGCTGCGCAACGCTCCGGGCACTAAAAACCCGGGCGGGGAGGCTTATCGCCAGATTCAGGTGCAACTGAAAATCACCAAAATTGATTTGAAGAATAATCAGGTGACCCTGGAAAACCCTCAAGGTAAGTCGAAAACCCTCGACGTGCAAAAGCCTGAAATTCAAGCCAGGCTGAAAGATCTGAAAGTCGGGCAAAGCGTAGTTGTCACTTATACCGATGTATTAAAAGTGACCAGTCAGCATGAAAGCTGAGCATTAACTCTACAAGATGATTGTTCTTGTACAGATTATTGTATGAGAACAATCATCTGAAACGATTTGAGCCGTGCGTTGAAAGTTTCACGAAAGGATTTCGTCGATAAATATCTATTAACTTCTTCGTACATTAAATTTACCTTTGGGTATGACGACATATCCGCCAACTTCTATTAAAATCCTTCCCGTTCGCCCAGTGTCAGGGCTCTTTACCGGTGCATGGATTGCCAGGCCATTACACTGGGCGAACACCTCCTCGGAGCGGATGTATACAATTTCAGATAAAAAAAGGGCGACTATGAAGTCGCCCTTTTTTGTGTTCGCGATTATGCCGATGCCTGCTCTTCAAAGCGTTTGAGGGTGGCTTCATACATCTTGGTCCGGCGGTGGTTTTTGCCGTACGTGCCGGCGGCTGCGACGGTTCCTGCCTGAATGTGGTCCAGGTAGCGGAAAATCTTGCGCGGTGACAACAGCTTGATGCCGAAGCCCAGACCGACCATTCGATCCTGCAGGGTATAACCGGGCACTCGGTCATCCATGCAAAAGTGCAGTCCCTGGGATTTCATCAACTTGGCGTTCCACAAGGTGCAAAAACTTTGAGATGAGTTTCCCGATAAGGTTTTGGCTCTTTACTGTGCAGACCCAATGAGGTTTTCGCCCGGCGAATATAATGTTTGCAAAAGCGCGAAGTTAGTCGCCAGGTGTCTCTGACAATTCCTCGATTGATTTGCTCGACACACCCGACTGCGGCGATATCCGAAGTCCTCATGCACTCACGCAACATCATCGAGAAGACTTCCTTGTCGTAGACAAAGGTGTCGGTGTGCAGCAGAAACAGATAGTCGGTTTCAACTTTTTCCAGCGCCAGATCCAGCGCCTTGCCATGTGCGATATGCCCGGCTTCTTTGCCGGGGGAGGGACGTTCGATCAGATTGATCCAGTCCAGCGAACGCAAGTAATCCAGGCTGGCATCCGCCGAATCATTGTCCACCACCCAAACCGGGATGCGCTGTTCCTGAACATGCTGGCGCAACAACTCCAGGCACATCCGGGTGATGTCCGGGGTTTTGTAATTTACCAATACAAGACTGAAATTCGGCTGCGTAACGGCTGGTAAATCAAACTGGCTCATTCTGGAAGCTCATCCGCGGTTGATCGGCGACAGGTATCTCTCGGGCCGGGATGCTAGCGACGCAAGCTTAGTTGAAGCTTAATTTGCTGTTCAGCAAGCCATTCGAAGTGTGTCGAGACACGACATCTCGCGCACGACGCAAGCCGTCCCACCGGCTAAACTGCGCGCCCCTAACACGCTTCAAGGACAAAACGGCGCCTGCCGTTGCCTCACGGATGAAACCACTTTCCCTCTACCACCCGGCCCTGTACTGGCTGCGCGTGTGGCAAAAAAGACTGTTCCGCCAGATCGCCTGGCGTTGCTCCAGCAAACGCTACGCACGCCTGGTTGCCGGCGCTGACCGTCTGCCATTCCGCTACCTGAAACACACCTCGAAACTCATCCGCAAACTCGGCGACTCCGACCTCGCCCTGCAACACAACAAAGTCATCAACCTCAAACTCGCCGTCGCCGCCATCGACGGCCTCATCATCGCCCCAGGCGAACACTTCTCCTTCTGCCGCCTCGTCGGCCGCCCAACCCGCAAACGCGGCTACGTCGAAGGCATGGAACTGTCCTTCGGCGAAGCGCGACGCGGTATCGGCGGCGGAATCTGCCAACTGAGCAACCTGATCCACTGGATGGCGATTCACTCGCCGCTGGTCGTGGTCGAGCGCTCCAACCACAGCTTCGATCCGTTCCCGGATGAGGGGCGATTGCGATCGGGTGCGGGAGTATCGGTATCACGTGTTTCAGAAAGGGCATCGGTTTGTGCGGCAGGGGGAGCGGGTGTATCGGGAGAATGAGATCTGGCGGGAAGTGCGGGAGAAGGGGCAGGTGGGGGAATTGGTGGAGAGGGTGAGGTTGTATCGGAATCGGGTGGTGGTTAAGTATGAGGTGGCGGAAGAAATGGTGGAGAGATGATTGCTATTCCGCAGATGATGAAGAAATCATTTAGTAGATGGCGGGACACTCCGTATGCGACGGGTATTGCTTGTAAGAAGGTCTGGTGAGGTTGCAGGATTTTTAGGGAGGAGTGTGCTTCGGGTTTTCGTTTATGGTGTTTGCATTCTTTTAAGAGCATTTTTCAAAGCCTTTTCAAGACTCTTCCAGGTTTTTGCGGTTTCACTATAGGTAGGCGAACACCAGTCTCTATTAGATATAAGCAATACCTTAAAGAAGCCGTTTTTAGAAAGCTCTGGATACCATCCGATATCCAGGATCTGCCCCGAGGGAAAAGAATCCTGGAATAGATCTTCCTTCAAGTCATCAGTGATTAGTGAAATTTTCAAATTGCTCAAGTTGGAGATTTCATCAAAAATTATTTTTCCGCCAAGACTTGTTATTTTATCAGTATTCATTGGCTATATTCCTGGTTCTATTTCCAAATTTGTGGGCGGATCCTAGAATAGAATTTTTTACAGGCTATCTCATAAACGTAAGAAGAGTGACTTCAAGGTTTTCAAAGTCTAATTCTTTCCAAATGCCCAGTAAAGGGAGGGCGAATTTATTTTTACTTACCTTTGAAATTTGGCGGGAAAATAAATTTGTCATATTTTGTTCGGTGCCCAGAATTTAATCCCTTCCAGATGACGTTCGATGTCATCCATATCGTCCTTTCCAAGAGTCGGATCAAAATTTTTGCTGATGAGCTTTCTAACTTTGGCAAGCCGTTGAGTGATTTTTTCGTTATCAATGAAGTCAGTTGTGGCTTTTCTGTAATCTTTAAGTGATTTATCGAAGTAGTAGCTCCCAATTTTATGCAGTGAAATCAAGGTGTATTCGATTTCTGCTAGGGCTTCAAGCGCCTCTTCTCCCTTAAGTGTTATTTCTTTATTGCGATCTAACATAATTCTACCTTGAGCAAAAGGGGGGGCAATGCCTTTTGGATTGTCTATTAATAATAAAACTGTCCATTTTTGCTGCGATTTGCTTCTCCGGTATCGCTGGTTTTTAGTGTTTAACTGAATTTTTTCTTAAGTTTTTCTAGCGTTATGTCTAGATTAAGCTCTTCCACCTGTTTTTGTGTAGCGCACCAAGAAATGATAAAAGCGACAGCGTCTTTAAATGGCAATGTGACGTGGCTATCCATAAATTCAAAAGCAATTCCATCTTCCAGGTATTCAGGGGTATTTTCTGGATCTTCGTCCGTGCTTATATATATCCCAGACATTTCTATGCCAAAGCCATGCGATTTAATTAGGCTTTCTAAAGCTTTGGCAAAAAACTAGAGTTTTGTAAGGATGATGACTCCAGTAAGTCTAGTAGACAATTGTTGACTATGTCGCGTTGCTTTTCTGAAAGCTGTTCTATGGTCATCATCTATTTCATCGTTGGGTGAAAATTTGTGGCGGTTGTTAGTGTTTCATCTAGGTAGATCCTAAATGTTATACTGTCGTGAGATGCGCTATACATTCGATTGCCACTAGCTCGCGCCTGCTTGGTGGAAAGGGGACGGATTTATTTTATGAAAAGAGGCTTTGCAAAAGGAATGTTTTCAATCTCTATTGATTAAAAAGGGGCGGGCTGCAAAATAAATATTTCCTCTTTAATTGGTTCGATTTAATCACGTTAACCTAGAGTAGGGATTCAAAGGGTGGGTAATATTAGATGAAAGCTTTTGGTGTTTTTCCGCTTGCTCATATGTTGGTTGGGTGGATGGAGATTTCTTTTGCAATAATATCTACGTATATGGGTAGGGTATGTTTTTTTTGCTCAAGAGAAATTAGTATTATCGCATCCCCAATTTTGAATACACCGCAACCGTCGTCCTCAATAACGATTAACTCTCCTGTGATGTATGTGAATCCTAGGTCGAAGGATATGGAAGGCGTGTTTTTTGAGGAGGGGGTCAAGTTTTCTCCCCAAATGAACTCATCATCTATATTGATTTCGACATCAAGTGTTTGATTTGCGGTAGGGGGCGAACCTGTAAATACTGATAAGCCTTTTCCATAGGGTGTTGAATACTCGACAAGTATTTTATTGTTCGTTCTTTTAACTATGCTCACTATCGTAATATTCATTTGCTTTATTTTGGTGGTACTCGTATTGCAGTGTTGTCGACATTCATTACATTATTTATTAGATCTAGTTGGGTGATATCACCATGACAGTTGGGCTCATATTTTCAGGACGAAAAAGGGGGCAAGCCGGAAAATAAATCTGTTCCCTTCCGGTTGGCCAGTAACCTGACGTTGGGTGTATTTATTGGGTGCAATCACTGGTATGAACGCAGTCATGATCATCCATATAGATTAGGACTTTTAAATTGTCGTCGGCTATCCAGAATGGAAATCCAGTCGTTTCGGAAAATAGCATTTTAAGATCTGCAGAGGTTTCTAGCTTCCAAGCATGAATCTTACTGTCTTGAACTATTAGGAACGGTTTTTCAAAATTTTGGAGTCTGTCGACTTTTTTCCAAAATTCTGGATCGTGTTTTTTTTGAGTGTTCTTCAAGTGGTAAGGGTCGAGACCCTTTGTTTCAGTAGAAAAAAATAATGTTGTTAGCTTGGTGATTAATTTTGATAGTTCATCGGCGCGTAGTTTCTCATGCGCTAAGGACTGCTCTGTCAATGTTGAGTCGATTTCTTTTTCTAGGTAGTTCATTGGGGGTCTCCAATTCTCGCGCGTGATACAGGCACGGATTCTAACAAAATATGTCCTCTAACAGCCCCACCTGTGCCGCGTTTGCCAGGCGTTTGGTACCCGACATGAGGGTCTGCAGGACCGTCGGTGGATGGAACGAGACGAGGATCATCGATGTTCACCTCTGCACCCTTATTTTTGCCCTCTAGTACGCGCCATTCCGTAGGATAAGATTTTCCGTATTGGTCTTTACCCCACTTGGTAACTGTAAATTCATTTTTTGGTACGCCAGTTCGAGTAAATGCCTCGTCTAATCCTTTATGCATCTGCTGATACGACGTTCCTGGCGTATGTCTCCAGTCGAGGTCAACCTCTGAATTGAATTTCCATGTCCCACCTGGAACAGGTTGTGGGCAATTTGTTGGACCACTGGCCAAGCCTAGAGGGTCTACCCACCCAGTAGGATTAGGCACGTACTGGTAGTTGTTCAACCCACCCGCAAGCTTGATCGGATCCGGCGTCAAAAACCGTCCTGTGCCCGGATTGTAGTAGCGGTGGCGGTTGTAATGTAACCCCGTCTCGGCGTCGAAATACTGACCCTGGAAGCGCAACGGGTTATCGATCTCGCTGACGTCCAGCGCCGCGAGGTTACCGTAGGCGCGGTACTTGGCCGACCACATGATCTCGCCACTGTAGTCGGTGAGTTCCTGCGGTGTGCCGAGGTGGTCGAGTTGGTAGTAAAACGGCGTGGCTTTGCGCGGGCCTTCGCCATCGAGCATCGCCAGTGGACGGAAGCTGCCCGGCTCGTAAATGTAGCTGCGATAGCGATTGTCTGCGCTTTCGGCGATCAGCCGTTCGCCTTGCCACAAGAACTCGGTGGTCTGGCCATCGACGGTCTTCTCGATACGGCGGCCGAAAGCGTCGTATTTGTAGGACGCGTTGCTGCCTCCAGGCAGGCTTACGCCGATCAGGCGGTGCTGGCAGTCGTAGCGGTATTCAGTGACGAGTTTCTGGCCGGTGCCGCGACGTTCGCGGATCAGATTGCCATAGGCGTCATAGTCGTAATGACGGTCGCCCTGCATCAGCAAGCGGTTGCCTTTGACGTTGGCGAGGTTGGCCGTGCCTTCGTTGTTCTGACCGAGCAGGTTGCCCGCCGGGTCGTGGGCGAAGCTTTCCGGTGTCGTGCCGCGTACGCTGACCAAGCGATCGAGCGGGTCGTAATGGTAGCTGCGATTGCCTTTGCGGCTGTCGTCAATGCCGGCGAGATTGCCGTTGGCGTCGTAGTTGTAGCGCCGCTGGAACAGGTTTTTATCACGCTGGCCGACGGTGTGTGCTTGCAGGCGGCCTTGTTCGTCGTATTGGTATTGGCTGAGCAACAGGCCTTGCTGGCGCTGTTGTTCGCGACCGGCGCTGAACTGGTGGCTGGTCAGGCGTGAGCCGTTGAGGTCGATGCTGCTCAGGCGTCCGCCGGACAGGTGACGGTAGTCGAGTGTGCTGCCGTCAGGGAGACGGCAGTGACTCAGTTGGCCAACGCTGTCGTATTCGTAACGCGTGGTGCCCCAGCCCTGGTGTTCGGTGATCAGGCGATCCTGCACGTCGTATTCATAGGCGAGCGGCCAGTGGCCGTCGTCGACATTCACCAGACGACCCAAAGCGTCGTAGCTGTAATGAATCTCTTCGCCATCGGCGAGGGTTTTTACCAGCAGACGGCCAGCGGTATCGCGCTGGTATTCGGTAACAAGTTCGCTGCCGTCATCACCGAATTCGGTTTTCTTCAGCAACTGGCCGTTGAGGTCGTATTCGTAGGCCGTGCGACGGCCGTCGAAGCCGGTTTCCTGTTGGATCAGGCCGTTCGAGTAGTAATCGAGCTGGTAATGTTCGCCGCGCTCGTTTTCGATGTCGGTGAGTAACAGACGCGAGTTGTCGTAGCGATAGCGCAGTTGGCTGCCGTCCGGATTGATGCGGCGGCTGACCAGGTGTAGGTTTTCCGCATACTCATATCGCGTGACGCGACCGAGTTCGTCGCGTTCGGCGGTGACGTTGCCATAGGCGTTGTAGGTGAAGGCACGTGTTGCGCCGCCCGGCAGCGTGACTTGTGCCAGGCGGTTGGCCGCATCCCATTGGTAGTGGGTGATGGCGCCGGATTCTTCCTGACGGGTAATCTGCCGACCCAGTGCATCGTAGCGATATTTACGCTGGCCGCCGTCCGGCAGGCGTTCTTCCGGAAAAAGGGCACGGACTTGTTTCTGAAAAAGGCGGCTAGAACAGGGGGGAATTTTCACTCCCTTTTGAATCAAAAATTGGGGGCAAACCGGAAATGAGTCTGTCCCCTTTGTGCTTTTTTCTATCGGGATTTTTAAGATTTTGAAGAGTTAACTTCTATCCGTTATTCTGTTTGTACTTTTTTCAAAGTGTTCTTGATTGCATTTTTTAGCTCGGTCCAGTTTTTTGCTTTTTCGCTATAGATGGGTTTTTCCCAGTTGAAATTTGAGATTAATGATACTTTGAATGCGCCGTGTTCGCTAAACTCCGGATACCAACCAATATCAATTATTTGCTGGAACGGAAGAGCGGCTTGAAATAAATCTTCTTTGAGTTCATCCACTATGATGGAAATCTCAGCGGACTGATCCAGCTGAGAAATGTCGTCGAATGTAACAGTTCCGCCTAGCTTTTCTATTTCTGTAGTGAGCATGTTTTATTTCTTCTTTTTCGTGAGTTTTTTAAATGCATCTTCGGAAATTGGATGTCCATGAATTGTATTCGCACTGAGCTCAACCCTCATGAATCGAGTTTCTTTTCCATCGTTTGCGCCAATGATTCGTCCCATGTCAATAACTTTCCAAGGTTTTCCGTTGTTAACCTCTTGGCCATGCTCAAAAGCATGTCGTTCTAAAGCCTCAATGTCGGTACCCGGTGCGTACTTGGCTGCTCCGCCATTTGCTGTTGATTTTACAACCGATGGCCAAGGAGCCTTGGGAGCAACGTGTTTATTTCCGTGGTTGGTCCATTGAACATCTGGAGATTTTGGTTCTCCGTCTTCCACCTTTGCTTTACGTGAGGGATCTTCTACCTTTCCGGGTTTGCAGTTTGGTCCTCCGGGGCAATCGGAGTTCAAACCCAGTGGGTCGATCCAGCCAGTAGGGTTAGGCACGTACTGATAGTTATTCAGTCCACCCGCAAGCTTTATTGGATCCGGCGTCAGAAACCGTCCAGTTCCCGGATTGTAGTAGCGGTGCCGGTTGTAATGTAACCCCGTCTCCGCATCGAAATATTGACCCTGGAATCGCAATGGGTTGTCGACTTCGCTGACGTCCAACGCGGCAAGGTTGCCGTAGGCGCGGTACTTCGCGGACCACATGATCTCGCCACTGTAGTCCGTGAGTTCCTGCGGCGTACCAAGCTGATCGAGCTGGTAATAGAACGGTGTCGCTTTAAGCGGCCCTTCGCCGTCGAGCACGGCCAGCGGGCGGAAGCTGCCGGTTTCGTAGATGTAAGTGCGATAACGGTTGCCCGCGCTTTCGGCGATCAGGCGTTCGCCTTGCCAGAGGAACTCGGTGGTGTGGCCGTCGACGGTCTTCTCGATCCGGCGGCCGAAAGCGTCGTACCTGTAGCTGGCTGTGCTGCCGCTGGGCAGGGTGACGCCGACCAGGCGGTGCTGGGCGTCGTAGCGGTACTCGGTGACGAGCTTCTGCCCGGCGCCGCGGCGTTCGCGGATCAGGTTGCCATGGACATCGTAGTCATAGTGGCGGTCGCCTTGCATCAGCAGGCGGTTGCCCTTGACGTTGGCGAGGTTGGCGACGGGCAGGTCGTTCTGGCCGAGGAGGTTGCCGGCCGGGTCGTGAGCGAAGCTTTCCGGGGTGGCCCCGCGCACGCTAATGAGGCGGTCGAGCGGGTCGTAGTGGAAGCTGCGGTTGCCCTTGCGGCTGTCGTCGATACCGGCGAGGTTGCCGTTGGCGTCGTAGGCGTAGCGGCGCTGGAACAGATTCCTGTCGCGCTGGCTGACGCTGTGGGATTGCAGCCGGCCCTGCTCGTCGTATTGGTATTGGCTGAGCAGCAGGCCTTGCTGGCGCTGCTGTTCGCGACCGGCGCTGAACTGGTGGCGGGTCAGGCGCGAGCCGTTGAGGTCGATGCCGCTGAGCTCGCCGCCAGGCAGGTGGCGGTAGTCGAGCTTGCTGCCGTCGGGCAGGCGGCAATGCTTGAGCTGACCGACACTATCGTACTCGTAGCGCGTGGTACCCCAACCTTGGTGTTCGGTAATCAGGCGATCCTGAACGTCGTACTCATATGTGAGGGGCCAATGGCCGTCGTCGACGTTCACCAGGCGGCCGAGGGCGTCGTAGCTGTAGCGGATTTCCTCGCCGTCGGGCAGGGTTTTCACCAACAGGCGGCCGGCGGCGTCGCGCTTGTACTCGGTCACCAGCTCGCTATCGTCGTCGCCGAACTCGGTTTTCTTCAGCAGTTGGCCGTTGAGGTCGTATTCGTAGGCAGTACGGCGACCATCGAAGCCGGTTTCCTGCTGGATCAGGCCGTTACTGTAGTAGTCGAGGTGGTAGTGCTCGCCGCGTTCGTTTTCGATGTCGGTGAGCAGCAAGCGCGAGTTGTCGTAGCGGTAGCGCAATTGGCTGCCGTCTGGATTGATGCGGCGGCTGACCAGGTGCAGATTGTCGGCGTACTCGTAGCGGGTGATGCGGCCCAGTTCGTCGCGTTCGGCAGTGACACGCCCATAGGGGTTGTAGGTGTAGGCGCGAACCGCACCGCCAGGCAAAGAGACTTGGGCGAGTCGGTTAGCGGCATCCCAAACGAACTGAGTAATTGCCCCAGTTTCGTCCTGTCGAGTAATTTGCCGACTTAGAGAATCGTAGCGATATTTGCGTTTGCCTCCATCCGGCAGATGTTCCTCAAGCAGTTCACCGAGATCGTTCCAACCAAACTTATGGCGGCCACCGTCCGGGTGTCGGATTTCCAGCAAACGGCCCTGAGCATCATAGATGTATTCGGTGATATGACCATTCGGGTCTACTTGTTGAGTAATGTCGCCTTGAACATTTCGGTGGTAATACCAGGTTGAGTCGCCGCGACGAACCTCTGAAACAAAGCCGTTAGTGTAGTCATACACTGTAGGCGTATCCTCAGGTGGGATAAGCGCCTCCAAACGTCCAGCCTCGTTGTATTGGTATTCAGTAATTGCACCAAGCGGATCTTTTTCAGCGACTAGGCGGCCTTTTTCGTCGTACGCCTTCAGGTGCTCAGCGCCATCTGCATCGATTTGGCTAATCAACCTGGCTTGGTCATCGTGAGTGTAGACTTCTTCACTGCCATCAGCATTGGTAACGGTGACGCTTCCTTTGTCATCCCACGCGTAGTAAGCATCCATCTGAGTGAAGTTTGCCCAGTGGTGCGTGCAGCGCGATGATTTGCCTTCGTTTTCCCATTCCCAAAAGAAACTCGCACCGCCGGCTAACTGACGCTCGAGGATCACATGCAGATCGTTATAGGCATAACGCTCGCTCTCGCCCGCAGCATTTTTTGCTTCTATTAGACGATTTTTTTCATCGTAACGATAAGTGACGAGAGTTTGGATAGTGCTCCAACTCTCTTCCAAGTTATCTGCCGGACGGAATTGTTGATAGTCAACGGCAATAATGTGTTTTCGGTCATAACGCAGCAGCAAGGCACGACCTGCACCATTGTCGATGCGCTTGATACGACCATGTATATCTCGGTTGATGTGCAAACGGTTACGGTATCGGTCACTAATAGCAACCAGCGTGGCGCCTTTACTGTCATATCGGAAGTGATAAAACAGCGGGCGATCCCCAGCTTGTGTGAGTACAAGCTCAGATGGATCATCGCCTATAAATACCGCCGCTTTGGCCAGACTATTGGTGATTGCCGGTCGCTGGGCGTTAGGCAGGGGGAAAGTCGTTATGCGGTTTTCATGGTCAGTCCATATCACATCTTCCGAAAGAACCTCGACACGCTGCGACAGTGCATGACTCCAACCATGACCTAGGCCACAGTCGATTTCTACTGCGCTGGTTCGATAAAGACGAGTCCATTCAAAAGGGAACAGTCCATTCAGTTGTCCATCAGTGAGCGTTAACAGTTCCTCACCGGTGACCATTGAAACAGGGCAACCGTTTACGCAGGTTTCTCTGGTGCACGCGACATTCTTGTCGTCATGGCTGGTCGATTGTTTTGATTTGTCATCGACATGCTCGGAACGACGGATCTTTGCGTGATCCTGCCTATCCCAGTTTACTCTTACCTTGCCTTTTTCAAAGGTGCCTGCGATTGTGCGGGTAGCAACACGTTTAAATTGATCAATCATATCCGCAAAGGTTTTCAATATGCGGATGATGGATTTTATGAAGCCAGTGACAGCCTCGACAATTTTTGCGCCATAGTTGATTAGTCGGGCGCCTAAATATGCAATGCCAGTACCCTCGGCAGCGAATGTCAGTACGATGGCGAAAACGATATCGATAAGAATTGTTACTGCTATGCTGGACAGTTGCTCAGAGAATTTTCCAGAAATGATGCTGGGTGGTAGTTGAAGTAGCCATAAGGCGGTGGTTTTAATAAGCAGAAAAAGAACTGCTTGGTCACTCGCCAGCAGCATCAACTTTTCCATTGCTTGGGGCGTTTCTTTTGCGAGCTTGAGTAAGTCAGCAGCGCTCTGGCCAATTTCGTTTGCAAATTTCCCGGGGTCTTTTAATATTTCAAAAAAATGCTTAACGCCATCAAATGCCGATTTGACTGCATTCCAGCCACCCTCTAATGTTCCTTTTAGTTGCGCGAAGTATGCTGATACTAATGTTTCTTTTGACCAGAGAGGTCTGTAGGTTTTCCACTCGTTGTCAAGCCAGCTATTCAGTTCTTTTGTGAATTTGTCATATGAATTGAACAGGTCGCTAAGCTGACGCTCGGTGACACTACTCTGCACGCGGACATAGTATTTTTTTCCAGGAGTGCCTTTGAAAACTCCTTTGCCTTGATCGTCTAGTGTGACAGGTACAGGGTTACCACCTTCCTCAGGGGTTACCTCAACAGTGATGTTTCCTACTGGAATGTCGTGAACTGAGACAAACTTACTCTCAATAAGCAATCTGCCGTCTTTCGGGCACTGCGCAACTGTAGACTCGAACGCATTGTCGGTCACACTGACGGTTTGATTGGCATTTCCAAGCTTTATGGACCTGTTCATTCCGAAGAGTGCAGGTCTATCGAAAAATTCTCTCCCTCTGCCAAGCCATTCGGCAAATGAAGATTCAGTAAGGCTTCGGTATTGTTTCAAGCTATCGGGAAAAACTTTAAGTTGCTCATCAATGAACTCAATGCGTTCCTTTGCGATCATCAGCCTTGCTCCAGAATCAGGTGGTTTAACAGTGCTTCTTTAAGGTTTTTCGGCGCATCCGGGCGGCGCACGAAACGGCTGACTTTCAGCTTCAGGTTGTTCTCTGGCCAAGCGTTGTAAATGTCCGGGCGTTCTTCTTCCAGCCACTGCATCAGGTTGCTGATTAGTGTCGTCGGGTTCTCCTTGGCTAAGCCATCCAGCAACTCCTTCGGCACCTCCCACCACGGCCAATCCTTCACCTTCGGCAACACCCGCGTCCCAACCTCCAGCGTCTGCCCGTTAATCAAATACCGCTCAAACACCGGCAGTACTTCCCCAGCCTTCTCCCCAAGCCCCTTCAGAATCGGGTAGATATGCCGCCCATCCCAGAAGCGGAAAAACACCTCAGTCCCATCCGGCATCTTTACCTGCGTCAGGCTGCGCAAATGCTCGAACACTTCGTTCGGCTCCGAACGCGATACTGCCAGCCAGCCCCAGTCGAGGGCGTCGGTTTCGGCGATCCACGGCAGGAATGCCGAGTTGGGCTTTAGCTCGGTGACGTAGGGCATCACCGGTTGCCAGGTGGAGTAGGGCGTGCCGCCCCAGATCGGCAGGAGCTGGGCGGTGGGTTCAGTCAGGTACAGGGTTTTCAGCGCGTCGGCATCGCTTGCTGCGCTGATGATCAGGTACAGGCGCTCGCCGGTTTGCAGCGGCTGTTGTGCCAGCCAGTCCTTGGGTGTCAGTCGATCAGATGGCACAGGCACCTGCCTTGCATTTTTCGCATTCTTCGCAGAACGGCGCGTTGCGTTTGAGGGTGTTGATTTGGGCCGGTGTCAGGACCTGGCCGGCTTTGTCGGCGTCGGCCTGTTTGAGGATGCCGGGCATCAGCGGGGCGGCGCCGGTGCCGCTGCCGGGGCTGCCGCCGGAGTTCATGTTGATCGTCGGGCCGCTCATGGTCACGCCGCCGGCGTCGATCTTGATGAAGCTGCCGCCGCCGACCAGGGTCAGTTCGGCGCCGGCTTCGAGCACGACTTTCATGCCGCTGCTCAGGTGGATTTCCTGGCCAGCGTCGATGAACTGGCCGGTGCCGATCTTGATGTGCTGGTTCACGCCCACGGTCAGGTGGTCGTTGGCGCGGGCTTCGACTTTGCGGTCGGCGTAGACGGTGTGGTGTTCTTCGGCCTTGAATTCGGTGTAGCTGTTCTGCTCGACGGTGTCGTGGCGTTCGTTG
>Ga0256884_1000206_pt1 | contig 15541 bp, 14 predicted proteins | sample MC6MC0492MT_FD_186341 | JGI IMG/M metagenome (GOLD analysis project Ga0256884, IMG submission 186341) | Metatranscriptome of enriched soil aggregate microbial communities from Iowa State University, Ames, United States - MC6-MC0492-MT... | ecosystem: Environmental > Terrestrial > Soil >... | reverse complement strand
GCCGAATTCGTTGGCGGCCTTGACCGTGTTGATGGTGTCGCCGCCGGCATTGGCCATGCCCAGGATCTGCGCCTTGGACGATTGCGCCTGCAGCAGGAAGGACGAGAAGTCCGAGGCGCCCAGCGGTGCGCGCACCTGGCCCTTCACTTCGCCGCCCGCGGCCTTGACGACCGCCATCGTGTCGCGCTCGAGCGCGTGGCCGAAGGCGTAGTCGGCAGTCAGGAAGAACCAGCTCTTGCCGCCGTCCTTCACCACTGCCGAACCCGTGCCGCGCGCCAGCGCCACGGTGTCGTAGGCGTAATGCACGGTGTAGGGCGAACATTGCGCGTTGGTCAGGTCGGACGAGCCGGCGCCCACCGCGATGAAGGGCTTCTTCTTTTCAGCCGCGACCGCTGCCATGGCCAGACTGGTGGCCGAGTTGGTGCCGGCGATGATGACGTCGACCTTCTGCTGGTCGAACCATTCGCGGGCGCGTGCCGAGGCGACGTCAGCCTTGTTCTGGTGGTCAGCGGAGACAATTTCGATCTTCTTGCCGTTGACCGTGCCGCCGAAGTCCTCGACAGCCATGCGCACGGCTTCCAGGCCTGCCTTGCCGTCGATGTCGGAGTACACGCCCGACATGTCGGTGATGAAGCCGATGCGGATGACATCGTCGGAGATACCTTGAGCGTGGGCGGTTGCCCCCGCGAATCCCAGGCCCGCCATGGCCAGTGCAGCAGTGATGGTGTGCAGCTTCATGGGATGACTCCTCTTCCCTACAGTGTGGTGTTTGCCGGGGTTCCGGCGGATGACACAGGTTGCTTTAGACGCCCAGCAGTTCGTTGAGCGTGTCCTGTTTTTCTGAAAGTTCGGCGGCTTCGAAGTGCTCGACGATCTGGCCGTGCTCCATGACGTAGAAGCGGTCGGCCAGCGGCGCGGCGAAGCGGAAATTCTGTTCCACCATGACGATGGTGTAGCCCCGCTGCTTGAGCGCGGTGATCATGCGGGCCAGCGCCTGCACGATGACGGGGGCGAGGCCTTCGGAGATTTCGTCCAGCAGCAGCAGGTTGGCGCCGGTGCGCAGGATGCGCGCGACGGCGAGCATCTGCTGTTCGCCGCCAGACAGGCGCGTGCCGGGGGAATTGCGGCGCTCCTGCAGGTTGGGGAACATGTCGTAGATCTCGGCCAGCGACATGCCGCCGCCCAGCGAACCGACGACGGGCGGAAGCAGCAGGTTTTCTTCGCAGGACAGGCTGGCGAAGATGCCGCGTTCCTCGGGGCAATAGCCGACGCCCAGGTGGGCGATCTTGTAGGTGGGCAGGTCGATGGCTTCGGTGCCATGGATGCGCACCGAACCCTTGCGCGAGCCGGTCAGGCCCAGGATGGCGCGCAGCGTCGTGGTGCGGCCGGCGCCGTTGCGGCCCAGCAGCGTGACGACTTCGCCCTGTCCCACGCGCATGTCCACGCCGTGCAGGATATGCGATTCCCCGTACCAGGCGTTGAGGCCCGAAATTTCGAGTGCGGGGGTGCTCATGCGTGCGCTCCTTGAAGTTCGCCGTCGGTCGTGCCCATGTAAGCCTGCATCACGGCCGGATGGCGGGAGACTTCGGCGTAGGAACCTTCGGCCAGCACCGAGCCGCGCGCCAGCACGGTGATGGTGTTGGCGATGGAGGACACGACGTTCATGTTGTGTTCCACCATGAGGATGGTGCGCCCGGCGCTCACGCGCTTGATCAGTTGCGTGACGCGGTCCACGTCTTCGTGGCCCATGCCCTGGGTGGGTTCGTCCAGCAGCATCAGCTCGGGCTCCATCGCCAGCGTGGTGGCGATCTCGAGCGCGCGCTTGCGGCCGTACGGCAGGTTGACCGTGGTTTCGTCGGCAAAGCCGCCCAGGTCCACCTGTTCAAGCAGCGCACGCGCGGGCTCGTTCAGGGCGGCCAGGCGCTTGTCGCTTTGCCAGAAGTGATAGGACAGGCCGGTCTTGCGCTGCAGGCCGATCCGCACGTTCTCGAGCACGGTCAGGTGCGGGAACACCGCCGAGATCTGGAACGATCGGATGATGCCGCGCCGTGCAATCTGCGCGGGGCGCTCGCCGGTGATGTCGATGCCATTGAACTTGATGCTGCCCGACGTGGGCGCCAGGAATTTGGTCAGCAGGTTGAAGCATGTGGTCTTGCCCGCGCCGTTAGGCCCGATCAAGGCATGAATCTCGCCCCGCTTGATACGCAAATCGACCCCGTTGACCGCGACGAAGCCGCGGAACTCCTTGGTGAGGCCTTTTGTCTCCAGGATTGTGTCATCCATGTTCGCTGCACCAGCGTTGTATTTATATGGTCTCTGCCTGGCGTCATTGCGTCAGGCCCCCGCAGGGTTCGAAAACTGTTTTCGTGCGTAGTTTTCTTATGAGTTGCCGGCGAGTATGCGGACGTCGCAATCAAAATTCCATGAGGGTTTGTCATAGGTTTTGCACTGCGGAAAGGGCAATTGTCGGCATGCCGACAATGCTGTCTGCATAGGGGGAGAAAGGGAGCCCGATATGCAAATGCATTGCAGCAATTACGCGTTGATCGTCATCAAGATGTCATGCGGGAATAGGCGAGGGAAAACCCGGTTTTCCACTCGCATGATTCGCGGCCGCGTGCGCGCGCCGGATGCTTTATGCAGGGGTTTTCTGCTTGAATTCGCAGAGATCGGAAATGCCGCATTGGGGGCATTTCGGTTTGCGCGCCACACAGACGTAGCGGCCGTGCAGAATCAGCCAGTGATGCGCGTCCAGCAGATATTCCTGCGGCACGAACTTCATCAGTTTCAGCTCGACTTCCAGCACGTTTTTTCCGGGTGCAATACCGGTGCGATTCGAGACACGGAATATGTGCGTGTCCACTGCCATCGCCGCTTGCCCGAACGCGGTGTTGAGCACCACGTTGGCGGTCTTGCGGCCCACGCCGGGCAGGGCTTCAAGCGCCTCTCGCGTCTGCGGCACCTGGCCGCCATGCTGCTCGATCAGGATCTTGCAGGTGGCGATCGCGTTCTTTGCCTTCGTGCGAAAAAGGCCAATGGTCTTGATGTAGTCGGCCAGTCCTTCCTCGCCCAGCGCCGCGAGTGCCTCAGGGGTGCCGTATTGCGGAAAGAACTTGCGCGTGGCGATGTTGACCGACTTGTCCGTGGCCTGCGCCGACAGCAGCACGGCAATCAGCAACTGGAACGGCGTGTCGTATTCCAGTTCGGTGGTGGGGCTGGGGTTGGCCGCATGCAGGCGGGCAAAGATCTCTCGGCGTTTGGCGGCGTTCATGACTGCGTGGGATTGCGGCGGGCCCGGGCGCGGGCCAGTGCGGATTCGATGGCGGAGCGCTTGCGGTCTTCCTTTTGCGCGTCCTCCTTTTGCGCGTCCTCGGAAGCGGGCGCGGCGGGGGAGGGCGCTTCCGGTATTTCCGGCGCCATCAGGCGCGCGTTGTCGGCCGCCAGACGCTCGGCGCGCGCCTGGTGGTTGCGATGGCGCTGGCGGCTGACCGCGGCGTCTTCGCTGCTCCACGCGCGGCCTGCCGGCACCATCTCGATGCAGTCCACCGGACAGGGCGCCACGCACAGGTCGCAACCCGTGCACCAGTCGTCGAGCACGGTGTGCATGTGCTTGTTCGCACCGACGATGGCATCGACGGGACAGGCCTGGATGCACAGCGTACAGCCGATGCAATGCGATTCGTCGATGCGCGCGACCAGCAGCGGGCCGGGTTCGCCGCGTGACGGATCCAGCGGCAGGAGAGGCGTGCCGAGCAGCGCGGCCAGTGCGGCGACGCCGTCGTCGCCGCCGGGCGGGCAGCGGTTGATCGGCGCGGCGCCCTCGGCGATGGCGTCGGCATACGGCCGGCAGCCGTCGTAACCGCATTTGGTGCATTGCGTTTGAGGCAGCAAGGCGTCAACGCGGTCGGCTAATGAGCGACAGGACATGTAAAGCCAGTAATGAAAAGGGGCCGCTCGGGCCCCGGGGTACGGATCAGGTTGCCGGCGGCCGGCGCGGGGCCGTCGTCAAGCCGATTGCCGGATGAACTCGGCAATTTTAGGACAGATCATTTCGCGCCACCGGCGGCCCGAGAAAATGCCGTAGTGGCCGCAGTTCGGCGCGGTGTAGTGCGACTTGCGGTCGGCCGGGATGTTCTTGCACAGCTTGATCGCGGCGCGCGTCTGGCCCTGGCCGGAAATGTCGTCCAGTTCGCCTTCGATGGTGAACAGCGCGACGCTCTTGATGTCGGCCGGGCGCACCAGCTTGCCGTCGACTTCCCAGGTGCCGTTGGGCAGGTCGAAGTCCTGGAACACCATGCGGATCGTGTCCAGGTAGAACTCGGCCGGCATGTCCAGCACGGCGTTGTATTCGTCGTAGAAGCGGCGGTGCGCTTCGGCGTCGCTGTCGTCGCCACGCAGCAGGTCCAGGTAGAAGTCGTAATGCGACTTCATGTGGCGGTCCGGATTCATGGCCATGAATCCCGCGTGCTGCAGGAACCCCGGATACACGCGGCGGCCGGCGCCCGGATAGCGGGGCGGCACGGGGTGGATCACCTGGTTCTCGAACCACGAATAGGGTTTGGTGGTGGCCAGGCGATTGACCTGCGTGGGCGACTGGCGCGGGTCGATGGGGCCACCCATCATCACCATGCTGCGCGGCTGGCAGGGATCGTTGGCGGACGCCATCAGGGACACGGCGGCCAGCACCGGCACCGTGGGCTGACAGACGGAAATGACGTGCACGTCCGGGCCCAGATGGCGGATGAAGTCCTGCACGTAGCGCACGTAGTCGTTCAGATGGAACGGACCAGCTGCCAGCGGCACCATGCGCGCGTCGACCCAGTCGGTCACATAGACGTCGTGGTGGGGCAGCAGGGCGCGCACGGTGTCGCGCAGCAGGGTGGCGTGGTGCCCCGAGAGCGGGGCGACCAGCAGGACCTTCGGATCGTTCTTGCCGGCCAGGCGTACGTCGCGCTGGAAGTGCACCAGGCGGCAGAAGGGCTTGTCCAGGGCAACGGCTTCGATCACGCGGGCGGACTTGCCGCCAATCTGGGTGGTGGGCAGATTCCAGGCGGGCTTCTGGTATTCCTTGCCGATACGGGTCATCAGCTCGTACCCGGCAGCCATCTGGCGGGAGATCGGGGTATAGGCGAGCGGGCTGTAGGGGCTGGAGAACAGCTGAGAACCGGCGTCCGTGAATGCAGCGAACGGAGTCAGGAAAGCGCGCTGCATTTCGTGCAATTGGTACAGCATTTCGGGGAAGTCCTTCTGGGTCGAGCGTGTGCCCCGATTATTGCTCCGGGGCGTAACGATATTTCCAATCAGCCTGAAGAATGTCCGGCAAACTGCCCTGTTTTGTTGCTAAAAAGCGACCCGTCATGTGTTACGCACCAGTTTAGGGCCGCGTTAATGCCTTGTGGTGATACCAAATGGTGGATTTACGGACTACGCCACGCGGTGGCGGATCACCAATAGTTTTCAACCGCCAGGTTGCCCGGAATGCCGCGGCGCCCGGGCTTGAACCCACGATCACCCAGCAATTTGCGTGCCTCCGCCAGCATCGCGGGGTTGCCGCACAGCATGACCTTGGCGGTCTCGGGATCCAGCGGCTGGCCGGCCAGCTGCTCCAGGCGGCCGTCGGCGATCAGCGTGGTGATGCGCGCTTGCGGCATGCCGGGCACGGGTTCGCGCGTGGCGATGGGCAGGTAGACGAGCTTGCCGGGATCTGCGGCAAAGACATCGGCCAGTGCCGGATCGCGGCGCCAGCCGTCGATTTCGTCGCGGTAGGCGAGTTCGGCGGCGGTGCGCACGCCGTGCACCAGGATGATGCGGTTGTAGGCGCGCCAGACGGCGGGGTCGCGCAGGATGGACAGGTAGGCCGACAGGCCGGTGCCCGAGGCAAGCAGCCACAGGTCGCCGCCGGGCGCAAAGCGCTCCAGCGTCAGGAAGCCGTAGGGGGCCTTTTCGACGTAGAGCGCGTCGCCGGGCTGCAGACGCGCCATGCGCGGGCTGAACAGGCCTTTGGGGACGACGATGGAATAGAACTCCAGGCCCGGCTCATGCGGGGCCGACACCATGGAGTAGGCGCGCCAGATCGTGGGCGGACCATCGGGGTCTTCAGCGCCGGGCAGGCCGACCCGGGCGAACTGGCCCGGCAGGAACGTGAAGGCTTCGTCCCGCGTCACGCGCACGGAGAACAGTTTGTCCGGCACCCAGGTGTGGACGCTGGTGATGGTCTGGCGCGTGTATTTGGAGTCGTCGGTCATCGGGACATCGCACGAAAGCGCCGGCCTGGCCGGCGCCCGTGGATTACTTTTCCAGGTATTGCAGCTTGTCCTGCTTGCCGTTCCAGTCGTCGGCGTCGGGCAGGGGCTTCTTGGCACGGCTGATGCTGGCGAATTCCGGAGAGAGTTCGGCATTCAGCGCGATGAAATTGAGTTGGTCCTGCGGCACGTCTTCTTCGGCGTAGATCGCGTTGGCGGGGCATTCGGGGATGCAGACCGCACAGTCGATGCATTCGTCCGGGTCGATCACGAGGAAGTTCGGACCCTCACGAAAACAGTCCACCGGGCACACGTCGACGCAATCGGTGTACTTGCACTTGATACAGTTTTCGGTGACTACGTGGGTCATTCAGGAACTCCGGGGCTCGGCGGCAGATGTGTCTTAATGGGCGGATTTTACCCAATGCCGCGCGGATGTGTCGGCAATACCCGTATTGACAGCGTGGCACTTCGTGCCGAAGGCCCTGTTCTTCATGCTATGGTGTCGCGAAACGAAACGCGCAATCATGATTATTACTTCGCTGCTCGACACCGACCTGTATAAATTCAGCATGATGCAAGTGGTGCTGCATCATTTCCCCGCTGCCCAGGTCGAGTACCGGTACAAATGCCGTACAAAGGGCGTGGATTTGCGCCCCTATATGGACGAAATCCGCCAGGAAGTGCATCAGCTTTGCCAATTGCGCTTCACGGACGACGAACTTAAATATCTGGGCAACTTGCGCTTTATCAAAAGCGACTTCGTTGATTTCCTTCGTCTGTTCCACATGCCCGAGCGCTGCATCCACATCAGCGAAGGCGAGGGACCCGGTGAAATCAGCATCGAGGTCAAGGGCCCGTGGCTGCACACGATCCTGTTCGAGATCCCTGTGCTGGCCATCGTCAACGAGGTCTATTTCCGCAACACGCGCAAGCATCCGGACTGGGAAGAAGGCCGCAAGCGCCTGCAGTCCAAGATGCACCTCGTGCTGGACGATCCCGCGCTGGCCGACTTCCGCGTGGCTGAATACGGCACGCGGCGCCGCTTCTCCAAGGCCTGGCACGAAGAGATCGTCACCACGCTGAAAGCCGAGATGGGGCCGCATTTCGCGGGATCCAGCAACGTGCTGCTCGCCAAAGAGCACGACGTGCTGCCGCTGGGCACCATGGGCCACGAATACCTGCAGGCGTGCCAGGCGCTCGGTCCGCGCCTGCGCGATTCGCAGGTGTTCGCGCTGGAAGTGTGGGCCAAGGAATACCGCGGCGACCTCGGCATCGCGTTGTCCGACGTCTACGGCATGGATGCGTTCCTGCGCGACTTCGACATGTATTTCTGCAAGCTCTTTGACGGCGCGCGCCATGATTCCGGCGATCCCTTCATCTGGGGCGAGCGTCTGCTCGAGCACTACCGCAAGAACCGCGTGGATCCGCGCGCCAAGACCCTGGTGTTCTCGGATTCGCTGACCTTCCCGCGCGCCATCGAGCTGGCGCGCCAGTTCTCGGGGCGCTGCAAGGTGTCCTTCGGCATTGGCACCAACCTCACCAACGACCTCGGCCACGAACCGCTGCAGATCGTCATGAAGATGGTCCGCTGCAACGGCCAGCCGGTGGCCAAGGTGTCGGATGCGCCCGAGAAGACGATGTGCGACGATCCCGCCTACCTGGCCTATCTGCGCCAGGTTTTCCAATTGCCGCCCGCCTGACGACGCCCGCGCGCCGCACGCGGGCAGCTTTGCCCAGTTCCACCCAAACCACTCGACTCTAGGGGAATTCTCATGAGCAGCATCAAGCGCTTTCACGTGACCAAGCGCCTGTCGGACATGGCCGTGTACAACGGCGTTGCCTACCTGGCAGGCCAGGTGCCGGACGATGCCACGCTGGACATCACCGGCCAGACCGAGCAAGTGCTCGCCACGATCGACCGCCTGCTGGCCGAAGCCGGCACCGACAAGACCAAGATCCTGATGGCCCAGATCTACGTGGCCAACATGAAGGAATTCGACGGCATGAACAAGGCCTGGGACGCATGGGTCGCCGACGGCAACTCGCCCCCCCGCGCCACCGTTGAGGCCCGCCTTGCCAACCCCGACTACAAGGTCGAGATCGTGGTGACGGCCGCGCTTTGATGAACGGTCAGGGCTGGCTGCGGCTGGTCTTGTGAAAAAGCCCTCTGGCGTGAGCCGAGGGCTTTTTTTGCTCTGATGTCAGACACCGGTGGTGCAGAGCGCCGCCTCACGCGCCCATCAGCATCATCCCCGCCAGCAGGCCGCCCAGTTCCTCGCAGCGCACCAGATCCGCAGTCGGCACCGTCTTGGCCGCCAGGATCTGCGCCGCCGTCTGCGCGCCCATGTTCACGATGACGGCCGGCGCCACCGCCGTCAGCCGCCAGCCGGTGCAGATGCGTTCGACCTGCCGGGCCGCACCAGAGCCGTCGCTGCCCGCGCTGATCAGGGCGGCATAGGGCAGTCCCTGGATGCGGTCCAGCACCGCGTAGTAATTGCGGTCGAAGAACTCCTTCATCTCGCCGCTCAGGCTGGCAAGGTTTTCGGGGGCGCAGAAGAGAAACCCCTGGCTGGCCAGCAAGGCGTCGGCATCGGCATCCTGCGCGCGCCGCAGTTCGATGCGCAGATCGTCAGGCTGCTCCAGGGCAGCGGCCGCCGACGCCGCACCGCGCGCCGCGGCCTGCGCCATCTGCTCGGCCGCGCCGGTGCGCGAATGCCAGACGATCAGCAACTGCTTCATGCAAATCGCTCCAGCGGATCCTGCCGGTAATAGGCCCGCAGCATGGCATACCACTCGGGCAGCGCTTGCTGCATGGGAAGGGGATCCACGAAAAAGTGTTCCGAACTGACCGCGAAGAACTCGCCCTCGTCCGTGGCGGCGTAGGGATCCATCGGCAATTGGCCGTACCAGGCGTCCGCTTCCTCGCTCTCCGGGTCCACGTCATGCGGAATCGCCGCTTCCACGGCGTCGACCGCCGCGATGAAGCGGTCAAGGCTGTCGTCCAGCACCTGTCGCCACGCGCGCGGCTTGATGTCGGGATGCGCCGACAACGACGGCATGCCGTCCGCAAAGCCCGAGCGCAGGTCCAGCTTGTGGGCGAACTCGTGGATCACCACGTTGAAGCCGCCCTCGGACAGCTGCGTGTCTTCCCACGACAGGACCAGCGGTCCGCCTTCCCAGGCTTCGCCCGCGGCGTCCTCGATGTACTCGTGGACCACCCCGTCCTCGTCCTCGCGCGTCCGGGGGATGCGAAAGCTCGCGGGATAAACGATGATCTCGTCCCAGCCCTCGTACAGTTCGGGCGTGAGATTCAGGATGGGCAGGCAGGCCTGCGCGGCGATGGACAGCCGCATGAAGTCCGAGACCTCCAGCCCCTGCGCGCCATTGATCGTCTTGCTGGCAAGCAGCCAGGCGGCGCGCGCCTGCAATTGGGCGGCTTCGCTTTCGGTCAGCGCCGCCAGGAATGGGTAGGTGTCCAGCACCTGCCGCCAGAGTTCGGGCGGGATGCGGGCCTGCATCTCGGCGACCTCGGACGGGCGGGCGCCGCGGCCCTTCAGCCAGCGCAACATAAGCTTTGGTTCCTTCCATATGCCGGGATGCGGCAGTGTGTTCAGGGTGACTGAACCCTAGTGTAGAGTGTCGAAATATTCAACCCGATACCTGCGCTACGCCCCGTCATGTCCGCCCCGCCCGTTCCCGATGCGCCTTCGCCATTTGACGCTTCCTGGCGGCAGGAGGCCGGAGCGGGCCTGGATGCCGAGGGCCTGGCATTACTGGACCGGGTCGCCTGCTGGGCCGAGCCTCGCTTCCACGGCCAGAACGCCCTGACGGGTGAGCCGCTGGCCGGGCATGCCGCCGGCGTCGTCCGTATCCTGGCGGCCTTGCACACCGATGCCGCCACGCGCGGCGCCGCCCTCCTGGCCGCGCTGCCCACCGATCTGATGGCGCCCGCGCCCTCGTTGCGCAACGACCCTATCGCCGTCGCCTTCGGCGCGGAAATCGCGCGGCTGGTGCAGGGTGCCTACGCGTTGCTGCGCCTGGGCGTGGTGGCCCGGCAGGCCAGCGATGCGTCGGCCGAAAGCGGTTCGCAGAAGGAAATGCAGCGCAAGATGCTGCTGGCCATGGCCGCCGACCTGCGCATCGTGCTGATGCGCCTGGCGTCACGGCTGCGCACGCTGCGCTGGCACGCCGAGAGCAAGGCGCCGTGCTCGCCCAGCTTCGCCCGCGAAACGCTGGACCTGTACGCGCCGCTCGCCAACCGGCTGGGCATCTGGCAGATCAAGTGGGAAATGGAAGACCTGTCCTTCCGCTTCCTTGAACCCGACAAGTACAAGCACATCGCCCGCCTGCTCGAAGAAAAGCGGGTCGAGCGCGAGGCCTTCATCGCGGGCGCCATCACGCGCCTGCAGCAGGCGCTGGCCAAGACCGGCATCGACGCCGAGGTCAGCGGCCGGCCCAAGCACATCTACAGCATCTGGAACAAGATGCGCGTCAAGCGTCTGGATTTTTCCCAGATGTACGACCTGCGGGCGCTGCGCGTCATCGTCGACGACGTGCGCGCCTGCTACACGGCGCTGGGCATGGTGCACGAGATGTGGACGCCGCTGTCCGACGAGTTCGACGACTACATCTCGCGGCCCAAGCCCAACGGCTACCGGTCGCTGCATACGGTGGTGGCCGACGACGACGGCCGTCCCTTCGAAGTGCAGATCCGCACGCGCGAGATGCACCAGTTCGCCGAATACGGGATGGCCGCGCATTGGCGCTACAAGGAAGCGGGCGCCAAGGGCGGGCAGGTCGCGGCTTCCAGCGAATACGACCGGCAGCTTGCCTGGATGCGCCAGCTGCTGGCCTGGAACACCGATGTCGAGGGTGGCGAAAACACGCCGCCCGAGCCCGCCAAGCCCGCCACGGGCCGGGCCGCTGCGGGCAAGAGCCGCGGCGCGGTGACGGCGCCGGCGCATACCGACGAACGCATCTACGTGCTGACGCCCCAGGCGCGCGTGATCGAACTGCCCGCCGGCGCCACGCCGGTGGACTTCGCCTATCACCTGCATACCGACCTGGGCCACCGCTGCCGCGGCGCGCGCGTCGATGGGCAGATGGTGCCGCTGCAGACGCACCTGTCCACCGGCCAGACCGTGGAGATCATCTCCGCCAAGTCCGGCGGCCCGTCGCGCGACTGGCTCAATCCCCAGCTTGGTTTTCTGGCCAGCCCGCGCGCCCGCGCCAAGGTACGGATGTGGTTCAACGCGATTGAACTGCAGCAGCGCATCACGCAGGGGCAGGCGCTTGTCGAAAAGGAATTGCAGCGCCTGGGCAAGACGGCCATCAATCTGGAACAGCTGGCCCAGAACCTGGGTTTTGCACGGGCCGACGACCTTTACGTCGCCGCCGCCAAGGAAGAATTCAGCCTGCGCCAGATCGACGCGGTGTTCCAGCAGCCGGCGCCAGCGGTCGAACCCACGCCGGCGGCCTTGCGGCACGCCAGCGCCGGCAGCGCCGAGAAAAGCGGCAAGAGCGGCGTGCTGGTGGTGGGAGTGGGGTCGCTGCTGACGCAGTTGGCCCGATGCTGCCGCCCGGCGCCGCCGGATGCGATCTCCGGCTTCGTGACGCGGGGGCGCGGCGTGTCCATCCATCGCCGCGACTGCCACAGCTATCTGGCGCTGGCTGCGCGCGAGCCCGAGCGCGTCATCGAAGTGGCGTGGGGAGAAACGGCCGACACCTTCTATCCAGTGGACATCAGCGTGCGCGCGCATGACCGCTCGGGCCTGTTGCGTGACCTGTCCGAAGTGTTTGCGCGCCTGCGTCTGAACGTCGTGGGCGTGAACACGCAGAGCAAGCAGTCGCTTGCCCATATGGTGTTCACGGTGGAGGTGCGGGGCGGCGAATCGCTGTCCCGCGCGCTGGATGCGCTGGCCGAAGTGCCAGGCGTGTCGTCGGCGATGCGCCGCTAGGCGCAGTTTCCGACAGCGAGAACCGCTGCCGGATCATTTCCCGCCGTGCCCGCCGCTGGCGTGAAGGCCAGGCGGCAGCACGCGGCGGTTCAGGCCTCAGTGTTCCAGTTCTTCATGCGCGCGGTCGCGCATGTAGAACGCGGCGACCAGACCCAGCGCCACGCCAAACATCACGTAGTAGGCCGGCGCCATGGGCGAGCCGGTGGTCTTGATCAGCCAGGTCACGATGAACTGTGCGAAGCCGCCGAAGATCATCACGGCCACGTTATAGGCCAGCGACAGGCCAACTGAACGCACGCGCGCCGGGAACAGCTCGGCCATCACCGTGCTGAACACGCCGAAGAACGCCGACACGAAAATGCAGACCACGACCTGCACGGTCAGCAGGCGGCCGATCGACGGCGCGTCCGACAGCCAGAAGTACAGCGGGTACAGCACGATCAGGTAGCCGATCAGCGAGCTGATCACGAGCGGACGGCGGCCGATACGGTCGGACCAGGCGCCCATGAACGGGGTCAGCACCACCATCAGGGCCGCGCCGGCCATCTGCACCAGGAAGGTCTGGTTCAGCGGCAGCATCAGCACCTTGGTCGAATAGGTGACCAGGTACGTGAACGTGATGTAGATCGACACCGTGGCCGTCACCACCAGGCCCACGCCGATCAGCGTCTCGCGGGTGTGGGTGCGCAGCATCTGGCCCAGCGACAGGCGCTTGACTTCACCGCGTTCGGCGGCCTGGCGGTCGGCTTCCTTCATCTGCTTGAAGGCGTCGGTTTCGTCGACGTTGCGGCGGATATAGATGGCGATCGGCACAATCACCAGGCCGAAGGCGAAGGGCAGGCGCCATGCCCAGTCGGCAATCTGCTGCTCGGTGAAGAACTCGGTGATGAGCGTGCCGCAAGCCGCGCCGATCAACAGGGCCAGCATCTGGCCCGCCATCTGCCACGAGCCATAGAAGCCGCGCTTGCCGTTGGGGGCCATTTCGATTAGCAGCGCCGTCGACGTGCCGAATTCGCCGCCGGCCGAGAAGCCTTGCAGGAGGCGCGCGATCAGGATGAAGATCGGGGCCAGGATGCCCGCCGCGTGGTAGGTCGGGGCCACCGTGATCAGCGCGATGGACACGGCCATCAGCGAGGTCACCAGCACCATGGCGGCCTTGCGGCCCTTGCGGTCGCCGTACAGGCCCAGGATGATGCCGCCCACCGGGCGCATGAAGAAGCCCACGCCGAAGATGGCGGTGGTCATCAGGATGGCGTTCAGTTCGCTGCCGGGGACGCTGGGGTCGGTGGGAAAGAACAATTTGGCGATGATCGGCGTCATGAACGCGAACACCAGGAAGTCATACCATTCGAGCGCGTTGCCTATTACCGCTGCCACGATGTTGCGTGTGGGGACTGCTTTGTGCTGCACGGGATCTCCTTGGGGGCTTTAATTTCCGGGCGACATTCTAGGCGGTGCCGCCCCGGCCGTCTTGCGCGTCGTCCGAAAAGCGGCCGATCGGAAGCATGCCCCTCGGAAACCGGCCATCCAGACGGCGCTCGTCCGGGACGCGGCCGCCGCCTGGCTTTACACTGCGTCTTTTCCCCACGAGAGTAGTGACATGAACGCGCGCACCTGGCTGGAAACGCTGGTTGGCTTTGACACCACCAGCCGCAATTCCAATCTTGCCCTGATCGAAACCGTCCGTGACTGGCTCAAGGGCCAGGGCGTCGAGGCATGGCTGGCGCACAACCCCGAGCGCACCAAGGCCAACCTCTTTGCCACGCTGCCGGCGCAAGACGGCAACCAGCAGGGCGGCATCGTCCTGTCGGGCCACACCGACGTGGTGCCCGTGGATGGCCAGGACTGGAGCACGGACCCGTTCAAGCTCGTCGAAAAAGACGGCCTGCTCTATGGCCGCGGCGCCTGCGACATGAAAGGCTTCATAGCTGGATCGCTGGCCCTGGTGCCCGAATTCCTGGCCATGCCGCGCAAGAAGCCGATCCACCTGGCGTTCTCCTACGACGAGGAAGTCGGCTGCGCCGGTGCACCTTACATGCTGGCAGACCTGCACGAGCGCGGCATCCGTCCCGAGGGCTGCGTGGTGGGTGAGCCCACCGGCATGCAGGTCGTGGTGGCTCACAAGGGGATCAACCTCTTTCGCTGCAAGGTGCACGGCAAGGCGGCCCACTCGTCGCTCACGCCGCGCGGCTGCAACGCCATCGAATACGCCGCCCGCCTGATCTGCCGCATCCGCGACCTGGCTGACAGCTTCAAGGCCAACGGCCCCTACGACCAGTTCTACGACGTGCCGTTCTCCACGATGACCACCAACCAGATCCGGGGCGGCATCGCGGTCAACACCATTCCCGAGCTGTGCGAATTCACCTACGAATTCCGCAACCTGCCGGGCATGCGTCCGGACGACATCCAGGCAGAAGTCGAAAAATACGTGCGCGAAGAGCTGCTGCCGAAGATGAAGGCCGAATTCGACGGCGCCACCATCGAGATCGAGACCGGCGCCGCCGCGCCCGCGCTGGAGGCCTCGGAAGAAGCCGCCATCACCCAGCTGGTGCGCGCCCTGACCGAAGACCGCGCCACGCGCAAGGTTGCCTACGGCACCGAAGCCGGGCTGTTCCAGGGCATCGGCATCCCCACGGTGGTCTGCGGCCCCGGCCATATCGAACAGGCCCACAAGCCCAACGAATACGTGGCCCTGGACCAGATGGCCGCGTGCGAAACCTTCCTGCGCCGCATGGGCCAGTCCCTCTGACGCGCGGGGCGCCCGGGAGCGGGCGGCACGCCGGTGCCGTCCGCGTCAGGTAAAATGCCGGGTTGCAAACCGGATTTGCGGCTGGCATTGGCCTGCCGCGATCCCGGGGGAGATGCTGTGGTGAAACCTTACGACTTTCCGGATGCCAAGGGCCATTTCGGGCCTTATGGCGGTGTTTTCGTGGCGGAAACGCTGATGCACGCGCTTGACGACCTGCGCGCGTCCTATGACCGTTACCGGGTCGATCCCGCCTTCCTCGAAGAGTTCAACTACGAGCTCAAGCATTTCGTGGGCCGGCCCAGCCCGGTCTACCATGCCCGGCGCTGGTCTGAACTCGTGGGCGGCGCCCAGATCTGGTTCAAGCGCGAAGACCTGAACCACACCGGCGCGCACAAGGTCAACAACTGCATCGGCCAGGCTCTGCTGGCCAAGCGCATGGGCAAGCCGCGCGTCATCGCCGAAACCGGCGCGGGCCAGCACGGCGTGGCCACCGCCACGGTCGCGGCCCGCTACGGCATGGAATGCGTGGTGTACATGGGCAGCGAAGACGTGCGCCGCCAGGCCTCCAACGTCTACCGCATGAAGCT
>Ga0256884_1000201_pt1 | contig 15777 bp, 12 predicted proteins | sample MC6MC0492MT_FD_186341 | JGI IMG/M metagenome (GOLD analysis project Ga0256884, IMG submission 186341) | Metatranscriptome of enriched soil aggregate microbial communities from Iowa State University, Ames, United States - MC6-MC0492-MT... | ecosystem: Environmental > Terrestrial > Soil >... | reverse complement strand
CTTCATCATCGCGCCGCGGTCGGCGATCAGCGAGCGCTCGCCGATCACATACCCGCTGGGCGTCATCGCCACCACCTGCCAGAGCAGCGTGTTGAACGGCATCGCCACCGAGAAGCGCGGGGCGTCACCCAACCCCATGGCGGCCAGCGCGCGGTCGGCCTCGCGGTCGACGCTGTGCTTGGCCAGCAGCGACCAGCCCAGGTAACCACTGCTGAGCACCAGCCCCGCCACCAGCGCTTTCTGCGCCAGCGGCCGCGCACGGGCGAACCATGCCACCGCACAGGCGAGCAGCAGCCACACCGTATACAGCGGGTCGATGATGAAGACACTGGCCCACATCGTCGGATGCGGCGTGAACGGCCACCACAGCTGGGTGCCGTAAACGGTAAAGGCATCCAGCAGCGGATGGGTGATCAGCGCCAGCGCGATCGCCCAGAACCAGCGGCCCGGTGCCTGTGCCACCCGGCCATGACCAAAGCGTTTGAACAGCCACCAGATCAGCGCCGCCACCCACGGCAGCACCAGCAGGGAATGACTGAAGCTGCGGTGCTCGACCATCAGCGCCACCGGATCGGCGGCGGTGAACGCCAGCAGCAGCGCGTCCAGGTCCGGCAGGGTGCCGAGCGCCGCACCGGCCAACAGGGCGGCGCGGCGATGGCCGGCCGGTGCGATGGCGGCGGCCACCGCGCCGCCGAGTACGATCTGGGTAAGGGAGTCCATCGGCCGATGCTAGCAGCCGGGCCTGGCCCTGCGCCCCTGCCGTTCTGCTCAGGCCGCTCTGGCCAGTGCAGCGTTGCCGGGCAGCGCTGCCAGGGTCTGCCCGGTGTGATCGAGCAGCCGCAGGCTGCCATCCGGGTCTTCGGCCAGCGCGGTCAGGCTTTCCACCCAGTCGCCGTCGTTGGCATAGATCAACCCGTCGCGCTCGACCAGCGCGGCGCGATGGATATGCCCGCAGACGATCCCGTCCAGACCGCGCCGCCGCACATCCTCGAGCCCGGCCTGGACGAAGCGTTCGATGTAGCGCTCGGCCGCGCCGCTGCGCTTCTTGAGGAATTCGGAGAGCGACCAGTAGCGCTGGCCGAGCCGCCGCCGCGCGGCATTGAGCAGGCGGTTGCCGGTGAGGATGCGGTAGTACAGCCAGTCCCCGAACTGCTCCTGCAGCCCGCCAAAATGGGTGATGCCGTCGTAGTCGTCACCATGCACGACCAGCAGCCGGCGTCCGTCGGCGGTCACGTGGATCGCCCGCCGGCGGACCTGCATGGCCGGCAGCATCAGTCCGCAGACCTTGCGCAGCGAAGCATCGTGGTTGCCAGGAATGTAGATGATCCCGGTGCCGGCCCGCTGCAGCGCGTGCAGGGCCTGGATCACCTCGCTGTGCGCCGGCCGCCAGCTGGCCCGGCGATGCGCCATCCACCACAAGTCGATGATGTCGCCCACCAGATACAGGCGCTCGCAGCGCAGCCCGGCCAGGAACCGGGCCAGTTCAGCGGCGTGGCAGTGGCGCGAGCCCAGGTGGACGTCGGAGAGGAAGACCGCCCGCCGATGGGGCGCCAAGGTCGTCACGGGCCGCGTGGCGGCCTCTCGCGCGTCGCGCTGCTCGAGTTCGTGCATGGCGTGCTCCTCAGGTCCGGCGTCCGGATGCGCCGAAGCCTGCACGGCCCCGGCGACAGCCCGATGGCGGTTTGACGACGGGCCGATGACGCGCGCGCGGTCCGGATGCCCGTCGCACCCATCGTGAGAGCGCGTGCGGCTGGCGTGCCTGTCGGGGGGTTGCCGCTGCGGGCGTCCGGTTGTCACGCTGGTGGAACACTGGGCGGTGACGCTGGGCCTCAATCCCGTCACACGGGGCCCTGCGACGGGCACGCGGGCTTAACCACGGGCAACCCGTGCTGGCGCACAATGCAAGCGCGCGACTTGCCGTGTATCATTCGCGCCCATCTTTCCATCCGAATCAAAGGATATTACGCCTGATGTCCAGCTACCTGTTCACCTCCGAATCGGTCTCCGAAGGCCATCCGGACAAGATTGCCGACCAGATCTCCGATGCGGTGCTGGACGCGATCCTGACCCAGGACAAGCGTGCGCGCGTGGCCTGCGAAACCATGGTCAAGACTGGCGTGGCAATCGTCGCCGGTGAAATCACCACCAGCGCCTGGATCGACCTGGAAGCCTTGACCCGCAAGGTGATCCTGGACATCGGCTACGATAGCTCCGACGTCGGCTTCGACGGCGCGACCTGCGGCGTGCTGAACCTGATCGGCAAGCAGTCGCCGCACATTGCCCAGGGCGTGGACCGCAAGAAGCCCGAAGAAATGGGCGCTGGCGACCAGGGCCTGATGTTCGGCTATGCCACCAACGAGACCGACAGCTACATGCCGGCCGCGATCCACCTGTCGCACCGCCTGGTCGAGCAGCAGGCCAAGATCCGCAAGAAGAAGAACTCGCCGCTGTCCTGGCTGCGCCCGGATGCCAAGAGCCAGGTCACCCTGCGCTATGAGAACGGTGCCGTCTCGGCCATCGACGCGGTGGTGCTGTCGACCCAGCACGCCCCGGGCGTGAAGCAGAAGGACCTGATCGAGGCCGTCCGCGAAGAGATCATCAAGCCGGTGCTGCCGGCCAAGTGGCTGCACAAGGGCACCAAGTTCCACATCAACCCGACCGGCAAGTTCGAGATCGGCGGCCCGGTGGGCGACTGCGGCCTGACCGGCCGCAAGATCATCGTCGACACCTACGGCGGCTGGGCCCGTCATGGTGGTGGTGCGTTCTCGGGCAAGGATCCGTCCAAGGTCGACCGTTCGGCGGCTTACGCGGCCCGTTACGTCGCCAAGAACGTCGTTGCCGCCGGTCTGGCCGACCGTTGCGAAGTGCAGGTCTCCTACGCCATCGGCGTGGCCGAGCCGACCTCGATCTCGGTCACCACCTTCGGCACCGGCAAGATCAGCGATGACAAGATCGAAAAGCTGATCCGCAAGCATTTCGACCTGCGCCCGTACGGCATCATCCAGATGCTGGACCTGATCCACCCGATGTATCAGCAGACCGCGGCCTACGGCCACTTCGGCCGCAAGGCCAAGGAGTTCAGCTACACCAACGGTGCTGGCGAACAGGTCAACGCGACCGCCTTCTCCTGGGAGAAGACCGATCGCGCCGCCGCCCTGCGCGCGGATGCGAAGTTGAAGTAAGGAATGGGCCGCGAAAGCGGCCCTTTTCTTACCGGTAGAGCCGACCGTTGGTCGGCTGGCCGCGCGCAGCGCGGCAATGATCGGCCAAACAAATGACGGGTCGCGAAAGCGGCCCGTCGTCGTTTTACCGTACCTGGCCCGTCTCGCCGCGCGCGACAAGCCGACCAACGGTCGGCTCTACCAATGGGTCAAGCGGCGCTACACTCCCGCCATGCCCGAATTCAAATCCAACCAGCTCTCCATGACGGTGCTGATGTCGCCGGACATGGCCAACTTCTCCGGCAAGGTGCACGGCGGTGCGGTGCTGCGCCTGCTCGACCAGGTCGCCTACGCGTGTGCGAGCCGCTATGCCGGCAGCTACGTGGTCACCCTCTCGGTGGACCAGGTGATGTTCCGCCAGCCGATCGCGGTTGGCGAGCTGGTCACCTTCCTGGCCTCGGTCAACTACACCGGCACCTCCTCGATGGAAATCGGGGTCAAGGTGGTGGCCGAGGACATCCTCAAGCGTAGCGTGCGCCACGCCAACAGCTGCTTCTTCACCATGGTCGCGGTGGATGACGAGGGCAAGCCGACCCCGGTGCCGCCGCTGGTACTGGAAACTGCCGACGAACGCCGCCGGCATGCGGCCGCGTTGATCCGCCGCCAGCTGCGCGAGGAGATGGAGCAGCGCCATCTGGAGCTGCTGGCATCCAATCCGCCCGCGCCGGGTGATCTGGTCGAGCGGGTCTGAGAAGCGCTGCCGGCCAGCGGCCGGCACTACCCCGTCATGGCCTACCCGGTGTTCTGTACACCCTGCGAGACACCGTTCACGCAGGCCACCAGCGCGCGCAGCACATCGTCGTCTTCGCCCCCGCTCTCACGCCAGCGGCGCAGCAGGTCCACCTGCAGCACGCTGATCGGATCGATGTAGGGGTTGCGCAGGCGGATCGACAGCGCTAGGCGCTGGTCGTGCTGCAGCAGTGCATCCTGCCCGGTCAACGCCAGGATCCACTGCGAGGTGAGCTCCAGCTCACGCTCGATCTGCGGGAAGAAGCGGCCATGCAACGCACCGGACAGCTGCGAGAACTGCTCGGCGATGGTCAGGTCGCCCTTGGACAGCACCATCGCGATGTCGTCCAGGAAGGTGCTGAAGAACGGCCAGACGCGCGCCATCTCTTTCAGGAGGCCCTCGTGGCCGGCATCGATCGCCGCCTGCAGGCCGCTACCGACGCCATACCAGCCCGGAATCACGGCACGCGCCTGGCTCCAGGCGAACACCCACGGAATCGCGCGCAGATTGGTCAGCGCCGCATCTTCGCCCAACCGGCGCGAGGGGCGTGAGCCCAGCGTCATCCGCTCGATCACGTCGATCGGCGTGGCCAGGCGGAAGTACTGCATGAAGTCTTTCTGGCCGACGAAGGCGCGGTAGGCATCGGCACTCTTCTGCGCGATCAGGTCCATGACCGGGCGCCACTTCTCCTCGCGCGGTTCCGCGGCGCGCGGGCGCAGGCTGGAGCGCAGCACCGCACCGGTGGACTGCTCCAGCGAGCGCAGCGCCAGTGCACGGATGCCGTACTTGCGATGGATCACTTCGCCCTGCTCGGTCACGCGCAGGCGGCCGTCGATGCTGCCACGCGGCGAGGCATCCACGGCGTGCGTGGTCTTGCCGCCACCGCGGCTGATCGAGCCGCCACGGCCGTGGAAGAAGGTCAGGCGGATGTCGTTCTCGGCAGCGACCTCCAGCAGCTCCACCTGGGCGCGCTGAAGGCCCCAGCGCGACGCTGCGATACCCCCGTCCTTGCCGCTGTCCGAATAACCGAGCATCACCATCTGCACATCGCCGCGCGAGGCCAGGTGGGTGCGGTACACGGGGTCGGCCAGCAGATCGCGCAGGGTGTCGGTCCCGCGCTTGAGATCGTCCACGGTTTCGAACAACGGGGCGATGTCGAGCGGCACCGCGCCGGCCTCATCCACCAGGCCGCCGCGACGCGCCAAGGCGAGCACGGCGAGGACATCGCTGCGGTCGTGCGCCATCGAGATGATGTAGCTGCCCAGTGCATCGGCCCCATGCCGGTGATGGGCATCGGCCAGCGCCGCGAACACCGCGTCCAGACGCTCGCCACCGGCTTCGTTGCTCGCGGGCAGTGCCTGCTCGCCACTGGCGAACGGGGCAAGGCGCGCGGCGCGGGTGACCGCATCGGCGGCGTCCCAGGCCTCCTGCCCATCCAGCACGCTGGCCAGCGCGCGGCCATGCACGCTCGATTCCTGACGTACATCCAGGCGCGCCAGATGGAAGCCGAAGGTGCGCACCCGCCACAGCAGGCGACGCACCGCGAAGCCGCCGGCATGGTCGCCCTTGTTCTCGTGCAGGCTGCGCAGGATCAGTTCGATGTCGTCGGTCAGTTCCTGCGGCGACGCATAGGCGCCTTCCGCATCCTCCATCGTCGCCTGCACGCGCGCGCGCATGCGGTCGTTGAGCAGGCGGTACGGCATGTCGGCATGACGCGGGCGCGAGGTGACCTTGGGCAACAGGACCTTGTAATGCTCCACGCGTGCCTGCAGTTCATCGCTGACCGCCACCCGTTCGGTGGACTGGCTGAGCAGGCTGGCCAGCTGCAGCAGGTCTTTCTGGTAGCGGCCGAGCACGGCCTGGCGCTGCGCATCCAGGGTGTTGCGGATGGTGCCGGCATCCACGTTCGGATTGCCGTCCATGTCGCCGCCTACCCAGGTACCGAAGCGCAGCAGGCGCGGCAGCGGCAGTTCCTGGCCATAGGTATCCAGCAGTGCCTGCTGCAGCGATTCGTACAGCACCGGAATCACCCGGTACAGCACCTGCACCAGATAGAAGCCGACATGCTCGCGCTCGTCTTCCACGGTCGGGCGCACGGGCGAGGAATCGGTGGTCTGCCACGAGGCGGTCAGGGCCATGCGGAACCGCGCGGCATCGGCGGCCGCTTCGCCCGGGGTGCGCTGGCCGTCGAGGTTGTCGACCAGGCTGGCCACCATCAACTGCTCTTTTTCCAGCAGCGCGCGGCGCACCGCTTCGGTCGGGTGCGCAGTGAACACCGGCTCGATGTCGATCCGCGGCAGCCACTCGGCAAGCTCGTCCAGGGTGACGCCCTGCGCTTTGAGATTGACCAGTGCGTCCTGCAGGCCATCGGGCTGCGGCGTGGCGGTACCGGCACGCTGGTAGTCGCGGCGGCGGCGGATGCGGTGCACGCGCTCGGCGATGTTCACCACCTGGAAATAGGTACTGAACGCACGCACCATCGCTTCGGCACGCGCCGGCGGCAGGCCGGTCAGCGCATCGTTGAGATCGGACAGGGGAGCGTCGCTTTCGCGGCGGGCGATGGCGCGCGTACGCACCTGTTCCACATCATCGAAAAACTGCGTGGAGACCTGCTCGGCGAGCAGGTCGCCGACCAGTGCGCCGAGTCGGCGTACATCGTCACGCAGGGGAATATCGGGAGTGGCAAAAACGATGCTGCTTCGGTACTCGTTCATCTGCGACGCACTGGCCTCGGGAACGGAATCCGCTCAAGCCTACCCCACATTGGGGTCATTGCTGCGTCGCGCAAATAGTTACATCTGGTAGCGCCGGCCAGCGGCCGGCACGACGGCATGCCGAGCAGACGGTGGCCGGCCCCATCGCGATGGGTGCCGGCCACGGCCGGTCAGCGCGTCTTCTTGACCGGCTTCCCCTCGCCCACGGTCTGCTCCAGCCAACGCTCGCTCTCGGCCAGCATGGTCATGATCGATTCGCGCGCGCGGTAGGCATGCGATTCGTTGGGCAGCATCACCAGCCGCGAAGTACCGCCCAGCCCCTTCACCGCGGCGAACATGCGCTCGCTCTGGATCGGGAACGTGCCGGAGTTGTTGTCGTCCACGCCGTGGATGAAGAGGATCGGGTCCTTGATCTTGTCGGCGTAGTTGAACGGCGACATCTTCTGGTAGACGTCCTGCGCCTGCCAGTAGTTGCGCTCTTCGGCCTGGAAGCCGAACGGGGTCAGCGTACGGTTGTACGCACCACTGCGCGCGATGCCGGCCTTGAACAGGCGGGTATGTGCGAGCAGGTTGGCGGTCATGAACGCACCGTAGGAGTGACCACCGATCGCGATGTGCTCACGGTCGGTCACGCCACGCCGCACCACTTCATTCACCGCCGCCTCGGCATTGGCGATCAGCTGCGGCAGGTAGGTGTCGTTCGGTTCCTTGTCGCCCTCGCCGATGATCGGCATCGACGGGCTGACCAGCACCGCGTAGCCTTTGGCCAGGAATGCCTGCGGGCCCCAGTAGCTGATCGCGTTGAAGCGGTACGGCGAATCGGTGACCTGGCTGGCGGCTTCGGCGGTCTTGAACTCGCCCGGGTAGGCCCACATCAGCAGCGGCAACGGGCCGTCCTTCTTCGCGTTGTAGCCCGGCGGCAGCATGAGCGTGGCGGTCAGGTCGACACCGTCGTTGCGCTTGTAGCGGATCTGCTCCTTGCTCACCCCACGCAGCTGCGGCAGCGGGTGCTGGAAGTGGGTCAGCGCCTTCGGTGCAGCTGTGGCATCGGTCAGCGACTGCACGTAGAAGTTGGCCGGCTCATCGGGCGATTCACGGGTCAACAGCAGCGAGCTGCCTTCCTGGTCGAGCAGTGCCACCGGCGCGGCGTACGACGGGGCCTGCGAGTGGAACAGGCGCGTGGTCTGCTTGCTGTCCAGATCAAGGCGATCCACGAACGGACGGTCGCCCTCCGGCGAGGCACCCAGGCCGTACAGGAAGATGCTGCGGCCATCGGCACTCACCTGCAGACGCGAGCGTCCGTTGACGTCGCGCACCAGCCCCGGGCGGCCGGGGTCGTTGTAACGGTCCTGCGAGGAACGTGCGGACAGCAGCTCGGCCGCCTTCTCCGGCTGATCCGGCGCGATCCGCCACTGCTTGACCTCACGGTTCTTCCACCACGATTCGTTGAGCAGTGCCAGGTCGCCACGGCCCCACTGGATACCGGCATAGCGGCTGCCCAGTTGCGCCAGGGTCACCGGCGGCTTGTCGAAGGGGGCGGCCTGCATCAGCACGGCATCGCGCACCTTGGCCTCGCGGTTCGGGTCGCCGCCGTCCTGCGCTTCGGCCCAGACCAGGGTCGCCGGAGCATCGGCGCGCCAGTCGATCCGGCGCACGCCGGTGGCCACCGCATCGTTGCCGGTCGGCAGGCCTTCCTTCAACGGCAGGTTGGCCACGGTGTGCTCGAGCGTGCCATCCACGGCGGAGAGCACTTCGATGCGACGCGCGAACGCGCTGGCCGGCACCAGGTAGGAGTACGGACGCACCACCCGCTCGCTGAGCAGGTAACGGCCATCGGGTGAAAGTGTGACATCCCAGTAAACACCGCCGGTGGACAGCGGCGTGGTCACGCCGTTGAGCGCGACCCTGGCCGGCTGCGCGCTGGCGTAGTAGTCGAACAGGCGTGCATCGGCCTCGTTCTTGAGCATGTCCTGGTAGGTGCGGATGGTGCGGACGCCGGCATCGGCCTCGGTCTGCTGGATGGCCGGACCGGTCGGGATGCCGCCGGCGGACGGTGCCGGCCCTTGCCCCTTGAGCTGCTGCATCACCAGCAGGCCCCGGCTGTCCGGCTGCCAGCTGTAGCCATCGCCCATCACCGTGTTCAGATCACCGACGAGGCGGCGCGCCGAACCGGCGTCGACATCGACGATCCACAGTTCATTGGTGCCGGTGGCGGCGTGCACCTGGTTGAAGGCGATGTACTTCTGGTCCGGCGACCACGCAAAGGTGGCGATCGACAACGGCTGCGGCAGCCCGCTGATCTGGCGCTCCTTGCCGTCGGCCACGTTCATCAGCCACAGCGTGTCGGCGAAGCTGAAGCGGCTGGCCGAGTGCGTGGCCGGGTTGATGCGCAGGCCGGCCAGCTTCAGTTCGGGCTGAGCGACCTCGTTGATCGACGGCAGCGGCGGGGTCTGCAGCAGCGCGGCCAGGTCACGGCGCGGGGACAGGCTCAGGGTCGGGGCACGCGGCGCGTCGACCACCGCCTGCAGCGCCGGCGAGGGCAGCTCATAGCCGCCCGGGTCGCTTTTGGCGACCACGGTCTGCGGCGGGCGCTTGGCGGCCGGGGCCGCGGCCAGCGCCAGCGGCGGCACCGCCAGCAGGGCCAGACCGAGGATCAATGTATGGCGCCACTGTGGAGCGCGTCGACCGGGGGTGCGTGTCATCTTCTGTGCCTGTGCTGATACGAACCCCCGACCTTAACAGCCGGGCGCCGATCGCCCCCCTGCCGATGGTTGGGGGCAGGGACCGATTCATGCCAATGCAACCGGCCGCGATATAATGGGCGGCCCTCCACCGAGGGGCGCTGCGACCGTGCCGGACTTGTCCGGGGGCGGCCAGGCTCGGTGGCCAGGATTGGTTCCAACGGCGCCCGGCGAACACGAGTATCGACTCGTCATTACACCGGAGCTTTGAATGAACGCTGTTGCCAAGACCTTCTCCACCGAAGGCGATTACAAGATTGCCGATATCTCCCTGGCCGATTGGGGCCGCAAGGAGCTGGACATCGCCGAGCATGAAATGCCGGGCCTGATGTCGATCCGTCGCAAGCACGCCGCCACCCTGCCGCTGAAGGGCGTGCGCGTGACCGGCTCGCTGCACATGACCATCCAGACCGCAGTACTGATCGAGACCCTGAAGGACATCGGCGCCGACGTGCGCTGGGCCTCGTGCAATATCTTCTCGACCCAGGACCACGCTGCCGCCGCGATCGCCAAGTCCGGCACCCCGGTGTTCGCCTGGAAGGGCGAGTCGCTGGAGGAATACTGGGACTGCACCCTGGATGCGCTGACCTTCACCCTGCCCGACGGCACCCTGACCGGCCCGGAGCTGGTGGTGGACGACGGTGGCGACGTGACTCTGCTGATCCACAAGGGCTACGAGCTCGAGAACGGCAGCAACTGGGTCAATGAAAAGGCCGCCTCGCACGAAGAGCAGGTCATCAAGAACCTGCTCAAGCGCGTGGCCACCGAGCGCCCGGGCTACTGGGGCCGCGTGGTCAAGGACTGGAAGGGCGTCTCCGAAGAGACCACCACCGGCGTGCACCCGCTCTACCAGCTGGCCCAGGCCGGCACCCTGCTGATCCCGGCGATCAACGTCAACGACTCGGTCACCAAGAGCAAGTTCGACAACCTGTACGGCTGCCGCGAGTCGCTGGCCGATGGCCTCAAGCGCGCGATGGACGTGATGCTGGCCGGCAAGGTCGCCGTGGTCTGCGGCTACGGTGACGTGGGCAAGGGCTGCGCCGCTTCGCTGCGTGCCTACGGCGCACGCGTGGTGGTCACCGAGATCGATCCGATCTGCGCCCTGCAGGCCGCGATGGAAGGCTTCGAGGTCAACACCATCGAATCCACCCTGGGCCGTGGCGACATCTACGTCACCACCACCGGCAACAAGGACATCATCCGCATTGAGCACCTGAGCGCGATGAAGGACCAGGCCATCGTCTGCAACATCGGCCACTTCGACAACGAGATCCAGGTCGATGCGCTGAACGCGCTGGCCGGCGTGCAGAAGATCAACATCAAGCCGCAGGTCGACAAGTACATCTTCGACAACGGCAATGCGATCTTCCTGCTGGCCGACGGCCGTCTGGTCAACCTGGGCTGCGCCACCGGCCACCCGAGCTTCGTGATGTCCAACTCGTTCGCCAACCAGACGCTCGCCCAGATCGACCTGTGGGCGAACAAGGACAGCTACGAGAAGAAGGTGTATCTGCTGCCGAAGAAGCTGGACGAGGAAGTGGCGCGTCTGCACCTGGAAAAGATCGGCGTGAAGCTGACCACCCTGAGCCAGGAACAGGCCGATTACATCGGCGTGCCGGTGGACGGTCCGTTCAAGCCGGAGCATTACCGCTACTGATCGGCGTGCCGGTCCAGTTGCGTTGAAAACAGACGGGCGCCGGAAGGCGCCCGTTTTTTTGTGGCGCGATGCCCTTCAGTCCTGTCTGAAACCCCTGCGGTCGTCGTTGAGGACAGCCTGGCACTGCCCGGCGAAGTCCGCTTGCCAGCGCGACAGCATGAACCCTTCGCGTTCCTGAAAAGAGACCGTTTCGCCAGCAAGCACGTAGCAGCGGTTCTGCGACAGTCGCAGCGCCGTCAGAGTGTCACCGGCAGCCCAGCATTCATCGATGCAGGCCTGCATCAGCGCGTAATCCGGATTGGTCTTGGCGCCGCCAAACGCGAAGCCCATCCGCTGCACCATCGCGATCACCGGGTCAGTGCTGGCCGGGGCAGCGCGCAGGATGCGCAGCACGCCCGCCTCGGGAATGCCAAACGCCCAATTGGCCAGCGCCGCCGAACGTGCCGCATCGATCGCCGCATCGCGCTGCCCCTGCCGCATGTACTGGCTTGCCAGCAGCGCCCAGCCCTGCTGAAGCTCCGGGAACGCGGTGCAGGCTGCGCGCAGCAGCTCAATGGCCTGCTCGACCTCCGCTGCCGGCACCTGCGCACGCGCCTGCTCCAACCGCTCGGAGGGCGAACCGGGATCTTCGACCTCATGCTCGCCATACTCGCCTTCGTTCAGCTCCAGCCAGCGCGAGAACACCTGCACCGAGGAATGGCGCAGTTCCATACGCCATTCGTCATGGAACATCTCGCAGACGAAGGGCGCGTCTCCCTCGCGCCCCAACGGCCAATACAGCCCGAAACAATCGCCATTGCCGACCGCGCCTTCCGCGATCGACACGAACCCCTGAGGGGGATACGGTCCGCGCGCCACATCACCATCGAAGCTGAGCGCGTTGAATTGGCCAGAGAGGCGCATGGGAACTTTCCAGACGGGAACGCCGCCATTATCGCAGCGACCGCAGTAGCCTCGGTCAAGGCAGCGGGTCCGCACCGCGCTAGGATGCCGCCATGACCCCCGCCATCAACCTGCTGAAGACAACCGGCATCGCGCACAGCGTGCTGTCCTATCGCCATGACGCCGCCGCCGAATCCTACGGTGGCGAAGCGGTGCAGCAGCTCGGGCTGGATCCGGCGCAGGTGTTCAAGACGCTGCTGGCAAGCACCGAGACGCACGAGCTGCTGGTGGCGATCGTACCGGTGAGCGACACCCTGGACCTCAAAGCACTCGCCGCAGCGGCCGGCTGCCGGAAATGCGAAATGGCCAACGCCGAGGTGGCGCAGCGCGCGACCGGTTACCTGGTCGGCGGCATCAGCCCATTGGGGCAGAAGAAGAAACACCGCACCTTCCTCGATACCAGCGCACGGGCGCTGCCCGTGCTGCACGTCAGCGCCGGGCGGCGTGGACTGGAGGTGGCGCTGGCACCGGCGGATCTGCTGCAGCTCACCGGCGGATGCCATGCCGCCATCGGAAAGGCCCGGTGATGCGGTGGCCTTTCAACCGGGACCCATCCACCCCCACCGAGAGACCTGGCGCGCAGCACCTGCAGGCGCTGCTGTCGTCAGAGCCTGACCGCATCTACAGCGCGGCCTGCGCCATCGCCCAGCTCCGTGATCCGGCCGAACTGGACGCGCTTTCGCCGTGGGTCGAACGGATCGAGCGCGCCACCGCGCACATCGCGCTGGGTGGTGCCCTGTTCGCCAATAACCATCACCTGCAGTTCGCCCTGCGCCGGCTGCGCTTCTGGCGGGACCGGGCCGGCTGCCTGTGTGCGCTTTACCCGCACTACCCTTTCTTCGATCCGCGTCGGGAAGCCACGCGCGGGCATGTGGTCATCGATGCCGTGGGGGAAGCCGAGGACGGCTGGGGCGAGGCGCATGCCGTCACCTGCGTGGACTGTGCAACGCACTGGTTGGCCACCGACCGCGAGTATCACTACCCTTGGTGGGAGTGGACCGTGGCCGGGCCGACCGTCGCGGCGGAACCCGCGCAGGGGCATCGGCTGGGCGCCTGATCGGGATGTTCCCCGCCCGCTCGCTCAGGGCCTCCAGTTGGCGTTGCGGTCCCAGAACGTCACGGCGCGCTGATACGCCTCGCGATCCAGCGGCACGCCCGAGCCCCCCTCTTCCACGCCCAGCGCATTGCGCATCATGGTGATCGGCGCCATCGGCACTTCTTCCGGTTCGGCGGTGTAGATGCAGCCGACGATGCCCCAGTCCGCATCGATGGGTGAGCCCTCTTTGGCCAGCTGCTCGGCGCTGTACAGGATCACCACCAGGTAGTTCGCGCGCGGTGATTCCACGCCTTCGAACCAGCGCACCAGCACCGGCAGCTCTTCGCGGTTGCGCGCCTCATAACCGCTGCGCAGCTGGTGGCGGTTGGCCTCGGTGATCGGCACGGTCAGGCGGCGTGTGGAGGTCCAGTTCTCGTACACATGCAGCTTGCAGAACGGCGCGTAGCCATCCAGCACCTTGAACGGTGCGTGCGTGTTGAGGTGCTGTTCGAACTGTTCGGCGCTGCAGTCCTGGATGGTGTTGCCGCGCGGCACGCGGGGGAACAGGCGGGGACGGGCGAACGCGGTAAGGACGATGGACATGGGCAGCATCAGGCGGTGGATATCCCGCACAGGGTAACGCGTGCGGCACGCGCCCTACAGCGCCAGCCGCTCACGTAGCTCGCGCGCTTGACGTCGCGAGACCTCGACCTGGCTACCGTCATCCAGGGTCAGGTCGTAGCCATCGCCGAGCGACGGTTCGATCGCACGTACGCGGCGCAGATTGACCAACGTGTTGCGGTTGGCGCGGAAGAACAGCGCCGGCGACAGCCGTCCCTCCAGCGTGCTGAGGCTGCGCGCCAGCACCGCGTTCTGGTCGCGGAACCACAACCGTGCGTAGTTGCCGTCGACGACGACCTTGCGGATCTCGCCGAGCGCCACGAACCAGCAACGCTCGCCATCGCGCAGGAACACCTGATCCTCGGCGCCCAGCGAGTCGCGGCCGCTGTTCATCGCAACAGGGGCCGCCGGTGCCGGGAGGCGCTCGCGGCCGCGTTCCAGCGCCGCCTGCAGGCGGCCCGCTTCCACCGGCTTGACCAGATAGTCCAGTGCATTGGTTTCGAAGGCGCGCACCGCGTACTGGTCGTAGGCGGTGACGAACACCACCATCGGTACGGTCTCCAGCCCATCGAGCACGTCGAAGCCCTCGCCTGAGGGCATCTGCACATCGAGCAGCACCAGATCGGGCTGCTCGCGCAGGATCGCCTCGCGGGCCGCCGGTACATCGTCCGCCTCACCGACACATTCCACCCACGGGATCGCCGCCAACAGAGTGCGTAGCTCGCGACGCGCCAGCCGCGCGTCATCCACGATCAACACGCGCAATGAAGCGCTCATTGCTGCACCTCCAACCGGGCCCGCATGCGCTCGCCGTGACGTTCCAGCATGAAGGTGCCCCGGCCGATGGATGATGATGCCGCGTCAATGCCAAGCTGCGCGCGCAGATAGGCCAACCCGATGCCATGGCCTGGGCTGCTGGCGTCGTGCGGGGCAGGATTGTCCACCTCCACCCGCAGCCAGCCGCCATCGAGCTGCACACGGATCGTCAGCTCGCCGCCGCCCGGGTGCACCGCGATACCGTGCTTGATGGCGTTTTCCACCAGCAGCTGCAGCGCCATCGGTGGTAGCCGTGCGGACGACGCGGCCGGATCGATGTCGGTGCGTACCCGCAGGCGGTCTTCGTAATGGATCGCCTCCACCGCCAGGTAGTCCTGCACCACGCGCCACTCCTCGGCCACGGTGACCCAATCGCCATCGGTGTGCACCAGTGCGTGGCGCAGCGTGCTGGACAGATGGGTGACCATGCCGCGTGCACGCGCCGGGTCTTCATTGATCAGCGCACGCAGGTTGTTGAGGGCATTGAACACGAAGTGGGGATTGAGCCGCGCACGCAGCGCCTGGTGCTCCAGCGTCGCCCGCTGCGCTTCGGCGCGCAGCTGCGCCATCTCACTGTGCCGCGCACGCTGCAGTGCGCGGCGGCCGGTCCACAGCGCGCACCACACGCTCAGCACGATGGCGGTATTGAACCAGTAGCCGAAGACTGCGGCTGGGCGATAGTTCGCGCGTTGCCCCGGCAGGTGCACCCAGTCCCAGGCCAGCGCGGGCAGCAGTGCGGCGGCAGTGAGCACCTGGGTAGCGGCTGCCACGATCACCACCGCGAGCAGCAGCCGCCACGTCAACCCAAGCAGATCGCGCTGCAACCAGTCATGGCGAAGCGCCCAGCGGCGGATGAACGCGCTGCCCACCCATAGGCAAAGCGACACCATCAGCGAGATCAGGACGATGCCGGACCAGTGACCGCCGTAGGTGAACCCGAGCAGCAGGCTCACCCCAAGGTAGACCAGCCAGACCGCGCTGTTCCGCCACCAGAAACCGGTATCAGGTGCTCTCCGCTTCTCGCTCATCGTCTCCACGCCGCTATCGATCATTTCGCCACAGGCAGATCGAGGAACTCCCGGATCTGCGTCTGCAGCCAGCGCGGATCATCCCACATCAGGAAGTGGTAGCCGGCGCGGCTCATCTCGATCCGTACGCCGGGCAGCGCTGCGTACTGCGTCGCGAACAGCTGCCGCGTGCTGGCTTCGGTCTCACCGAACGGCTGATAGGCGGCCCACGCGCCCAGCACCAGCACCGGCGTGGTGATGCCGGCGATCGGCTGGCGCAGGTCGGTCATCG
>Ga0256884_1000178_pt1 | contig 16356 bp, 11 predicted proteins | sample MC6MC0492MT_FD_186341 | JGI IMG/M metagenome (GOLD analysis project Ga0256884, IMG submission 186341) | Metatranscriptome of enriched soil aggregate microbial communities from Iowa State University, Ames, United States - MC6-MC0492-MT... | ecosystem: Environmental > Terrestrial > Soil >... | reverse complement strand
CCAAACTTATCCGCCAGAACCTTTGTCAAGGCCGCTGTCAACGTCGTCTTGCCATGATCCACGTGACCTATAGTACCTACGTTTACGTGTGGTAAATCTCTACTGAATTTTTCCTTGGACATTTGCTTACTACCTCTTATCTTATACGATTTTTAACTGTCTAACTAAACCAATTAAGATTTCTTATTAATGATTGCATCCATTAAATTTGCCGGCAATTCGCTATACTTGGCAAATTCCATCGAATAGGTGGCCCGACCTTGTGACATTGAGCGCACGTCAGTTGCATAACCAAACATTTCTGATAATGGAACCTCAGCTTTAATCAGCTTACCTGCTGGCGAATCGTCCATACCAGATACCATACCTCTACGGCGATTAAGGTCACCCATCACATCGCCCATATAATCTTCTGGGGTAATCACTTCAACTTTCATAATAGGTTCTAAAATAGCTGGATTAGCTTTTTTAGCGCCTTCTTTAATAGCCATGGAACCCGCTATTTTAAAAGCCATTTCACTGGAGTCTACGTCATGGTATGAACCGTCAAACAATGTAACTTTCACATCGATCATGGGGTAGCCGGCAATAATACCATTATCCAGCTGCTCTTGAATACCTTTATCTACGGGAGCGACATATTCTCTAGGTACGGCACCGCCCACGATAGCGTTAACAAACTCATACCCTTGACCCCGCTCACGAGGCTCGATCTTAATCCAAACGTGACCGTATTGACCACGACCACCCGACTGACGTACAAACTTGCCTTCTTGCTCAACAGCTTGGCGTATGGTTTCACGGTAAGCAACCTGTGGTTTACCCACATTAGCCTCAACATTGAACTCACGCTTCATACGGTCAATAATAATTTCAAGATGAAGCTCACCCATACCGGAAATAATGGTTTGGCCACTTTCTTCATCCGAGGTCACTCTAAAAGAGGGATCTTCTTGCGCTAACTTACCTAGAGCAATACCCATTTTTTCTTGATCGCTCTTGGTTTTAGGTTCAACGGCTACAGAAATTACAGGCTCTGGAAAATCCATTCTTTCTAAGGTAATCACCTTATCCGGATCGCAAAGGGTATCACCGGTAGTAACGGTCTTCAAACCAACCGCGGCGGCAATTTCACCCGCTCTTACTTCTTTGATTTCTTCACGCTTGTTTGCATGCATTTGCAGCAAACGGCCAATCCGTTCTTTTTTTCCTTTTACGGGATTGTACACGGTATCACCGGTATTTAAAACCCCAGAATAAACGCGAATATAAGTTAAAGTACCCACAAATGGATCGGTAGCGATTTTAAACGCCAGCGCTGAAAATGGCTCATCATCATTTGCATGACGTTCTGCCGGAGTTTCAGCAGCGTCGTCAAGTATACCATTAATAGCAGGTATATCTGTTGGAGCTGGCAAATACTCAATCACTGCATCCAATACGGCCTGCACACCCTTATTTTTAAAGGCGCTACCACAAAGGACAGGCACTGCATCGCTAGTTAAAGTGCGAATACGTAAACCACGTTTGACTTCTTCAAGCGATAATTCACCACCCTCTAAATACTTATCCATCAATTCTTCATTTGCTTCAGCCGCAGCCTCAACCAATTTAGCACGCCATTCCGCACAAAGCGCTTGCATATCAGCAGGGATTTCTTTGACTTCAAACTTCATACCTTTAGAAGTTTCATCCCAATAGATGGCTTGCATAGTGATCAAATCAACGATACCAGCAAAATTCTCCTCGGCTCCAATAGGAAGCTGAATCGGCACTGGATTACCACTTAGACGACTTTTAATTTGCTCGACCACGCGTAAGAAATTAGCGCCCGCACGATCCATCTTATTAACAAAAGCCAGTCTTGGCACGCCATATTTGTTTGCTTGGCGCCATACGGTTTCAGATTGAGGCTCCACACCAGACACTGCGTCAAACACCGCAACGGCACCATCAAGCACCCGCAAAGAACGTTCAACTTCAATAGTGAAGTCCACGTGTCCTGGCGTATCAATAATATTGATGCGATATTGTGGGAATTGATTTTGAGTTCCAGCCCAATGACAAGTGGTAGCAGCAGAAGTTATGGTAATACCGCGTTCTTGTTCTTGCGGCATCCAGTCCATAGTTGCGGCACCTTCATGCACTTCACCAATACTATGCTGTACACCAGTGTAATATAAAATACGTTCTGTTGTGGTTGTTTTACCAGCATCAATATGGGCCATAATACCAATATTGCGAATTCTTTCTAAGGGGGTTACGCGTGCCACGATGATACCTCTACTTAATTCCAACGGAAGTGCGCAAATGCCTGGTTAGCTTTTGCCATTCTGTGCACATCTTCACGTTTCTTAATTGCATTACCTTTATTTTCATAGGCTTCCATAGCTTCATGAGCAAGACGGATGGCCATAGATTTTTCAGAACGAGAACGAGCCGAATCCACCAGCCAACGCATAGCTAAGGCCATACTACGGGAAGGTTTTACTTCCACAGGGATCTGATAAGTTGAACCACCTACTCGGCGTGAACGAACCTCTACGACTGGCTTAAGATTATCTAAGGCTTGGGTAAAGACATTCAATGCAAAATCACCACCAGTAGAAGTTCTACCGCCAGATTCCGCACCCTCTTCATCATCTTTACGTTTACCTTTGGTAAGCTCTAAAATTTTATCTAAAGCACCGTAAACAATCCTTTCAGCTACCGATTTTTTACCATCGGTCATTACTTGGTTAATAAATTTAGCAAGTAACTGACTACCAAATTTTGGATCAGGTAAAATTTCACGTTTTGCAACTACTCTTCTTCTTGGCATATTTTAACTTCCTACGGTTATAGGCTTATACTTTTCGCATTTAATTCTTTGTCAGCACTAGACAATGGTTAAGCACCTTGATCGTGCGCCATATAGACCATGGATGCCATCCATAATCATCTCACTTAACTTAGATTGCTCACGGTAAAAATTTTAACTATTTAAGTTTACACTGCCACCCGTGAGCATGAATATTTATTTACTTTTAGGTCTCTTCTCACCGTATTTAGAACGGCCTTGCTTACGACCTTTAACACCCGCGGTATCTAAACTACCACGAACGATATGATAACGCACACCGGGCAAGTCCTTTACACGACCACCACGGATTAATACCACCGAGTGCTCTTGAAGATTATGTCCTTCACCACCGATATATGCGGTAACCTCATGGCCATTAGTCACACGTACACGAGCCACTTTACGAAGTGCCGAATTTGGTTTTTTAGGTGTAGTCGTGTATACACGTGTACATACACCGCGCCTTTGTGGACACCTTTCTAAGGCTGGCACTTTACTTTTTAGCTTTTTAGTACGACGCGGTTTGCGCACTAATTGGTTAACAGTAGCCATGCTAGATTAACTCCAGTTTTTACTAAGAATGAACGTAAATATATCTAATCTTTATTTAAGAGTAGAGGCGGGATTTTAGTGATCTATCACCTATCTGTCAAGCCTAAACTTCTTAATTAACCCAATTTTTGTGTAACTAGTACGGTATCGGCGTGATATCGGCATTTTAAAATACCGGATGGCGCGATACATGTCACCAAGGTCCGCGGCTATGCGAGGACTATGGGATGCAGCAGCGACAAGACCCACGTCATTTAATGAGCCGACATCAGCGCTGATACCGTACTGGTACGCTGTCAGGCTGATATTGGTATTTTAAAATACCGGGTAGTGCGAATGTGGGGATCCCACTGCGCGCATCTTTATGAGCACAGTGAGGCGCAGTAGCAACAGGCCCCACATCATTTAATAACCAATACCAGCCTGACAGGGTACTAGTTATCTTCACAGGAGCACCATGGCACTCCCGTGATCATTTTCATGAATAGTTTATAGCACTACTCACTACGGCTTTCGGCTTGTAAAGCATCGCTTAATGCACGCTCAATCTCACTTAAATCCACTTGAGATTGTGCATTTTGAGCGGTCATAGCATGACTTGCTTGCGTCGCTGCAGCCAACTTTTTACGGCGCTGCATGTGATAGGCAAGACCTGTACCAGCCGGTACTAAACGCCCTACTGTCACGTTTTCTTTCAAGCCACGTAACTCATCTCGTTTACCGTTAACTGCAGCATCGGTTAGGACGCGTGTTGTTTCCTGGAAGGAAGCAGCAGAAATAAACGACTCAGTAGCAAGAGAGGCTTTAGTAATACCTAATAATACTAGATCATAGGTAGCCGGCAGCTTATCAGCAGCCTTTGCCTTCTCATTTTCCGCTCTAAGAGCTTGATCATCAACCTGTTCACCTTTTAATAAGCGTGTATCACCAGGCTCTAAAATGAGACGTTTACGTAACATTTGCCTTACTATAGTTTCAATATGTTTATCATTGATTTTTACACCTTGTAAGCGATAAACATCTTGCACTTCATTAGTAATATAGTCGGCTAAAGCATTAACACCTAGCAAGCGCAATATATCATGCGGGTCTGGCGAACCGTCGGCGATGACTTCACCGCGTTCTACGTGTTCCCCTTCAAATACAGAGATATGTCGCCATTTTGGTATTAGCTCTTCAATTGTCTCACCCTTATTACCCGTGATGATCAACCGACGTTTACCCTTGGTTTCTTTACCAAAGCTTATTACACCCGAAATTTCCGCTAAGATAGCGGGCTCCTTAGGCCTACGTGCTTCAAACAGATCGGCTACGCGGGGTAGACCACCGGTGATATCACGAGTCTTAGAGCTTTCTTGTGGAATACGTGCTAATACATCACCTACTTCCACTCGGCCATTATCATCAATATTAATAATAGCGTCTGTTGGTAAATAATATTGGGCTGCCACTGTCGTATTAGGTAAGCATAACTCATTACCGTTTTCATCCAATAATTTAAGCATTGGACGCAAGTCTTTACCCGCCATACCACGTTGCTTAGGATCAGCAACCACTTTACTTGTCAAGCCGGTAAGCTCATCGGTATGCAGCTTAATCGTTACCCCATCGATTAAATCGATGAATTTGACGCGTCCAGCCACTTCAGTGACGATGGGATGCACGTGCGGATCCCAAGTTGCTACAACTTGGCCTGCACTTACCTTATCGCCCTCTTTAACGGCTATTTCAGCACCGTAAGGCACTTTATAGCGTTCGCGCTCTCTACCGTTGCCATCATAGACTACTAACTCGCCAGAACGGGATACTGTAGTGTATTTACCCGATTTATTTTGCACATATTTCATATTGTGCAGCTTAACGGTACCTTGGGTTTTAACCTGAACATTGTTTACTGTGATAGTTTTAGATGCCGCTCCCCCGATATGGAAGGTACGCATGGTTAACTGGGTACCAGGTTCACCAATGGATTGGGCCGCAATAACCCCTACCGACTCACCAATATTAACCAGATGCCCTCTAGCTAAATCACGGCCGTAACACATGCCACAAATTCCGTGACGGCTTTCGCAAGTAATAGCCGAGCGTACTTTGACTTGATCAATACCGGCTTCCTCTAGTTTTTCCACTAAAGCTTCTGTCAATAAGGTATGTTGAGGAATCAAGATCTGATCACTATTAATTACGAAGATATCTTCGGCGTTGACCCGACCTAAAAGTCGCTCTCTTAATGGTTCAACTATATCACCACCTTCCACATGCGCCATTACCTCTAAGCCGGCATCGGTGCCGCAATCTACTTCGGTAATAACCACATCTTGTGCCACGTCAACTAAACGTCTGGTTAAGTAACCCGAGTTCGCGGTTTTTAACGCTGTATCGGCAAGCCCCTTACGTGCACCGTGAGTAGAAATAAAGTACTGCAACATATTTAAACCTTCACGGAAGTTAGCCGTGATAGGGGTTTCAATAATCGAGCCGTCTGGCTTAGCCATCAAACCACGCATACCCGCTAACTGACGCATCTGAGCCGCAGAACCCCGCGCACCAGAATCCGCCATCATGTAAACGGAATTGAAGGATTCTTGTTGAACTTGCGTACCCTTTGCATCCACGACGCTTTCGGTTGCTAGGTTTTTCATCATGGCCTTAGCCACTTGATCATTTGCATAAGACCAGATATCCACGATCTTATTATAACGTTCGCCGTAAGTTACTAAACCTGTGGAATATTGCTGTTCAATTTCTTTAACTTCTTGCTCAGCCGCATCGATTATGGTGGCTTTTTCGTCAGGTATAATCAGATCATTAATACCTACAGAAATACCAGAACGCGTTGCATAGGCAAAGCCTGTATACATCAATTGATCGGCAAAGATAACGGTTTCTTTCAAGCCTACATTGTGATAGCAAGTAGTAATTAAGCCTGATACGGTCTTCTTGGTCATGGGCTTATTAAATAGCGCAAATGCCATACCTTCTGGCGCAATTTCATATAACAATGTACGACCTACAGTAGTCGAGACACGTTTTATACTTTCATGCCACTCACCACTTTCATCTTTAATTTTTTCTTTGATTCTGACTTGAATTTTAGCATGTAAATCGATGCTACCCGTTTCATATAAACGATGTACTTCATTAATATCGGCACAGATGGAACCTTCACCACGGGCGTTAATACGCTCACGGGTCATATAATAAAGTCCCAAAATAACATCTTGCGTAGGAACAATGATGGGCTCACCATTGGCAGGCGACAAAATATTATTGGTTGACATCATTAATGCGCGAGCTTCTAGCTGGGCTTCCAAAGTCAATGGAATATGCACCGCCATTTGGTCACCGTCAAAGTCAGCATTGTATGCAGTACAAACCAATGGATGCAACTGAATCGCTTTGCCTTCAATTAATACCGGTTCGAACGCTTGAATACCTAAGCGGTGCAAGGTAGGAGCACGGTTCAACAGCACTGGGTGCTCACGAATGACTTCTTCTAAAATATCCCATACGATAGGTTCTTCTTTCTCCACCATGCGCTTAGCCGCTTTAATGGTCGTAGCCATGGCTTGCCGCTCAAGCTTACTGAAGATAAAGGGTTTAAATAACTCTAAAGCCATTTTCTTTGGTAAACCACATTGATGCAGTTTTAAAGTAGGACCTACTACGATTACCGAACGACCCGAATAGTCTACCCGCTTACCTAAGAGATTTTGCCGGAATCGACCTTGCTTACCCTTAATCATATCGGCCAGTGACTTTAATGGGCGCTTATTGCTGCCGGTTATAGCACGTCCTCTACGGCCGTTATCCAATAACGCATCAACCGCTTCCTGTAACATACGCTTTTCATTACGCACGATGATATCGGGTGCATTAAGATCAAGTAAGCGTTTCAGACGGTTATTACGATTAATTACACGGCGGTACAAATCATTTAAATCAGAAGTTGCAAAACGACCACCATCAAGCGGAACTAAAGGCCTTAAATCGGGTGGTAATACTGGTAATACGCTTAAGATCATCCATTCTGGCTTATTACCCGATCCAGCAAAGGCTTCCAATAATTTTAGACGTTTTGATAGTTTTTTAAGTTTAGTCTCCGAGCTGGTATTAGGAATTTCATTACGCAGGATTTCAATCTCGGCATTAATATCTATGCCTTGTAAAATAGCTTGAATAGCTTCTGCACCCATACGCGCATCAAAATCATCGCCATATTCCTCAATAGCATCAAGATAGGCATCATCTGATAATAGTTGGCCCTTTTCTAAAGGCGTCATACCCGGGTCAATAACCACAAAAGCTTCAAAATAAAGCACCCGCTCTATGTCGCGTAACGTCATGTCCAACAATAGGCCAATGCGAGAGGGTAAAGATTTCAAAAACCAGATATGCGCAACGGGACTTGCTAATTCAATATGCCCCATTCTGTCGCGTCTTACTTTGCTTAAAGTGACTTCCACACCACACTTCTCGCAAATAATTCCGCGGTGTTTTAAGCGTTTATATTTACCACATAAACATTCATAGTCCTTGATAGGACCAAAGATTTTTGCGCAAAATAAACCATCGCGCTCTGGTTTAAAAGTCCGGTAATTAATTGTTTCAGGTTTTTTAACTTCCCCATACGACCAAGAACGAATCATATCGGGTGAAGCGATACGAATTTGAATCACATCAAATTCATCAGCATGTGTTTGTTGCTTCCAGATATTCAATATATCTTTCAAGGTTGCTCTCCCATTTTGGCATCTCCCTTACTCAAGGATTTTAGTTCTTTATTACTAAAATCCTTGTGCTTGGGATTGTGTGTGATTGTAACCAACTAACTTTTAGGTATCTTGCTCAAGATCAATATCAATACCGAGCGAACGTATTTCTTTGACCAATACGTTAAATGACTCCGGCATACCAGGATCCATGCGGTAATCGCCATCCACGATGTTTTTATACATCTTAGTACGTCCACCGACGTCATCCGATTTAACGGTCAGTATTTCTTGCAGGGTATAAGCGGCACCATAGGCTTCTAATGCCCATACCTCCATTTCCCCAAAGCGCTGACCACCAAATTGAGCCTTACCACCTAATGGCTGCTGCGTAACTAAACTATAGGAGCCTGTTGACCGCGCATGCATTTTATCATCGACTAAGTGGTTAAGCTTGAGCATATACATATAGCCGACGGTTATGGGCCTATCAAAAGCCATACCGGTCCTGCCATCATAAAGCTGTGCCTGTCCACTTTCTGGTAGCCCTGCTAGCTTAAGCATACGTTTAATTTCTGGCTCATGCGCACCATCAAATACAGGTGTAGCCATGGGTATACCATCGGCTAGCTGGCTGCTATAAGCCTGTAACTCATCCTTGCTCAGCTTGGAGAAGTCCGCTACTTTAGTACCGCCCACGTTATAAACTTGGTCATATAAATCAACCAGTTCTTTATCTTGGCCCGCTTTTACCAACGCAGCAACTTTCTTACCTAAGCCTTTTGCGGCCCAACCTAAGTGAGTTTCTAATACCTGGCCAATATTCATACGCGAAGGCACGCCTAATGGGTTAAGCACTATATCAACCGGCGTACCATCTTCTAGATATGGCATATCTTCTATGGGTACGATAGTCGAAACAACACCTTTATTACCATGACGACCTGCCATTTTATCGCCGGGCTGAATGCGGCGCTTAACGGCTAAGTATACTTTTACGATTTTTAATATACCTGGAGCTAAATCATCACCCTGAGTTAGCTTCTTACGTTTGGTATCATATTTTTCGTCAAAGTCTTTACGCAATTTTTCCAATTGCTTTATAGCCTTTTCAAGCTGCTGCTTAGGTTTATCCTCTTTCAGCTTAACTTTAAGCCATTGTTCACGGGAAATATCGTCGAGTTGCGTCTGGGTTATTTCTTGACCTTTTTTAATATCACCAATATTGTTATCTGCGATTTTACCCACTAATAATTTGGCAACCCGCTGATAAATATCAATTTCCATGATACGCATTTCATCCAGCAAATCTTTTTTGACTTTTGCTAGTTCAGCGTTTTCAATGGCTAAAGCTCTTTCGTCTTTTTCTACCCCATCACGAGTAAAAACTTGTACGTCTATCACGGTTCCTGCCATACCGGTAGGCACGCGTAATGAACTATCCTTAACGTCAGAGGCTTTTTCACCGAAAATAGCTCTTAACAGCTTCTCTTCTGGTGATAATTGAGTTTCACCTTTAGGTGTAACCTTACCGACTAATATGTCGCCTGGCTGAACTTCCGCGCCGATATAAACCACACCAGCTTCATCTAACTTGGCTAAAGCGCTTTCACCTACATTAGGTATATCAGCAGAAATTTCTTCTGGACCTAATTTAGTATCTCTAGCAATACAGGTTAGTTCTTCTATGTGAATAGAAGTAAACCGGTCTTCTTCAACTATCCGTTCGGAAATTAAGATAGAATCTTCAAAGTTATAACCATTCCAGGACATAAACGCTACTAACAGGTTCTGTCCTAAGGCAAGCTCGCCCCTATCCGTTGAAGGACCATCCGCTAGAACATCACCACGTTTAACCAGTTGACCTGGTTGAACCAAGGGACGCTGATTGATGCAGGTATTTTGGTTAGAACGGGTATATTTAATCAGCGTATAAATATCTACACCCGACTCACCCCCAACCATTTCTTCATCATTGGCGCGGATTACGATACGGCTAGCATCAACAGAATCTACAATACCACCACGGCGAGCAACTGCTGTCACACCCGAGTCAGTAGCTACGACTCGCTCCATACCCGTTCCTACTAACGGCCTATCGGCACGTAAGGTTGGTACGGCTTGACGTTGCATATTCGCGCCCATCAAGGCACGGTTAGCATCATCGTGCTCCAAGAATGGCACTAAGGACGCCGCTATGGATACGATCTGCTTAGGCGAAATATCAATGTATTGCACCTTGTCAGGGGTGGTTACGGTAAAGTCATGACGATAACGGCAGGGTACTAAATCATCGACCAATTTACCGTCTTCGTTTAAGGTAGCATTAGCCTGAGCAATAAAATACTCACCCTCTTCGATAGCAGATAAATAATCCACCTTATCGGTTACCTTACCATCAACTACTTGTAAGCAAGGCGTTTCAATAAACCCATATTCATTAGTACGTGCATAAGCCGCTAACGAGTTAATCAAACCAATATTTGGACCTTCGGGTGTTTCAATCGGACATACTCTACCATAGTGTGTGGTATGTACGTCACGCACTTCAAACCCTGCACGTTCGCGTGTTAAACCACCCGGGCCTAAAGCCGATACACGGCGTTTATGGGTAATTTCCGAGAGTGGGTTATTTTGGTCCATAAATTGCGATAATTGACTAGAACCAAAAAATTCTTTAATCGCTGCCGCAACAGGTTTAGCATTAATAAGATCCTGTGGCATTAAGTTTTCCGTCTCGGATAAGCTTAATCGCTCTCTTACGGCTCTTTCAACTCTCACCAAGCCTAAACGGAATTGATTCTCGGCCATTTCACCGACGCTACGAACTCGGCGGTTTCCTAAGTGGTCGATATCATCTACGGTACCAACCCCATCGCGTAGATTAATCAATACCTTTAAGACATCGATAATATCTTGCTTATCAAGCACACCGGGACCCGTATCTTCTTTACGTCCTACCCGACGATTAAATTTCATCCGGCCAACTGCTGAAAGATCATAACGCTCTTCGGTAAAGAACAGATTCTTAAATAAATTTTCAGCGGCTTCTTTGGTAGGTGGCTCACCTGGGCGCATCATACGATAGATTTCTAATAAGGATTCAAGTTCATTATTAGTCGGATCAATATTCAAGGTGTCTGAAATATAGCCACCACGCTCAAGCTCGTTGATATAAAGAGTCTGCAATTGATCTATTTTCACTCTAGCCGTTTTGTCTAACAACTCAACGGTAATCTCCGCATTTGCCTCGGCTAGCAACTCACCCGTTTCTGTATCGACTAGTGATTTAGCCAGGCGCTTACCAAGCAAGTAATCAACAGGAACTTCGAGCTGGGTAATACCTTCTTTAGTTAAAAGGCGAATATATTTAGCGTTAATACGCTGACCCGCTTCAACCAAAACCTTACCCGAATTATCTTTTAAGTCGAAACTTAAAATTTCACCCCGTAACTGTTCAGGAATCAAATCAAGAACAATTTTGTTATTATCAAAGCGGAAGGTGTTATGAGTGAAAAACATATCGAGTATTTCTTCAACATTATAGCCTAAACCGCGTAATAAAATCGTTGCAGGTAGCTTGCGGCGTCTATCAATACGCACAAATAAGCTGTCTTTATGATCAAATTCAAAATCTAACCAAGAACCACGATAAGGAATAATCCGGGCAGAATATAAAATTTTTCCGGATGAATGAGTCTTACCTTTATCATGATCAAAAAATACGCCAGGGGAGCGGTGAAGTTGTGATACGACTACACGCTCAGTACCATTAATGATGAAACTACCCGTTTCTGTCATTAAAGGCAGTTCGCCCATATAAACTTCTTGTTCACGAATGTCTCTGATCTTTTGATTACTGCCAGAACTATCTTTTTCAAATAAGGTGAGGCGCACTTTAATCCGCAAGGGAGCGGCATAAGTTAAACCCCTAACCTTACATTCGGTAACATCAAATACCGGTGTTCCTAGGCGGTAATTTACATAATCTAATCGAGCGCTGCCCGAATAACTGGTAATGGGGAAGATAGAAGAAAGCGCAGCATGTAAGCCCGTTTCTTTCCTGGCTTCCGGTTCAACATCTAATTGTAAAAAATTACGGTATGAATCTAATTGTATTGCCAATAGTGGCGGAACATCCATAATATGAGGACGTTTACCAAAATCTACGCGTAAAGGGAGTATAGAATTAGCACGCATTAAATTAGCATTTGCATATGCCATTGGGATTCCTCGCTATCAACATTGAAGGGCCTGCAACATTGCCTTGCAAGATAACGTATTGTTTGCCACATTATATAATTATTATACCGGGCTGCCTTAATTCAGGCCTTTTCATAATCTTACTAACAAGACTAGAGAACCAACTAGAGCCTAGTTTTACACTAGGCTCTAGTTGCTCTCTATCTTAAGTTTACCTTAACTTTTACAGCTTATATATTACTTTACATACTTGGCGGCTATTTAACCTCGTTAACTAGCTTAATGTATATTAATAATATTTAACTGCAAGTTAAATAACCGTACAAGGCTTACTTGATTTCAGCCTTAGCACCAGCTTCTTCTAATTGCTTTTTAATGGCTTCAGCATCAGCTTTTGGAATGGCTTCTTTAACTGCTGCTGGTGCGCCATCCACTAAGTCTTTAGCTTCTTTTAAGCCAAGACCAGTTACAGCACGTACAACTTTAATAACGTTAACCTTATTCTCACCAGTGCTGGTAAGCATTACGTTGAACTCGGTTTGTTCTTCTACAGCAGCGGCAGCATCACCTGCGGCAGGAGCAGCAACAGCAACGGCTGCAGCAGCTGACACACCGAATTTTTCTTCCATCATTTTTACTAAATCTACAACATCCATTACGCTCATTTCAGCGATGGAATCTAAAATTTGTTCTTTGGAAACAGCCATAATTATCTCCTAATAGTAATGTATTATTGCTTCTGATCACGAACAGCAGCTATGGTACGAACCAATTTAGCATGTGGTTCGGCAAGTGTACGAACGAACTTGGTAATAGGTGCATTCATTACCGCCATTAAAGTAGCAATAGCTTCTTCTTTGTTTGGTAACTTAGCAACTGCATCAAGTTGTTTTGCGTCTAATAATTTCCCACCAATAGCTAGCGCTTTTACTTTAAGCTTTTCGTTAGTTTTAATAAAATCACGAACTAGCTTAGCAGCAGCACCAGGTTCATGTTGAGAAAACGCTAACAACAAAGGACCCACCAGTACATCACTCATACAGGCAAACTCAGTGCCTTCAAATGCACGGCGTGCTAACGTATTACGTACAACTCGCATATAAACACCGGCTTTACGTGCATCGGCACGCAACTTAGTCATATTTGCAACCGGCAGCCCGCGGTAATCAGCAGCAACTACAGATAATGCGTTAGTCGCAACTTCTGCAACTTCTGCAATAATCGCTTTCTTATCTTCTAGTCTTAACGCCACTTAACACCTCCGATTCAGAACGACTTAGTTCAAACTAGTTTTTGCTAATTCTCTAAACTAAGTTATTTTCTGAAATTAACACCGTGCTTAACAGCACCCATTTTTGGCGTGGCCAGTAACAGTTTATTCTGTGGCTGGATACACCGTCTGCGTAGGCAATTAAGCATGGAAATCCATGCACCTACGGTCTTCGACGCGTGGAGATAAAACTTGTGTCTCCGCTATCGAATTTTCTCCTACAGCTTACTGTAGTTTAATTACTCTGCATTGATAGAGCTTTGGTCAACAACTAAACCAGGGCCCATCGTGGTAGCAATAGCAATTTTCTTTATATAAATACCTTTTGAAGATGCGGGTTTTAAGCGTTTCAGTTCCGCTAAAAGCGCATTCAAATTCTGCTGAATAGCTTCGGTTGAAAAATTAACCTTACCTACCGCACAGTGGATGATCCCATTTTTATCGGTACGAAATTGCACTTGACCGGCTTTAGCTTTTCTTACAGCCTCAGCCACATCGGCAGCGACTGTACCTACTTTAGGATTAGGCATTAGACCTTTAGGACCTAAGATAGTACCTAATTTACCTACTAGAGCCATCGCATCGGGTGAAGCAATTACTAAATCGAAATTTATATCGCCTGCCTTAATGGACTCAGCTAAATCGTCAAAACCGACGATATCAGCACCCGCTGCTCTAGCAGCGTCTGCCTTATCACCTTGAGCAAATACGGCTACTTTAACAGTTTTACCCGTTCCATTAGGAAGCACGGCTGCACCACGCACCACTTGATCTGATTTACGTGGATCTACACCCAAATTAATACAAGCCTCTACAGTTTCAACAAACTTTACCGTAGATAATTCTTTTAAAAGCTCAATCGCCGCATTGGCAGCATATACTTTACCAGGTTGTACTTTTTCGCGGATAACCCGAATTCTTTTACTAATCGCCATATTGCACCCCTTCAACTTCAACGCCCATACTGCGAGCGGTTCCTGCAATAGTACGAATTGCCGCTTCTAAATCTGCTGCTGTTAAATCAGGCTCTTTAGTTTTGGCTATTTGCTCTAACTGCTCTCTGCTTAGTTTACCTACTTTATTGGTATGCGGAGTAGCACTAGCGCTTTTTAAACCTAAAACTTTTTTAATCAATACAGATGCCGGTGGAGTTTTAATGATGAAAGTAAAACTTCTATCACTATAAACTGTAATAACCACAGGATGAGGCATACCCTTCTCTTTGTCCTGAGTTTGGGCATTAAATGCCTTACAGAATTCCATAATGTTAACACCTTGTTGACCTAGAGCAGGCCCCACAGGTGGACTTGGATTTGCAGAACCCGCAGGAATCTGCAACTTTACATAAGCTTGTATTTTCTTTGCCATATACTTCTCCTGGGTCAACGCAGTTATAAAAACCGCTCCCCAACTACTTATACTTTATGCCTCGGTAAGAGCTTTAAAGTACGACACACAAACCACTTAAGTCATAGCATGATGATATAAGCGGGCCTTTAACTTTTTTCTACTTGTCCAAACTCTAATTCTACCGGGGTTGAACGCCCAAAAATAAGTACCGCCACACGCAGACGGTTTTTCTCGTAATTAACTTCTTCAACTACGCCGTTAAAATCGGTAAATGGACCTTCTGTAACGCGTACGACCTCACCGGGTTCAAACATAACCTTAGGCTTGGGCTTATCGGCACCCTCTTGTACACGTTGTAAAATATTTTGCGCTTCTTTCTCAGTAATAGCAGCAGGGCGATCGCTTGTACCACCTATAAAACCTAGCACTTTCGGCGTTTTACGCACCAAATGCCAAGTCTGGTCGTCCATTTCCATTTTTACTAATACATAACCTGGGAAGAATTTACGCTGGCTTTTACGCTTTTGTCCAGCACGCATCTCAATAACTTCTTCCGTAGGAACAATGATTTCCTCGAACTTATCTTCGATTTTTTCGATGCGAATACGTTCTTCTAAACTTGCTTTAACAAATTTTTCAAAACCAGAGTAAGCTTGCACAACATACCAGCGCTTTGTCTCTAATGGCCGTTCTAATTTTGATTCTGATGAAGGCTTTTCTTTATCTGACATGAACTATCCCTCATTTAGGTTATCAGGCTAATAGCCCATAACAATATGCTGTCTAATAACCATAATATTACAGCGGCAATCGCTACAATGACTACCACGATCAATGTCGTCTGCATGGTTTCTTGGCGAGTAGGCCAAACCACTTTGCGCAATTCAAGCTGTGAGTCTCTAGCAAATGCTAAAGCTTGTTTGCCTTTTACGGTTGTCGCAGATATGCCAGCAGCAACAGCAACTAACAGCAGCCAACCTCCCAAACGCACGGGTAAAGTAAGCTGCGCTAAATAATAATTTGCAACTATACCTGTGATAAGTAAGACTACAACAACGATCCACTTTAGGCGTTCGGCAAATGTTGATTGCGCTGTTGGCTTGTTATTCATATCAGGTTCCAACTAAATCTTTAAAATAATGGCAGGCCAGGAGGGTCTCGAACCCCCAACCTACGGTTTTGGAGACCGTCGCTCTGCCAATTGAGCTACTGGCCTACATTAGCTTGCTTACACAAACTAAAAACACACTTCATGCTCTCATCTGAAATTTCGATGAGAGCCTAAATCTCACACTTACTGAATTATTTTAGTAACGACGCCCGCACCTACAGTACGGCCACCTTCACGAATCGCAAAACGTAAGCCTTCTTCCATCGCAATCGGGGCTATCAAGTGTACATCCAACTTGATATTATCGCCAGGCATT
>Ga0256884_1000170_pt1 | contig 16657 bp, 10 predicted proteins | sample MC6MC0492MT_FD_186341 | JGI IMG/M metagenome (GOLD analysis project Ga0256884, IMG submission 186341) | Metatranscriptome of enriched soil aggregate microbial communities from Iowa State University, Ames, United States - MC6-MC0492-MT... | ecosystem: Environmental > Terrestrial > Soil >... | reverse complement strand
GGATCGTGCGGGACATCGCAAACCTCGTCAAAGTAACCTCTAATGCCCTGAACTCTATCTGGGCTTTTGACCCAAGACTATCAGTGGCTATTAATAGTCGACATGCCTGTCATTGATTCCGCACCAGGGGCGGGATTGGCAAAATCCATGAAAAACTGCTGCCACCGTCTCATTCAAGCTGAATTTTCCGGTGCAGAGTACCAGCCTTTCCCCGTAAGATTCATGCCGGCCATTGTTCTCATATGGCCGCTCTCGTCAAGCTTGATGACTCTGCCAGGACTCCAGATGAATCGTAATGACCTGCGTCGTGTCGACCTGAACCTGTTGATCGTATTCGAAACATTGATGCACGAACGCAGTGTGACCCGGGCGGCAGAAAAGCTGTTTCTCGGTCAACCGGCGATCAGTGCGGCGCTTTCGCGCCTGCGCAGCCTGTTCGATGACCCGCTATTCGTGCGCACCGGGCGCAGTATGGAACCGTCCGCCCGCGCGGTGGAAATCTTCGCCCTGCTCTCGCCGGCCCTCGATTCGATTTCGACCGCTGTCAGCCGCGCGGCCGAATTCGACCCCGCGACCAGCACCTCGGTTTTCCGTATTGGCTTGTCCGACGACGTTGAATTCGCCTTGCTGCCGATGCTGCTCAAACGCCTGCGCGCCGAATCCCCGGGGATCGTGCTGGTGGTGCGCCGCGTCAATTACATCCTGATGCCGGGGCTATTGGCCTCCGGCGAAATATCCATTGGTGTCAGCTACACCACCGACCTGCCGGCCAACGCCAAGCGCAAGGTCCTGCGTCGCAGCGCACCAAAACTGCTGCGTGCCGACACCGTGCCGGGGCCGCTGAGCCTGGATGACTACTGCGCGCGTCCGCATGCACTGGTGTCGTTCGCCGGCGACCTCAGTGGTTTTATTGATGAAGAGCTGGAGAAGCTGGGGCGCAAACGGCATGTGGTGCTGGCCGTGCCGCAGTTCAACGGGCTGAGTACGTTGCTGGCGGGCACTGACATCGTGGCGACCGTACCGGATTACACGGCGGAGGCGCTGACGGCGGCTGGTGGGGTTAGGGCGGAAGACCCGCCGTTGCCGACGCGTACGTTTGAGTTGCATATGGCGTGGCGTGGGTCGCAGGATAACGACCCGGGTGAGCGGTGGTTACGGTCGCGGATTCAGATGTTTTTTGGGGATCCTGACAGTCTCTAGGCGTCGTGGGGCAGGCTGTTCATCTGATCACTCTGCCTTTCCACAAACCATGAAGCTCCATTCACTTCCAGTGGATTAATACGTTGGGGGCATATTTGAGGGCAGGCTTTGGATGGTTTGAAAAGGATGCCCCCAGCCTGAAGTCCAATAGCCCTTTTTCGGAAAAGTCATACGCTACTGCTCGCAAACCACCATCGCACCAACTGTTTTGATCGTTAGCAATCGAGTGTAGGCTCTACTCTACTAGTCTCGATGTCTGTTCTAAACCGATTGTCGTAACCAGAGATGCGTAGCTTTGGGTCGACATGAGTCAGTCGCCGTAAGCGGCATTCTACCGATGCCGTACAGTCATGAAAGGCACAGGCAATGAACGCGGAAACAATCCAGAGCTAAGTTAGAGCGGCGTCCAAAGCATACTCATCCACGATGTCGACAGACTCGAAGATTCCGGTCTCGGCGATTTTTTCTCGAGCATTTTCGATGTCCTGCACGAACATGACGACAGCGAGATCCCTAGTCGCTCGGGAACAACACACGTAGAAAAGCCTTCTGGTGCGATCCATCACGCTATCCTTGCCCTGCGCAAAGTTTTCTATATCAGTATCTGAGGGTTCCACAATGCCGAAGTACTTTTCGTAGGAGAACTGCCTTTGCCCCCTGCCTTCTTCGTCATCTATGAGCACCAAAACTCGTTCAAATTCCGCCCCTTTCACTCCCTGCTGGGTCGCAAACGGTGAAAGATCTTCGAGGTAGTGACGATAGCCAGCTAATTCACCGACACCGCAACGTAGGAAAGCCGACACTGCAGGGATCTCAGGATCATCATCGTCGGCTGCGCGGTCTGGGCCCAAGTATTTTTCCCACGCTTCGTCCAGCTGCAGCAGACCTGCTGCCTGGGAGTGAACGAGCACGTCCTGCATTAATGCATCGCTCGAAAAAATGAGTCTGGCCAACTCTGTTGTGGATACTTGCAATGCCCGAAGCACCGCTACCGGATCGCCACCGACAAGAGCCGTTGGCTGTAGTAACGGACATTCCGAACGCAGGAAAGTCATGACGTCGAGCTTTCGGTTTTCTGAAACCGCAATTGCCAAGGGTAGCAAGTAACTCAGAAACGGCCGCAGTGGCCATGCGGTGCCGTCCTTGAGACCCTCCTTGATGGACGGTGGTGCTTCGTTGTCATTCAAAGCAGCGTAAAGATTAGGAAAGCCGAGCCTCGCCGCAGCCATCCGATGCACGACCACCAACACTCGGAAGTCAGCGGCAGAGTCATCACTCACCCAATGATCGTCTTCGTTCGCACGCCGCATCCATTCACGAACTTTGTCTAGCTTCACTGAGCGATGGTCATCCGCTCTCAGTAGGAAGAAGCGTGCAGATCCCATGACAGGTTCAGGATTGCCGTCAACCCAGTTCATCCGGCCTCGTGTTTGACACAAACCGTCATCGGGCTCCCGGATAGCATTCACTACTTGGAGCACTCGTTGCGGACACCTGAAGTTTTCGGGCTTGGTGATTTGCTCCCAGCCTGTGGCCGTCTCGATAACTCCAACACCGTCAAGGTAGATTTTTTGCATGGGATCGCCAAAAAATCCAAGGCAGAACTCCACAGGAGTCGTCTCGGCAATCCTTCTAAATGCAGTCACTACCTCGGGACGCGTGTCTTGGCTTTCATCAATGAAGAGGACTGGATACCTGCTGGCGATGACATCACGAAGCAACTGGCTCTGCACGATTAGCTCGACCGCCGCCGAAATAACGTCGAAGTGCCCGAGTACACCTCGTCCGAAATCGCTTCCCGCGCCGTAGTTAAAATGAGTCAAATGCCTTACGGACTCAAGGTGACGCTGGTAACGTGCGATATCTTTCACGAGCCGCTCACGAGTTGCTGCCCGAGTCCTAGGCTTGTCGTGATGTTGTTGCGCCTCGGCGATTTTCTCGTGGATCCTTGCGATGACCCAAGCCTTCAAATTTACTTGGAATGGCCTAATTACCGTCCACAGAAAACTATGAATCGTCGACACGTGGAACAGCGGATCGTTACCTACGTCACCCCAGATTTCCTTGACCGCTACTTCAGTGTAGGTAATGCAAGCGACTCTCTGACCACGCACGTTGAGTTTTAGTCTTCGCGTCTGGCCGAGGTGCGCAAGGGCTTTTACCAGCGACGTCGTCTTCCCAGAACCCGCGCCGGCAACCATGACAAAGCTGCGTTGAGGACGCTGATCCAAGCACATTCGCAATTCAATATCTGCTTGAGTATCCGGCTGACCGATACGTGCAGTCATACGTCGCCTCCGTTGAGAGGTTCTTCCACCGCAGCTACTGCGGGCGGTGGTGGGGCGACCAGATCCTCTAACCAACGAAGACCATCCGAAATGTAATTTGGCACCGCCCATGCAGACGGCTCTTGAGCCAGCAGCCCGAGAGCGAAATCAGTTTTACGAAAACTTGAGCTTTTGACCTTACGGTAGAGGCGCTCCGCAATACCTTCGATTTCCAGATTGTTGGAACCCTTGATGCGTAGGCCAAGATCCTTGCGGTCCAGGTGCTGCGTCCAGGTTAGATTTTGCAGTGCGAACGCTTCCTCCAACGTCCTACCTGTCCTCACTTGAGTCGCCCCGCTCCACACCACCTCTACAGGTGTCTGGTAGGCAACGCGCACGAGGGCGCCGCCTTCTTCATCTCGGAGTTGAGTGCGCTGTTCGGCAGTCGCAGCCAGCAGATCGTCAATCGTGGTGTGCCCCGGCAGCCACTTGATCAACATCTGGTTTGAAGTAAGAGCTCCTGCTTCATGAACCATGCACGCCTTGCGCCCTGTACGTTTCGCTTCAGCCTCTTCAGCTTCCTCATTGTCGTCAGGCTCTGCATCCGCTGGATCCTCATCAACCGGTACCTCGCCGTTTGCGGGTAAAGCGCCCCCTGCGGGCGGCGAAACACTGTCAATATCGGTCACGATCAGAGAAGTGAGCCCCAAGAAATCAATAAGGCCTTTGAATCGATGGCCGAACGCGCCACCCACTTCTAAAACGCTCAAATAATTCGACTGAAGTCGAGGTGCAGCTTTAGCAATCATTTGCGGCATCAGTAGCCGCTCGACGTTCCCCTCAACCAAAATGGCCGCATCAGCGAAGAACAGGTCGCAGTGCGTTAGCCTAAGGTATCGCTCAAGAAAATCCCTAGTGCGGTCATTTGGGTCGCTAGGATCTACGGCCGCCTCATAAAAAGCTGTCATGCTGAGCACTTGAGATTGCTGTGTGCCGGCATCCGCTACTCGCCGAAAATACCGTATGGGTTTAAAGCCTCGTTCGTAAAGGACGTGAGGCGAGTGCGTCGAGACTACAAGCTGGCTGGTGCAATATGGGGCGTCTTCCTCGGGCACGGCGAGGATGTCTAACACCTTCCGAATGAATACCTGCTGCAACTGAGCATGGAGATGCGCCTCCGGCTCTTCTATGAAGATCAGGTGGAGCGGTGGGCGGTTTTCCTCAATGTCCAACCATCGACCATGAACATCGAGCAGTTCAACAACCATATAAATCAGGTTCTTGAAACCGAGGCCGTTGTACCTATCAGGCAAGGTTGCCGTGACCTCTGCTGCTCCGAGAGCGCCGAGCGCGTAGTGAACACGTGCCCCTTCATGGCTACTCAGGATGGTCGCAGGGTTCAATGCAGTCTTGATCAGCAGCCGAGGATTATTGACCCCGGGATATCCCAGATCGGCCAAACGCTCCAAAGTGGGACCGAAGACACGTTCCAGATGGTCATTCAGCAGACTCTCGGACTGGTATAGTGCGCGCTGAGCGTCATAGTCCTCGCCGCGCTTCTCAAGGTTCCGTTCATAGAAACGACTCAAACAACGGGAGAGATCTTCGGATCGAGATCCAGCATTGGAGTCGGACAGGTGACGCTGGGCATGCAAACAGTCGACCTTTACCAAGCTACCCAATACATCCCTGCCGCTACGACCCTTATCAGGAAGCAGGCGTAGAGGCACGTAACCATCAAGCTGTTTAAAACCAGCGTCAAATCCGGCGCTATCGAGTATGTAGTACCGCAATTCGAAATCACGCCTTAGCCTGTCACCCACGGTGTCTGCAATGAAGTCACAAAGGTCACGCGGTCGCGGGTTGTACCCGTCTTGCGCAATGGCTGATGCCACGCCTTCCCCTGCTGGCTGCAACTGAGCACGCCGCGCGCCGGCCCGTGCTTCTTGGAAACTGCTTCTCAGCAGGCCGGCATCTGTTGCTGCGAGTTCCACTCGAATACCAACCCGGGCACCTTGCCACTCTAGGCTAGGTAGCAGATCTACAACTCGATGCAGATCGGCTGGCGTGACGCAAAACCAGATGTCGAGGGAGATGGTTGGCAGTTCGACTCCGTCCGCCCCATCTCCGAAAGCGTTGATGGCATCCCAGCATTCTGAGCTGAAATCATGGAGGGTAAATCGATCCTTCGAAGCTGAGGTAAAAAGCTGCAAAGCGTGCGCCGCAGATGTTTTACCGCTGTTATTGGCCCCGACAAATATTGAAATATCGGACGCCAGATCAATACGAGTGTCCTTCAGACGACGGAAATTACGTACCCAAACGGTCTCAATATGCATATCACTCAGCTCCCTGAAGATAGTTTTTTAACACTGAATGAGTCGCTTCCAATTTCCTAGACACGCCAGGTAATTTAGTTGGGTGCACAGGCCCTCTGACCAATGTCCACTTCTGGCCGAAACCTGCGGTTATCCGCACGCAACGAAAGCGTCTTACCAGCTAGGAACCCAAATCGAAAACTATTAAGGCGTGCACTAGAAAACTGAAACAGCCAATCTAGAAAACTGCAACGAACATCCGGAATGCCCCGACCACTTCAAACCATCAGGCCCGTTGCTCCCTTCACTCTTGAAACGGCTGCACCGCCTGCAAATGGTTCGAGAAACCCGAGTCTGTCTCACACCGCCACGTCGCCCACAACTTACACCCCTTCCCTTCCCCCACATCCAACTCGAACGCCAGCCAGTTCCTGGCGGGCATCATGTAACGGTTAGATCCCGGAAAAAGCATCATTTCAACGCAATGCTGTACATCAATCGACTGAACCTTACTGGCAGTCTGGTTCAACAGCTGAAGGAAAAGCCATTCCGATACCCCTATCAGCGAGGGATGAACCACACCGGAAGAGGTGAACTGTTGAACCTGCGCCCAGTTGGAGGTCGGAGGAATATCCCTGCGATAACAACTGCCCCAGGCCGCGACATGCACATCCCCAGAGGCGATCGATACGCGTAGAAACTTTTTCTCCGCAACGCGTGTTAGCGTTTCAAGAAGCCGTTTGCGTTCACCTTCATGATCTCCGTGAGACCAATGATCCTTCAAATCATCGGCATTGCTGTCGAGCACCTGATCCTGACCAAAAGTATCAAGCAACCCCTCAGCCAACGACAACTTAGGATGTGCCACAGGCACAGATGACATGAAAATCAAATGCTGACACTTGCTACCTGGGTGAGCCGGCTTGCCATCGCGAAGCGTGTCGAGCCAGTCCTGCATCGCCTTCCAGCTTCTCTCACCAAGCACCTGAGTGCGAGAGCGCTCCGTACGTAAATCCCCCACATACAAGGACACAGGTCCTATGTGATGAGCAAAACTGAACCCCGGCTGCTGATCGAGAAACGGCAGCGCCAATGGATCGCCCGCGAGTTCCACACTCCATTCGATCGGCTCAAACTGCGGATCCTGTTTTGAAATATTCACCCGCTGTTGCTGCGCCAGCAAGGGTGGCAAATCCTCGAGTGCGTGCTGAAGCTGAAAGACCCAAAACGCCTGGCGAGCACAACGTATCAACACTTGGAACACCGAGCAGTGCTGCATCTCAGGACTGTAGGAGCCCCAGCCATCGAAGATGTCGTGGTCATCCCACATCATCACCGTTGGTATACGCGACATGGCATCGGCCGCATCCAGGTTCGGCAAACCCTTGCCCCAGTCGCGACGCGTGTCCGGTAACCAGCGCTTGGCATAGAGCTCGAAATAATACGACTCGATCTCCTGCTCAAGCGCAGCATTTACCTTGAATTTCAACTGGTCCTTACGCGACAACCCGACCCAATGCTTGAGAGGTTTGACATCCTCCCAAATCGAGTCGAAGTAGATCTGATCCCCACCCATTAGCAGCAAGTGGAAGCGCTTCAGATGTTTGTCATGGATTCGGCTTTCGTGCCAAAGCTGTTCTTTGTCCAGCTCAAAACTATTGGGACGCAGTTCACTGTCATGATTTTCGATTAGATCTGCCCAAACAGCATTTTGAGGTTTGGCCAACTTGCGCATTGCAGCCGGATCCGAAAAGCCATTGCATGAGACATACGCCATCCTGGGCGCATAGTCTTTCCCGGGCGCAGAGAACTTCCATCTAAAATTTTCCCCCACCAAACCAAACTCTACGACCCGCTCCTCTTTCTGGAGAGCGCAGCTCAGGTCATAACGAAGGATGGTTTCCTTACGCCCCGCCAACAGAACCACAGGGACTGGGCATGCTTTCCCTTCGATAGAGAGTTGGGGTACCGGCGAACCAGTGGTGATACCGATCAACGCAGTGACCCTCCATTTCCCAGCACTGATTCCTCGAAACGAAAGCACGGGCCCCACGGTGAAAAGCGACTTGGCCATCCTTAATATCTCCCCTGATATTCAGCAGCGATTACCCTGACGATTTTGGCGCGCGAAGCGGCCCTCCTCGCCAAGATGTCAGCCTCGCCGGTTTGATCCAGCCACTCCATGAATCGTTGAAGGGCATGGCGGGTTTGTGATTCATCACGACAATTTGCCAGGAACGCAAATTGCACTTTCTGTACATCGTCCGCGACGAAGATGCCGAAGGAACCACTGACCACAGTGGCATCGGCGAAGCCTAGTAACGCGGTCGCCCGTCTCTGTTGCACCTCGATGACAGGCAATCAGATGCAATGGCCCAACTGCGGTTTTCAAAGCATCCGCATGAAGGTGATCTCGTAAGAAGGGTTTACCGACAAGCTCGCGCGCAGCAGCAACAGTGAATGCGGCCGGGATGGCGTGAACCAGAACCGCGACTTTCGCGCCGGCAATGGGAACAACGACGGCAGTCTCGCTTGAAGGTGCATCTGTCCCGGTAAGCGCTCTCAACAGAACGGATTCCATGGCGCGTTTGCGCTGACGGAAATCGAGACGGGTCCAGTCCAGCGCCTGCCCCATGTCAAAACGCGTAGAAGCCGCTGCCGTAACACCTCGCTGGGTGAGCACAACCAGAGCATCAAGAAGCGCTTCATGCACCCGAGTGCGCAATTGCTCGACAGTGGAAACAGTACCGCCTCGAAAAGGCGTCTGCAGCGAGACAAAATCCTGGAACAGTTTATTGCGTGCAGTCTCTGCGTCCTGCCCTTCACCCACCGGAATATTCGGCATAGCAATAAGGCGCACCTTGCCGCGGGTGGTGGCTAGGCCTTCCATGTATTCAGCGTGGCAAATGCCAATGTCGCCAGCACGCTTGGCCCAACCTGCATTGCCATTGGACAACACAAGCATCACATCGCAATCACGAACAGCCTGTAGACATGTATCCCAGCTATCGTCCATAGCATCGGCGGGAGGAGCGTCTTCATTGATCCAGACTTCAAACACTTGCTTGCCGAACAGCTTTGTACCTTCAATCTCGCGCTTGAGCTGCTCTCGAATTGAGCTAAGGGTGTGATCGCTATCAATGGGGAAACGGTCGTTGCAACGACTCGAAAGCATGACCTTGATTTTTTTGGACTGGGCCATCCTTGCTCCTAAACCTCAACCAGAGGCTCTAACAGCTCTGTGATCAAAGGTGATCCTTGCGCGACAAAGCTGAGCCGCGCGTGCAGTCCTCCTAGAACAGCACAGAAGTAGCAAAATGCAATTATTTGGACATCGCGTTACCAGCGCCACCCTCTGCATTTGTAACGAAACATGTCGAATATTAGATGGACTTTGAGCCATGACAATTTCGCGAGCCAAAAGTACCCATCTAGACGCTGTGTGCTCCCAACTGTGTAAGGGACAGCCCCTCGATGGCAGCAAAAATTAAAATTGAAAACCTGCACCCTTTTCAAGAAGAAAGCATTAACAATGCACTTTTCTAGCATGGCCAATTAGCCAGACAAATGTTATACAAATGAAAAACTTCGGCACAGCACCCTCGCTTCCGCCATTGCTGGACAAGTGTCTAAGTGCCGACTAGCGTTGGTCCAACCACCACTTTAAGCACATGCACTCATTGGGTTGTTGAGTCTAGTGGTGACTCACTTATAATCAGCAATCCGGAGCAGCCATGAACGACAAGTTAGAGTCCGATAAGCGGTCAGTTGAGACAGGCCCTATTTTTTACTCAGCCCTAGTTATGGGGTTGATTATGATTGGAATAGGCACCTTTTTCGAAGTAATGCACCTTGGGAACTTCGCATTAAAAATTTTCATGTTCTGTACGGGGCTAGGAATAATTCTTGGTGCTTTTGGTTCTAAGGCCAGCGTCACCCTGCCGGGCCAATCAATGACGATCATCGGGTGTGCGGCACTCGCAGTCGTCATATTCTTTATAATTTTGGACCGCATGGACGGACGTTACCTACGTATAAAAATAGAGGGGGACACTAGAGAGGCTACGATGGTTTTCGAGGGCGACAATGATTTTTTTGGGTCCCGATTAAAAACCAGTTATGACTTTGTAGTTTTCGACAAGGACATTGTTCGCAAAAAACTGGCTCTCATCGTCAACATTGGTGATAGAGAACAAATATTTAGCTGCATTGATGCTGCTTTATTAAGACCATATCTAGGATCAGGAGATACCCTTCAATGGCGTTACAACTCCCAGGATGCAAGCCTAAACGACGAGACCAATAAATTAATTGCCAAGGTTGGCCCATGCCCCAGTGGGACCAGTACAGGCGTTGTCGTTGAAGTAATACCCGCTATTGATGGTTCGTCTTGGTCGCTGTTGCAAACGGCTTATGCGGAAGAGGAAACTCCAACGGTTGATGAGTTAATCAATAATTTGAACTCCGACAGTACCTATGTGAGGCGCGATGCCCGCTCTGAGCTCGGAAAAAAAGGAATGTCCGCTGCAAGACCCCTGTTAACCAAAGTACAGAGCACTGACAGCTCCTATCGAACAAAGCTTGGTGCGCTTGTCTCGCTCAATGAAATTGCTCAATCAAATGCTGGCCAAAGCGGAGCACTGAAAGCAGTTGTTGAAGAAGACGATTTGAAGGCTCTGACCAAGGCGTCCACAAGTGACGACGGCACCGTACGATCCTACGCAACCAATGTCCTAGTCAACTTAAAGGATCCGCGTGCTATTCCTTTGGTCATTCAACAGTTTCCAGAATCAAGCGAAGACGGCCAACGTAACCTGCTAGTGGTCCTTAGTCAGACGGTTCCCCTTGCCGATGAGAAACAGAAACAATCCGCGGCTGAAATTGCTACATCGGTCGAACCGAAAGATGAGGCTACGTCGGTGCTGATTAAATCTATCCAGGCTGCGGCCGAGTGAATCCTTAATCGGAGTAACCGTTAGAACGTATCGGTACCATTAGCGACCTCTCATCATGGTGCAGGCGCAACGGCAAAATAGGTTGCGGCATGGAACAGGCTCTTTGCAAGCTTGAGGCGTATCTCCTCACGCCGGCAAAGAGCCTTTTCTTGCCTGATTTCCTATATCCGCCCTACCGTCCACAGTTGATCCAGCCGCGTCGTATGACTCTGGTTCATCATCTCACCCCGCGTCGCCCAATCAGGACTGCTCGACACGCTTGCCGCACGTAGCGTTCCCCTTCCCCACCGCTCATTAATCTTATCCAACACAGCCATCACATTGGTCGCCTCTGACGGCTGTGAGACCGCAAACAAATCATCCGTGTACTCGCCTGGCTGACAAAGGTTGAGAAGCATGACCTCGACCTTGCTGTACTTAAAACCTGGCCGATACACACGTTCAAGCGCATCCAACGCTGCCTTGGTCAGCAACCTAACATCGTCGGTGGGGTAAGGCAGGTCCACCACTACCCCATTGGCGAACTTGGCTTCCTCAGTATTGAACATACCCGTACGGAAGCTGACGCGGATTTTCTTGCACACTGAGCCCTGGGCACGAAGCTTCTCCGACGCGCGCATCATGTAGGTCGCCACCGCCTCCTTGATCGGCGCCAACTCGGTGAGGCGCTTCCCGAACATTCGGCTACAGCAGATTTCCTGCTTCGGTGGAGCAGGCTCATCCAATTCAAGGCAAGGCGTTCCAGCCAACTCCCCGGCCGTTTTCTCGATGACAACACTGAATTTCGTGCGCAGCATCCGAGGATCAGCCTTGGCCAGGTCCATGGCGGTTTTAACGCCCAGTGCGTCCAAGTGCATTTTCATGCGGCGACCGACACCCCACACCTCAGATACATCCGTGTTGCGCAACACCCAATCGCCCTTGAAGGGATCACAGATATCGACCACACCACCCGTTTCAGCTTGAAGGCGTTTTGCCGTGTGGTTAGCGAGCTTGGCCAGCCTCATCAAGCATACGCAGTAGATTGTGGGTATGATTTTTGACCTCGGGGAGCATCGGGTCGGTCGCCCGTTGAACAACTGAATAGGTGTGATATGAGGCTGGAAATACCTGTGATTGATAAATCGTTGGAAGGCTTCTTCATCGCTCATCAGCGCCTGCGGCGTGCGCTGATCGAAATTTCCATAAAGGTGACGAACGCAGTAGTTGCAATCGAGTGGACAGCCAATGATGTGATTCAAACTGAGCCCGCGTTTGCGGTACCCGACTGGATCTACAAGATTCGGGTTCGCGTTTTGTAACTGCGTCGCGTTGATGATTCTGACCTGGGATCTCACTGCGATTCTCCTTACTCGCCATCGGATCATCAGATGGAGTGAGCGCCCATTTAGAGTGCCTACCCGCCCATCCTTGGTAGGCAATAACAATGGCCAGATGATAGCTTGATTTATGAGCTCGCGGGCAAGCCCAGCTCGTATGGCAGGGCCAATAGTTTCGCAGTCCGCAGCTTCCGACATACGGAGATTTTGTCGCCTATCTTGATCAAACTCGCAGGCGCTTCCAAGATCCTCAATCAGATGGGTTTGAGGTTCATCTTGGCTTCAAAAATCAGCAGATCGCTTTCCTCGTTGTTGATCATCATGTTGACTAGGCGAGGGCTCACTTCGATCTCGCCGCCGAGCGTCGCACGCACAGTTTCGGGGTACCGTTCGAGCATCAGATCCGCCAGGCCATGGCTGTAGCCATCGCGGATGAGCTTGATCTTCGTGTCATCCGCAGTACCGTATTTGATGAGTTTGTAGAAGCCTGGATCCAGGGCACCTACCCCATTCAGCACCTCGACGAACTTGAAAATCTTGTTGTCGAAGAAATCGTCCTCGTCCTTGAGACGGACGATTGCCAGGTTAATACGCTCGCCGTCATCCTTTTGGGAGATTCTTACCCAGTTATCGTACTTGCTGTCGCGATATTTGGTATCACCCCATTTACCCACGAATACGTGATCGCTATGGCTAGTCTCGACCAGCTTTTTCCAGTACGCGAGCGTCTGTCGGATCGTCTGCTTGACGCTGAGTTTCTTCAGCTTCCAATCCAGGATCATGGCGTAGAAATTCCGGGCAGGCTCTTGCTTGAGACGCACCAGGTCGCTGTACTCTCGGCTGTCGTCGAAGTGGTCGACGAACGATTTGGAGATCGCAAGCATCAGCCTGTCAACGGTATTGATGACGCCGTTCGCCTCGATGCCTCGCCTGATCTTCCGTTCAATAGCCTCCTCCTCTGAGAACACGTCAATTTCACTGACACTGTTCGCGATGAGGAGCTTGCCCACCTGAGTGGTAACGTAACGACACTCTCGATCTTTAACCACGCCAGGATGCAGATTCTCTAGACGAGCCACGGCGTCGTCGTAGAGAACCGACACTTTCCCATCGATGATCTTGGTGGCTTCAAGCAGAACGTTGCTGACAGTGTCCTTGACCACCTTTGAGACGTTGACGGATTTATCGTAGAAAGTCTCAAGCGCTGCATTGTCGCGTGTGTAGCCATTTACGCCCAACAGGTAGATGCTGGACTCCAGCTTTCTCAACGCAGCCTTAGCTCCAGGCGCAAAGACCTCACTGAACCGGTTGACGCGTCCGACCAGGTTCTTGAATTGAGATGGCGTCAGCTTTTGCTTCCCTTTGAAAAAATCAAAAACGAAGAGTCGTTCGATCGGCAGGTTCACCCCTTCCAGAAGCGTGGAGTTGCAGACCAGAAACCTCATCTGCTTGGAGCTACTGAAGAGGTTCTCCAAGTAAAGACGGATGGTGTCAGGGATCGAACCATGGTGGTACATAACCCCTTTGCGCAGGCAGCCGATCAGTTTGTAGCGTCGGTCAAAAAGCTCTCCTAGCTCGGCACAGGCAGTCTGGATCAGCGGACAATCTACGGGCGGCAGCACGGCTGCCAGTTCAACCGCAAATGACTCAATGCTTTTCTTCCTGTTGCCGTAAACAATGTTTTTGGACAGTGCTTCGCCTTTGATGAGCTCGAAGCAGTTTGCATACCTCCGATCGAACTCCATCCAGTCATTCAGGAAATGGTCATAGAGCTTGAGCTTCGTCTGGCCCCTCCCTGCCCTAAAATCCCTGATGTAGAAGCGCTCAGACTTGATGTACTCGTCGATCTTGAATCCGCTCGGGATCATGTCCAGGAAGCGCACACGGACGTTGAGTTCATCGCATAGGAAGGGAGTCAGGAACTTGAATGATGTTTCCGGATTACGAGCCCCCAGGATGCACAGCATGGCAGCCAGTAACTCACTTCTGCGGTCGCTCTGCAGCAGATTGTGGGCCTCGTCGACGAAGACCATATCGAAGCTCAGCCCGGCGTTCTCGTTCAAGAGCCTGTTGAGCCGCTCCTGGGTCAGGACAAATGCCCTGTTCTTTCGCTCAACCGAATACATCTCGGGGTGGGTCACCACCTTGCCCAACCCCTCAATGTCCGCGTAGATCAACCGCTTTTTCGTCTGGGCCAGCAGAGCCTTAGAAGGCACAAGGATCAGGATCCGCTGCCCTGGATTTTCCCTCACCGATTGGATGATGAGCTCAGATTTACCGTAACTGGTCGGAGCAACCACGACTGACGACTTACGGTACTCCGACTGAACAAATGTCCGCAGGGCATCCTGTTGCTCAGTCAGCACGATGCCTTGATCACGGAAGGTATCGATGTAGCTGCCCACGATGTTTCGGATGAACGACTCGCTGCGGTGATCATCCTCGGAAAAGTAGCTGCTGATTACTGCTGAGACAGGGTGCAGACCACTGTTGAGTGCTACATCGTACAGCGCCTGGTACTGACCCGAAGCGTTACCGTAAAACAGGATGATGCGGTAGCCGAGACGCCGAATTTCGAGGGTCTTGTGGTTAAGGAGCAGCACGGCGATCGCCAAAAGTTTCACAATCTCGGTGTTACCCAGTTCGTCTCCCTTGAGGAGTTGGAAATACAGATCCTTGAACTTGGTGTTGCCCAGTTTCCTGATAGTTAGCTCTTCCATGCTACTGCTCCGCCTCCTGCCTCAAAAACTCTTCCAGCTTTTCCATGGTGCCTTTGTGGAGGGACAGCACCCACACCGTTTTGAACACAGCTTCAGCTACCAGCTTGGTGGTGAAATTTGACACGGTATTTTCGGCGATAGCCTGGGACACTTCGCTGAACAGGGCAGAGACCAGAAACACATTGTTGTCTGAAGCACTCGCCCCGTCTTCTTCAGCCAAATCACCTTCCATCTCCAAGATCTCAATAACCGAGTCCCGGTAATTAGCTTTGTTGTGGATCGCATTTTTCGCGGCATTGATCGCGTTGAGCCAGTGATTGAGCTCCGGCTCAGCCAAACGCCTCTTGAGGTCATCCCGAGCCAAACGCAATTGCGCACTTGTGGCCGAGCAAGAAGTCTTGTCCGCCCCTCTGCCGCCCGACTTGACCTCGGTGATCCAGACGTTATTGGTTGAGGTCTCGTATAGGAGGAGATCGAAGCCCTTCCGGATACTCTTCTCTTCCATATTGAAGAACGGGGAGACCACATCGAAGTTGGGGAAGAGCTTCAGAATGATGACGTGAGACAGGAGCTCACCCAGCATACCAATCCGGGTTTCCCAAGTTTTCTTGGAATAGCGCTCGTTCCAGAAGTGCTTAATCGTCGCAGGGTATTTGTAGATCGCCCTGTCCTTGCTGGCCTGATCAGCACCATGGCAGATACGGGTGAGGTTTTCCCTCAGCGCGAGCTTAAGCTCATCAGAAAAATTCTCGACACAACACAGGGCATACTGGTCTACCTGCTTGAAGCTCACGCCATCCATAACACTTCCTACAAACACTAAACCGCAGAATCCTCTTGCGGTAGTTGCGCGCGATCAATGATCCCGCCCTGATTAAGGGTAGGCACCAGCTGAGCAGCTGTGCGCGCGAGTAAGATCTAGTCAGAGATGACCGATAGCGGCACTGTGCCAGCGTTACCGCAAGTTAGCGTGATTGACGGGAGCGGTAAACAAGTTCGGAGACAATTTTTGGTGCAAGTCGTCGGAGTCTGCGTAACAACTGTATAAATATCCAATCGCTCGTAGGTCAATCAGCGTCGGACTGAAAGATACACAGCACTGTAGACAGCTCCATTCGACGCCGCTGATCATTCCCGACTGAGAGATAGGCAATGTGAGCCCCCTTCCCCACTTATGAACTACTGAAAGCCATCTGAATCCATCTGGCTCTGCCGGAAATCGCCACTCGCGAACCTGATGCACTGGGGGCAAAATTGGGGGCACATTTGAATTTTTTCCGCCTTAAAACACCATCCTAGAGCCCAGTCAAAATGTTCTTCGGGGATCCGGATAGTCTCTAGGGGTCTTCTCCGCTATTCGATAGACCGGTCTGAGGCTTTCAGCGCAACGGTAGAAGCAATAAAACCGCGTGTGTCGGCCGAATGAAAACGGTGAGCGCTCACCGTTTTCATTCGGGTCGGGATACTAATATTTGAAACGACCCACCAGGCCTTTGAGCTGACCGGAAATGTCTATCAATCGACCCGAGCCAGCCTGTGACGACTGAGCAAAGCCTTCGACCAGTTGGGCATCGGCATGGATCTGCGCGATGTGGCGATTGATCTCTTCGGCCACCTGGTGCTGCTCCTCAGCGGCTGTGGCGATCTGGGTATTCTGGTCGCGAATCGAGTCCACCGAGCCTCGGATCTTATCGAAGCTGTCACGCGCCTGCTGAATGCGTTCGACACTGGCGTGGGACACTTGCAGGCTGCCTTGCATCTGCTGCGTGACCTCTTGGGTGCGGCGGGCGAGATTGCCCAGCAAGCTGTCTATCTCGCCGGTGGAGTCGGCTGTCCTGCGAGCCAGGGCGCGGACTTCGTCGGCGACCACGGCGAAGC
>Ga0256884_1000150_pt1 | contig 17524 bp, 10 predicted proteins | sample MC6MC0492MT_FD_186341 | JGI IMG/M metagenome (GOLD analysis project Ga0256884, IMG submission 186341) | Metatranscriptome of enriched soil aggregate microbial communities from Iowa State University, Ames, United States - MC6-MC0492-MT... | ecosystem: Environmental > Terrestrial > Soil >... | reverse complement strand
GTGTCCGGTGCGTCACGTGCACAGTCGTTTCCGTGATCCCGTACATGTTCACGAGCGCCGGCAATGTTCCCTTGCGGCGCGCGCCCTCCGCCCATCGCGCGAGCGAGGACGGCTCAAGACGCTCGCCGCCAAAAATCACCGCGCGCAGCGAGTCGAGCGTGTTGCCGTCATCGGTCTGGATCAGTTGCACGAACGCCGACGGCGTCTGGTTCAGCACCGTCACCCGTTCCTTGCGCAAAAGCGCATGGAATGCCGCGGGTTCGCGAGCGCTCCAGTGCGGCACGATCACGAGCCGCGCGCCATGCACGAGCGCCCCGAAAATCTCCCACACGGAGAAGTCGAATGCGTAAGAATGGAACAACGTCCACACGTCCTGCGCGTCGAAAGCAAAGCGCGACTGCGTTGCGTCGAACAAACGCGCGACGTTCTCATGCGTGATGCCCACGCCCTTCGGTACGCCCGTCGAGCCCGACGTATAGATCATGTAGGCCAGTTGTTGCGGATGCGGGTATGCACCGGCATCGTCCGTGTCATCGCCCGTAGCATCGGCAGGCACCGCATCGCGCAGCGCCACCGCATCCAAAGTTGGCCGCGAGTCGAACAGCGACGCATGCTGCGCGAGGCTCGGCGCATCGGTCACGATCAGCCGAAGCTGCGAGTCGTCAAGGATATGCGTGAGGCGTCCGGCCGGGTACGACGGATCGAGCGGCACATACGCCGCCCCTGCGCGCAGCACGCCGAGCAGCGACGCAACCAGCGCAGCGCCGCGCTGCATTGCGACGCCCACGCGCGTTTCCGCCGTCGCGCCGAGACGCCGCAACTCATGCGCGATCGCGCGCGACCACACATCGAGTTGCGCATACGTCACATGCTCATCGCCATCGATTAGCGCGACCGCTTCGGGCCGCGCACGCGCCTGCGCGGCGATCCGCGCCATCACCGGTTCGTAGGCGAACGTGGATGGCAGACGTGGCGACTTTGCAGATGGAGCGTCGTCGGTCGGCAGATCGCGCAGCCGCACGTGCGGGTCGTCGCCTTCAACGAGCGCGGTCGCGAGGCAGCCCAGCATCCGCTCGAAATACTCCGCGATGCGGGCAACCCCATCCTCGGACACGCTGGCGGCATGCCTGTGCCACTCCAGTCTCAGCGCGTCGCCGCCTCCTACATGACGCGGCGCGACGACCAGCATCAGCGGAAAATGACTGCGGTTATGTGCGTCGACAGCGCGTATGCGCGGCACGTCGCCAAGCGCATCGAGCGCGTCGTCGAGCGGATAATTTTCGAAGACGATCAGGCTATCGAACAGCGCATCGGCGTTCGAGTTCGCCCATTGCTGCAAGCTCGCGAGCGGCGTGTGCTCGACGTCGCGCAACTCCGCGTTTTGCCGCTGCAGCGCGGCGAGCCAGGAGCGCACCGTCGCGTCGGATTTCACATCGACCCACAACGGCAAGCTGTTGATGAACAGACCGACTATCGATTGCGCATTCGGCAGATCGACCGGGCGGCCAGACACCGTCATGCCGAACGTCACTTGCGTGCGCCCGGAGAAACGTGCGAGCGCGAGCGCCCACGCTGCCTGGACAAGCGTATTCAGCGTGACCTGTGCGCGCCGCGCAGCGCGCGTCAGTCGCGCGTGAGACGGGCCGTCGAGCTCGCGGATCAGCGCTTGTGCCGCTACGCCATCGGCGCTCTTCTCGGACGACGCACGCAAAGCACCGCCGAGCGCATCGGCTACGCGCGCCGGTTCATCGCGCGTCGCGAGCCGTGCGCGCCAGAACGGAGCTGTATCGGGTTGGCCGCGCAGCCAGTGGACGTAATCCGCGTACGGCGCCGCCGGCGACGTGTCGGGGACGCCGCTCGCGTCGAGCGCCGCATACGCGCGCGCGACTTCGCTGACGACCTGCGCGGTGCTCCAGCCATCGGTCAACGCGTGATGGTGAGTCCACAGCAGATCGTGCGCGCCGTCGGGGCGCTCGAAGACATCGACGCGCATCAGCGGCGCGACGTTCGGCTCGAAACCGCGCGTGGCAATCGCCTCGCGCGCGGCTTCGTATGCGGCGTCGTACTGTTCTTCCTTCAATGCCGCCGCAGTGAGCGCGGCGATCGGAACCGGCACAACTAGCGCATCACGTGGATGCAATTCGAACGGCATGCGCACGCGCCGCTCGACGATCTGCAACGGCTCGCCGCCGGCCGGCCACACGAAGCGCGTGCGCAAAACCGGGTGACGGGCGATCACAGCGTCCCACGCCGCATGCATAGTGTCGATCTTCAAGCTGTCGATTGTGAGGCGCAATTGCGATACGTACATGCCTGGCTCGCCATCGAGCATGCCGTGAAATAGCAGACCCTGCTGCATCGGCGTGGCTGGATAGACTGCGTCGACGGCGTCGCGCGAAACACCGGCTTCGGCGAACCAGCGATCGTCGTCGGCGACCTGCGTGGTGCGCGGCGGTGTCGCGGCGGCATGTGCCGTTGCGTGACTCGTGCTGGCGTCGGCGCGGGTCCACTCGCCTGTCTTGGTCTGTGTCGTCGTGCCTGCCTGCTCAGTCGAGCCTGCGCTTGTCCGCTGCTTCGCCCCGCCGCTTTTCTCTCCAGCGCTCCCATGGCCGGACGCCACCTTCATCGGGACGGCGACGCGCGCCGCCGCCTCGATCGTCGGGTGGTCGAACATCTGTTTCGGCGTGAGCTTGAGTCCCGCGCCGCGCGCCCTGGCAATGATCTGCAGGCTGAGAATCGAATCCCCGCCGATTTCGAAGTAGTTGTCCGTTACGCCAATGTCATCGCGCTTGAGCACCAGCTTCCAGATTCCGATCAGCGTGCGTTCCGAGTCATTGCGCGGCTCGACACGCGCGGCGCCCGCCGTGTTTTCCTGCAGCGGCGCCGGCAACGCGGCACGGTCGATCTTGCCGTTCGGGGTCAGCGGCAACGCGGCCAGCACCTGAACCGACGACGGCACCATGTAGTCCGGTAGTTCCGCGGCGAGACGGCTGCGGATCGCATCGACGTCGAGCGGTTCTGCGGCACTCAGGTACGCGACGAGGCGAGGCGCGGCGCCGTCGCTATCCGCGTAGGCGATCACCACTGCGTCGCGCACGCCATGCTCGTTGCGCAGGCGCGCGGCGACCTCTTCCGGCTCCACACGAAAGCCGCGGATCTTCACCTGGTCGTCGAGGCGGCCGAGAAACGCGTATTCGCCGTCCGGCAGACGGCGGCTTCTATCGCCCGTCCGGTAGAGTCGCGCGCCGTTACCGTCGGGATCGGGCACGAAGCGCTCCGCCGTCAGCGAAGGTCTGTTCAGATAGCCGTGCGCCACGCTCGCGCCGCCGATGCACAGCTCACCAGTGGCACCTTTAGGCACCGCATTACCGTCGGCATCCACGATGCGAGCCTTCACGTGCGCGAGCGGCTTGCCGAGCGGAAGCGTCCCCGCGCTAGTTTGCGCGCCCGCGCGCGTGAGTACGCCGACCGCGGTCTCGGTCGGCCCATAGTGGTTGATTAACTGGCATTCGGGCCGCAACGTCGCGATGCGCGCGGCCAGACGCGTCGGCGCCGGCTCGCCGCCCAGCACGAGACAGCGGCGCGGCAGCACCCATTCCGCCGATTGCGCTTGCAACAGCGCGTCGAGATGGCTCGGCACGATCTTGAGCAGGTCGACCGAATGCGTGTGCATGTAGGCGGCAAAGGCGTCCGGATCGGCGGCGACGTCGGCGTCGATCAGATGCAGAGTCCAGCCGTGCCACAGCGCGCCGAACAACGAAGTGTGGCCAAGATCGGCGGCGGTGGTCGACAGATACGCTGCGCTTGCAATGCCTTCGGGCAGCCGTTCGGAGACGCCCTGCAAATAGGCGGCGAGCGCCGCATGGCTGAGCACGACGCCCTTCGGCCGGCCGGTCGAGCCCGACGTATAGATCACGTACGCGGGCCAGATGAGGACGCTGTCGTCGCTCGATGGACCAGACATCGCGTGGTGAAAGATTTCGCTGCTTGCGGCGTTAGTTGTGTCGAGCGCCTTGGCCGCAGCGTCGTCGGGGACGCGGAACGCTTGCGGGTCGAGTGTCGTCGCGCCCTCGGGCAGCCAGCTCGGGCCGTCGGTTCTGATTGCGGCGTTGGTTGCATGAGCTGCATCAGCTGCGACACCCTCCACCACCGCATCCAACGCCCCACTTGTCAGCGCGGCGCCCGTCATCACCACGCGCGCGCCGCAGTCCTCGGCCTGCCAGCGCAGCCGCGCTTCCGGAAGCGCCGGGTCGAGCGGCACATAGCATGCGCGCACCCGCCACACCGCGAGAATTGCTGCAACGAACGCCGTGCAGCGCGGTAATGCGAGCACCACGCGATCGCCAGGCCGCACACCTTCGGCGACGAGCGCCGCGGCGAGCCTGCCGGACCACTGCCACAGATCACGCCAGACCAGCGGTCCCGTGCTGTCGACAAGCGCAACGGCATCCGGCCGTTCGATGGCAAACCGCGCGACGCGGGCGGGCAAAAAGTCGGTGTCGAAAGAGATAGCTTGCATGGTGTCCGTGGTGTGATCCAGGTGTCTTGCACCCGCGCCGGCAAGCGCGGGCTCGATGCGTCGATGCGATGTCAGGACGGCGGCCGCATACTCAAAGCGAGTACGCCCCAGCGACTGGCGCAATGCCGTCGACCGCTTCATCGTCGTCGAGATTGAATTCGCCGATCGCGCCCTCCGGCGTGTCGGCGATCTGTTCGAGCAGACCAACGTAGTGCCGCGCGAACTGCGCGATAAAGGCGTCGTCATAAAGCTCGGCGGCGTACGCAAAAACGCAGCGCAGGCCGCGCACGCCCTCGCGAAACACGTCGAGCGCGATTTCGAACCGCGCGTCGCTCGCGTCGGCGTCGAGCAGCGCACAACGCACGCCGCCGAGATCGAGCGCACGTTCGAACTCGTCGTGCAGCACGAACTTGATCTGCGCAAGCGGGCTGACGCCCGCGCGCCGGCCGACCTGCAGCGCGGCCACGACGCGCTCGAACGGCACGTCGGCGTTCGTCTGCGCGTCGATGCTGTCGTCGCGCACCTCACGCAGCAGCGTCGTGAACGACTTCGCGCCTTTCACGGACGCGCGCATCGCGAGCGTGTTGATGAAGAAGCCGATCAGCTCCTCCGTTTCGATCCGGTCGCGGCCGGCGACGGGCACCGCAATCGCCACGTCTTGCGCGCCGCTGTAACGCGACAGCAGCGCGGCTAACGCGGCAAGCAGCACCATGAACAACGTGGCGTTGTGCTCGCGCGCGAGCACCTCCAAACGGCTCGCGAGCACGGCCGGTATATCGGCGCCGACACGCTCGGCACGAGGCTCATAGGGACGGCCGCGCTCATGCAAGGTCGGCAGATCGAGCAGCGCGTCGTAGCCCGCCAGACGGTTGCGCCAGTAATCGAGTTGCGCAGCGAGTTCCACGCCGCCGTCGCCGTCGTCGGAAAATCGCGCGCGTTGCCATGCGGCGTAATCCGCATATTGGACCGCCGGCGCCGGCAAAGCCGGCATGCCGCCGAGCCGCGCCGCGCGATAGGCGGCCGCAAAATCTCGCAGCAGCACATTGATCGACCAGCCATCGCAGACAATGTGATGCATCACGATATGCAGCACATACTGCTCCGGATCGCGGACAAACAGCGCCGCGCGAAAGAGCGGGCCGAGCGTCAGGTCGAAGGGCTCGCGAGCGCGTCGGCGCAACTGCGCGTGGACGTCGCCGGTGGTGAGTTCCAGCGCGTTCACGCATTCCCAGCGCCACGCATCGGTCGTGTCAGCCACCGGACTGACCAGTTGACGCGGCACGCCGTCGACATCCGCAAAGCGCGTGCGCAGCATCTCGTGACGGCGTACCACAGCGTCGAGCGCGGTTCTCGCGGCATGCGGATCGAACGGACCGGTCAGCGAAAGTGCAGCAGAAATGTTGTACGCGGGGCTGTCCGGATCGAGTTGCCACAGCATCCATAAACGCTCCTGCGGCAGAGATAGCGGCGCCTCGCCGCGTTCGCTTTCGGCGCGGCGCGCGAGCGGCACAACCGGAGCGAGCGCGTTCGACGGCGTCGCCCAGCGAGCATCGAGCGCCGCGGCGAGGTTCGCGAGCGTCGGGTGGCTGAACAACAGACCGACTGGCACGTCGCGATCCAACCGCGCGCGCAGCCGCGACGCGACCTTCGCTGCCAGCAGCGAACGGCCGCCGAGCGCAAAGAAATCATCCGATGCACACGGCGCCGGCACGTCGAGAACCTCGCTCCATACTTGTGCGATAGCGTGCGCAGTGGGTGTCAGCATGTCGCCGCAACCGGCAACCGGAATTGCATCCGTCGGTGCTGTGTCCGTTTCGATGCGTGGCGACTGCCCGGACCTGGCGTCGCGCACTGCGAACGGCACGAGCGCGCCGCTTTGCCACGCGGCAACACACGCGCTGCGCTGCAGTTTTCCGCTCGACGTCCGCGGCAAATCGCCCGGTTCGAGTAACAGAATCAACGCTGCTTCATGTTGGAACGCGTCGCCGAGCGCGGCCGCGATCGCGGCGAAGATGGTCTCGGGCGCCACCTGCCGCGCCCTGCCGCGCGGCACTTCGGCGGCGACGCCGATGGCCTCGGCGCCGTCGGCCGCTTCGACGGGGAACGCGGTGACGCGCCCGCGCCTCAGCCATTCGACGCGATCGGCCAGCACGGTTTCGAGATCCTGCGGATAGATGTTTTCGCCACGCAGCACGATCAGGTCCTTGCGGCGTCCGCAGAAGAAAAATTGGCCGCGCTCGACGAAGCCGAGGTCGCCGGTGCGTAGCCAACGTCCCGGAAAACCCGGTGCGTCGTCGAGGAACACCGCAGCGCTCGCTTCGGGATTGCGCCAGTAACCGCGAGTGATGCTCGGGCCGCTGCACCACACTTCGCCAACGTGCCGATCCGGCAAACGCTCGCATGTATTCGGGTCGACGATCGCGAGCGCATGGCCCGACGCGGTCACGCCGCAGCCGACCACGGCCTTGGTGTCGTCGTCGGCCGCGTTATCTTTTTCGCCATGCTTTTCGCTGCCGTTTCCGCGGCCGGCCGGCAACGCGACCGGCACGCGCCGCGCAAGCGCCGATGCAGAGAAGCGCGTCTCGGGTGCGCCCGAGCCGACCTCGACGCCCGTGAAAAACAGTGTTGCCTCGGCGAGGCCGTAGCACGCATACATCGCGTGCGGATCGAGGCCGTGCGTACTGAAACGCGCGGCGAAACCGTCGAGGGTAGTCTGGCGAATAGGCTCCGAACCGCAGAACGCGACACGCAGCGACGACAGGTCGAGCCCGGCGAGTTGCGCATCGCGCACGCGGTCGGTACACAGCCGATACGCGAAGTCCGGGCCGCCCGTCACCGTCGCGCGCTCACGTGCGATGCCCGCGAGCCAGCGCGCCGGGCGTTCCAGAAAATGCAACGGCGAAATCAGCGTGACCTGGAAGCCGCACAAGACCGGCATCAGCACACTGCCGATCAAGCCCATGTCGTGATAAAGCGGCAACCAGGAGAACATCCGGTCGCCGGCACGGCAACCCATGCCTCGCGACATTGCGCTGACGTTCGCGCATATGTTCGCATGACTAACGATCACCCCTTTCGGCGACGATGTAGAGCCGGACGTGTATTGCAAAAACGACACCGCATCGGGCGCCGCGCTGTCGACGCAAAAGCCGTTGCTACTGCCGAGAACATCCGTATCGACGGCGTCGGGCGACAACAACGTCGCGCCATGCAAAGAAAGCTCGTCGCTGATGCTGGCAAACGACTCATGCGATGCCCGATCTAACATCGCGATGTGCGCCACGCAATCGCCGGCGATGCGCCGCAGCCGCGCGAGGTGCGCGCTTTGCGGCGCATCGGGCGGATACGCAGGAACCGCAATCATCCCTGCGTACTGGCACGCGAAGAACGACACGATGTAATCGAGCCCGCTTTGCAGCATCAGCAGCACGCGATCGTTCGGCGCGCCATGGCGGCGGAGCACGGCGGCGAGACGCCGCGCGCGCTGGTCGAGCGCCGCGTACGTGAGTTCGCGTGCGTCGGCGTCGCCGTCAGCGAGAAATCGCACCGCCAATTGATCGGGGCGCTGGCAGACGTGCAACTTCATCACCGAGACGAGGTCGTTTGCTGGCGCTGCGGCCCAGTTCGCGGTGTGGGGCGCCGTGTTGGCCGTTACGGTTCCGGCCGTTGTGCTCGTTGCGCTATCGGCCGCAGAATCGGCAGCCGTAATCGCCGCAATGTCACCTGCGCCACGATCCGCCCTATCTTCTGCCGCGTTCTCCGCGGTGGCCGCACCCGCTGCATGCAGGTTCACGCCATCCTGGCGCGGCGTATTGATAACAGACATCCTCGCCTCCCGAGATTTGCCGCGTGCCGCGCGGTCGTCTTCGCCGTGCACCGCATCAGCGCGGCGCACGCAGACCGTCGCCGACGCATGCTTGCGTCGACAACCTGAATTCGTCATTGCGGGGAAAGCAAGGCGTCTCTTGGGAGCGCCGTTATCTGCTGTCGGTCATGCAATGCCGGCAGCGATGCATCGTGACGATGCGAGAGCCGGCATGCGCATGCCGTTCAATACGCGAAGCTGATTGGCATGCCGCCGCGCGGATGCGCGACCGTGCCCATCGGCACGCCGTAGATCGCGCCGAGCATCTTCTCCTCGATCAGCTCTGGCGCGGTGCCACTTGCTAGCAGGCGGCCGTGCTTCAACGCGATCAGGTCGTCGCAGAAACGCGCGGCCATATTGATGTCGTGCAACACGACGACCACGCCAAGACCGCGCTGCTGACTCAGCGTGCGCACGAGATCGAGCACTTCGATCTGATGCGCGATATCGAGCGCGGAGATCGGCTCGTCGAGCAGCAGGCACTGGCTATCCTGCGCGACCAGCATCGCGATCCATGCGCGTTGCCGCTCGCCGCCCGACAGGCTGTCCACTGCACGATCAGCGAATCGGGTGATGTCGGTCAACTCCATCGCCTCATGAACCTTCTCAGCGTCCACGCCGGTAAAGCGGCCGAGCGCGCCGTGCCATGGATAACGGCCGAGCGCAACCAGTTCGCGCACCGTCATGCCGCTCGCGGCCGGCTGCTGCTGCGGCAAATAGGCCACCTGTCGCGCGAACTCGCGGTTTTCCCACTCGCGCAATGGGCGGCCCGCGAAACGCAGCGTGCCTGCCGTGGGCGACTGCTGACGCGCGAGCAGTTTAAGCAGAGTCGATTTTCCGGAGCCGTTGTGACCGATCAGGCCGCACACGCGACCTCTCGGCAGCGTGAGCGCAAGCGGATGCAACAACACCCGCTCGCCGATGCGGAACGACACGTCATCGAGTTCGTACATCGGTTCGCCGTGCACGGCGCGCGCGGAATCAATGGATAGGTTTGCATTCATGTGCGGAGGCATCCTGATCAGTTATCAACGGACGTGAGGTTCGCCGCATGCGCGGCGCCCGGCCCGTCCTCGACGATCTGGCCGAAGTCGAGTTTGATAAAGCGCTCTGCAAGATGGAAGTAGCGATCGTCATGTGTGATGACCAGTACGGTCTTGCCCTTCGCCTTGAGTTCGGGAAGCAGACGCTTATAGAACACGTCCTTGAAAAGCGGGTCCTGATCCGCCGCCCATTCGTCGAACACATAGAACGGCCGGTCCTCCAGATACGCGACGACAAGCGCGAGCCGCTTGCGCTGCCCCTGCGAAAGATCGAGCGTCGAGAACTTGCCGTCCTTCACGCTCACCTTGTGGTCGAGCTGCAGATCCACGAGCAGTTGCTGCGCGAGCGCGTCGAGTCCTTCGGTATGCATGCCGAGCAGTGTGTCGAACAGGAAGAAGTCGCTGAAGACGACCGAGAAATGCTGGCGGTACGCGTCGCGTCGTGCTTCGTCGACAGGCTCGCCGTTCAGCAACACCCTGCCACTCTCCGGCACGTACAAGCCAACCAGCATCTTTGCGAGCGTGGTCTTGCCGCTGCCGTTGCCGCCGATCAGATAAACGAGCTCGCCGCGCCGGAACGTAAGATCGATCGGCCCGAGCGTGAACACCTCATTCTCCTTCTCGCGGAAGTAACGGTGCGTGGCGCCGTCGAGCGCGATGGTGTCGAACGATGCGGCGACGGGCGGCTCGAGCATGACTTCGCGCGGCAGTTCCGCGTTGACCTGCTCGATTCGTTCGAGCGCGACGCGCGCCGAACTAAGGCTCGGAATAGCAGAAAGCACGGCCTCTATCGGCATGATCATGTAGACGAACACGATCGCATAGCCGGACATGACATGCGGATCGACTTTGATGTAGCGCGCGAACACGAAGAGCGTAAGGCCGATGAACGCGAACAGAATGAAGTTGCCCCAACTGGACGCAGCCGCATACAGCATGTAGCCGCGCGTGCGCTGCACACGCACCTCCTCGACGTTGCTCGCGAGCGTGTCCTCGACGAACGCACGTTTGCGGGCGCGGTGCAGCTTCAGTTCCTTTGCACCGTCGAAGAGTGCGCGGAAGTGCTTGACGAGGTCGTCCTCGCGTTTGCGCGACGCGCGCAGATGGAACATTGCGCGGCTGTGCGCGTAGCGAAAGCCTGCCATGCCCAGCACGATAGTCACGATCGCGACCAGTAAAATCGGCCACGACATGTAGCCGAGATAAGCAAGACAGCCGACTATCACTGCACTTTGCATCGCGAGCGACGGCATGCTCACGAAAAACACCACGATAGTGTCGAGATCCTGCGTGAGCACCGCGAGCGATTTCGCCGCGCCCTGCTTCTCCAGCTGCGCGAACGCAGCGTCGCCGATACGACGAATGGTGCGCATGCGTAGCGTCGCCTTTGCCTGCTGGCCGAGCCACATGAAGAGCGACTGTGCGAGCGCGCGCATCGCCAGAACGCCGAGGCCGATCGCAAGGAACTGCCAGCCGAGGCGCGCGAGTCCCTGCGGCGTCGCGACCAGCGCCTGATTGATCAGGGCGAGCAGCGCCGCATTGCCGAGGCCGCCGAGCACACTTGCGATGAGCGCCGCAGCGATCATCCAGCGTGACTTGCTGACCAGTTGCAAAAGTACGGACATGAATCTCCTTTCGTTGCGGCTTGAGAGCAGGAAGACGGCAGGTCGGCTCGCACTAGCGAATGCAGCAAGCGTCGTGCAGACGTCCTCGTGCACCGGCCGCGTCAGTTATCGGCGCCTCGCGCAGCGTCTTTTTGCGCGAAGCCTCTTTCGTGTTCATTGCGCGCGTCTTGCGGAGCCACCTGACGGCGGGCCTGCATGGACTGCACTTGCGCTGACGCTGCGTCGCGTGCCTGCGCGCGGCGTTTCAGAAACGGACAGCGCTCCTCGATGGGCGCGTTTGCATCGTCGAGAAAGTACTGCTTCCATTCGAGATTGCCCGGGTCGCCATAAAAGCCGAGATCGGGATGCGCGGGAATCTCGTCCCATGTTTCCAGACGCTTGCGCACCTGATTGCGTGCCTCGCGGCCAATGACCTTGTTCGTGATCGTATCGACAAACACCGAGCGCGGTTGAAACAGCAGCACCATGCCCGGCCCCAGGTTGCGGCTATGGCGCGCGCGAAACGACGGGCACGCGCACACCACGAACATCTGCACGCCCGCATATGAGAACTCCCACGCCTCGTCCATCGGGTCCGGCTGCTGGTCGGCCGCCGGATCCGGATCGCCGTCGTGCAGCTGCTGCAGGATGCTCCAGAACAATGTCCGGTACGCATCGTGCGTAAGCGGCTGCGGGTCCGGCTCGAAAAATACCGCGATGTTGTTTCGCCTGTACTCGGGCTGCACGGCGAGCTCCGCGAACGTTTGCATCGTCGCGGGCAGGTCGCGCAAATCGCGCCCGTTGACGAACGAGTAGAACATCTCGCCGCGCCGCTCGGCTATCGTGCCGAAAAAGCACGGATACGCCGGATCGAGCACCTGCTCGCGCAGCGTGGCATACGAAGCGTCCAGCCACGCAGGCGCGGACACCGCCGCGCCCGTCGCCCTGCCGGCAATGATCCGGCTCTTCCAGTCGCTGACCTCGAACCGATCGGCCTCTGCGATAGCACTGTTGCCTGCTTGCATCGTTCGCTCTCTCTTCCTGACCCACTGTTGCGCGCGTCGAACGCGCGAGGCATCCCAGCCTGCGTGGCCGGAACGTCGATATTGCTGTCGTGGGGAAGAGGCGCATTTTTTGTCGATCTCCGCCGTTAGCGCCTGCATGGTGTCGCCGGCTCGTTGCTACCTTGTTACCAGCTTGTTGCCGATCGGTTACGGATGTACCGCGCTATCTGCTGCTGTCATGTCGAAGCCGCCGCCGGTTCGTCAAGCTCGGCCACGAGGGCCTCGACCCAATCGTTCGGAATGATCGGCTGGTGATACGTGCATTCGTTCGATACGACCGTCGAGCCGTGCAGCCTGCCATCCGGAATCAGCACCATGTCGCCTTTGTGCATCGAAAGCTGCATGCCGACGTTGCCCCAGAACAGCATGTCGCCCTCCTCGATCGTGACGAGGCGGTGATCGTTGTGCACGTGCGTCGTCGAGCACATTTCCTGAGGCTCGATGAACGTCTCGCGGTCGATGCCGGGACACTCCGCGTCGATGCGCGAGCTGATGCGATGCGCGAAGTTCACATACTCGCGAATCGACGACAGCCAGCGCAACTGTTCGCCAAGATCCCAACGCCCGCGTTCCGCGAGGCGCTCGCCTGCCACAACGCCTTGCACGCATTGAGCGCGCGCGACATCGCCGAAGCCTTGCGCAACACGCTCCAGCGCACGCGCGCAGCGCTGCTGCAGCGCAGCCCTCAGTGCGTCGGAATCGGCCGGGCCGCGGCCGGCCGGTTGCAGATGCGCGCAAGCCCGTTCGAGCGCGAGCCCGAACGCCAGCCACTCCGCCTCGGCTGCGAACGCCGCGCCGATAAGCCCGAACGCGCGGTCCGGACGGCGACCAAGCGCATAGAGCAGATTGCATTTCGCGATGCTCGTCGGCAGATAAAACTGCCAGTACGCATGTTGCCGGCGCGTAATGCAGCTTGCCTCGGCCACGCGCTCGAACAGTGCGTCGTCAGGCACCTGACCGTGAAGGCTTGGGCGCTCGTCGGGCGCGAGCATGTCGAAGAAGCCGCTTGCGCCGGCACGCGCGAGCGCGCGGCGCTTCGATACCGCAAGGGCCCAGCGCTGCACCATGATGAAACGCAGCCCTTGTTCGAGGTAGTCGTTGCTCATCAACCGCTCGAACGTGGCGCTCCAGAATGCGAGTTCGTCGTCGACGATGCGCGTCAGGCGCGCGCTCACGGCGCCGGTGTTTTCGCGGGTATCGACGTCCTTCGTCAGGTATTCGAACGCATACGCTTCCAGGAACGGCGCAATCTGCGCCCCGAGTTCGCGCGTATCTTCGCGATAGAAATCGGCAAAACGCTGCCAGTCGGCGGGCTCGCTGCCTACCGGCGGGCGCGCGACGTCGAGCTCGTAGATCGACATCAGCGTTCGCCCGGACGCAAGCGCCGGCAGTCGACTGACGTTGTGCTCGCGCACGGGTTTCATGAACTTGAGGAAGTCGAAATCCTCTGGCCGCAACGGGCGTCGATGGAAGTCGTCGTCGAGCAGCAGTTCGTCGACCGTCGCGCTGCGAAACGGCCCGGCCGCCGCAAACTGTTTGATGAGCGCCACATAGCGCTCGCTGTGCCCAACGAACGGCGAGAAATCGAAGATCGGCAGCGAAGCCTGGCTCATGGTCATTCGTTCCTTTTCCGGGTTGCCCCAATACTGCAATTAGTGATTACCGCGTGCGCGAGGTCAGCGATTCGCGCGAGCACTCCGCGCTAAGGGTTCGTCATGCCGCGACGTCTCGCACCGGTTGCGCCAGTTGCGCCGGTTGTCCATGCAGCAAGAGCGCTTTGGCCACGGCTGCGAGTACGGCTTCGCGAGCCGTGTCGATGAAGAAGTGCCCGCCGTCGAACCAGTGGACTGCGCATGGGCCGCGTGTCTCGTTTGCCCAGGCGTCGACGTCCGCGCGGTTTGCCGTGGCGGGATCATCGCGGCCGATGAACACGTCGATCGGACAGTCGAGCATGGCCGATGTGTTCGACGTTCCGGGCAGCATGGCGCGATAAGCATCGGCGCGCGCCGCAATATGCGCCGGATGCACGCCGCACAGGTGGAAATCGGCGCGCAGCACCGGCAGCATGAAGTCGACGAACTCCGCGTCGTCGAGCAGCTCGACGGGTGTGCCGCCGCGCTCCCGCAGGCAAGCAATCATTTCGCTCTGCGAACAGTTCAGCCAATGTGTTTCGTGCTTGCGACGCGCTGGCGAGATGGTTGCTGACGCACCGAGCCAGACAGGAGCGCGTTCTCCGCGCTCCCGCAGCGCGTGCATCAATTCGAGCGCAACGAGCGAGCCCATGCTGTGTCCGAACAGCGCAAACGGAGCGCCGCCGACCAGCGCGAGCAGTTCATCTGCGAGTTGCGCAATGAGCGCGGGCCATTCCGTATGCGGCGATACGGACCGGCGCATGCCGTGGCCGGGCAATTCGAGCATGCGCGCCTGCACGAACCACGGCAACCGTGGCTGCCAGTCCCGGTACAACGCCACGCTGCCGCCTGCATGCGCGAGACACACGAGGATTAGCGGGTCCGACATACGCGGCAGACCATTCGACGAGGTCATCGGCTGGACGCCCGTTGATCACGCATTGGGTACGCTTTCGGCCGCAGCGCTCCCGGCCATGGCCTTGCGCAAGCTCAGCGGACGCATATCGGTCCAGACCTGGTCGATCCATTGCAGGCATTCGTCCTTCTTGCCCGACTTGCCGGCTTCACGCCAGCCGGCTGGAATCGCCTTGTAGTCAGGCCAGATCGAATACTGCTCTTCGTGATTTACAACGACAACGAAGTTGGTGTTTTCGTCACCCCAGCTCATCGCGGCTCCTGAATGAAGTTGTACGTCGGTTTGCGGCCGAACATGCCGGGCAGCCCTCGCAAAAGCGCGGCAGATTGCCCGTCAGACTTTTGAATCACTACGCATTAAATGCGAATCATTTGCATTTAAATTTACTCGTTGCCCTCGATGCGTGTCAAGGTCCATCCCTCACCCTGTTGGTCTTTGGGCAATGAGGACACAGCTTAAAACAAAATCATTCGTCAGACAAGCAAATAGGAATCATTTGCATTACCGTGCGATTGTCGTCATCATCCATCCGACAGAAAACTCAATCACACCGCCATGGATACCTCTCAGATCCGTCAGATCGACGACACCGTTTCGCCGCGACAACAAGCGTTCTTCGAAACGCTGCTCTCGCGCCAGTCGCACTGGCCGCTCGCCGAGCCGGGACCCGGTGACACCGAGCTAAGTCTGATCTTCGACGCCGCCATGCGGGCGCCGGACCATGGTGCGCTGCGCCCCTGGCGCTTCGCGCTGATTCGCGACGACGCGCGCGCCGATTTCGGCGAAGTGCTCGTCGATGTCGCGGCGCGACGCGAGCCGGCAACGCCTCGCGCCGATCACGAGCAACGCCGGCAACTCGCGTACACGGCGCCGCTCGTGATCGTCATAGCCGCGGCGCCGATTCCCAGTTCGCACATTCCGGAATCGGAGCAACTGCTCGCGGTCGGCGCGGCGGTCATGAACATGCTCAACGCAATTCACGCGCTCGGTTACGGCGGTTTCTGGGCGACGGGCGTCGATGCGTACGACCCCAATCTCCAGGCCGCGCTCGACTTCGAGCCGGCCGAGCGTGTGCTGGGTTTTTTATTTGTTGGCACACCGAAATCTCGTGAACATTCGGCGGTGAGGCCGCCGCATTCGCCGTACGTGCGTGAGTGGTTGGGACGTGCATCGGTTTGAAGATGTCGACAGCGATTGAACCGACCACCCCGCTTCAGTAAAAGCTCCGCGAGACGCGACCTCAAATCCAATTCTAAGCACGCGTTGAAACACGCGGCGCGGTCAGTCATGCGTCACCCCGCACTAATCGGACAAGCGCATAACGTGCGCCGTGAATTTCCGCCCGCATGGGCGCAGCCGACTAACGTTGGTCGAATTTAGACAGCCGGCCCTGTACTAAAGTGGAAACGCGAAACGACTTTGCAGAGGTGTCCCTATGTTCTCAGACGAATCCAAACGTCTCGAAACGCGGGACCAGGACGAAACTTTGTTCGGCGCGGTGTACATCAGCAATGTCGCGTCGGGCGTAGGCATATCGGACGTGGAATCGATTGTGTCGGTGTCTCGCGTGCTCAATCGCGCCGATGCACTAACCGGTTTTCTCGTGCACGCGGGCCGTAATTTTGTCCAGTACCTCGAAGGTGATCCGGTAGCAGTGAGGGAATGCTTGCGCCGCATCGGCAATGACAGCCGTCACTACGACATGCGGATTGTCGCGATCGGTTCGCTGGAAAACAGGCACTTTGCCGAGTGGTCGATGGGGTATTTCACCGGTGACATTCACGGCTCCGAGCGCATCGAAAATGTGCTGACGAGCTGGTCGGGTACAGACCGCTCGCTTCTGGAGGAAGTCTGGCGCATCACGCAAGCTGCCAAAACGCTGCCGGAAGTGAGCGAATCGCATCTCGTAGCAGGCCGGTTCGACGTTCTGCTGCGACGAAGCGTGAAGTGAACGGCGCCTTGTCGCGTCGGTGATGATCCCGTCACTGCCGTCGCTATGCCGGATCTTCTTCACTCGAGCCGGAAGGAACATCCATGCGCGCGCAGTTCCTGCCCATTCCGACCTTTATGTTGCCCCCTGGCATCGTCTATGCAAAGTACCGACAAGCGCCGTCATTGCATTTTCCATAGCATGGCTGCGATCGTGCCCTCGTCCTGAAACACGGTCAGCACGTCGGGAATCCCGGTGATCGGCACGTTGTTAACCGTCAGGAAGAATACGATGCGGCGGCCGCTCTTCGCATCGATATAGCCGGCGAGCGCCTGCCCTTTCAGCAGCGGCATGCCCGGCGCGGCCGGATTTTCGGCGACGTACGTGCCCGTCTTCGCGTGCACCTGGCCTCTCGCTCCCGCTAATGTAGAGTCAGCTTCGAAGTTTGTGACTGTGGCGAGCGATCCGTCCACGCCGAGCACCGGCATCGAATTGAAGTACGGTGTAAAAGCAGGTTTCGCGCTCATACCGCGCAGCATCGCAATGACGGCTTTGCCGTTGGCCGTGGTTTCGCCGCCGCCGCTGCCGTCGATGAAATGATATTGAGCCGGCGAAATGTTGAACACGGTGGACAGTTCGCTCTGTTCCGCGGCAAGCGAACCGGCCATGGTGGTCGATCCGTTGTGCGCGAGTCCGAACTGCATCAGCGTCACGTCAGCCCCAATGTTGTAGCTGATTTTGTTGACGTATCGGACATGCTGCGCATACGTCGCCGATGTCAGTTGCGCCACCTGTTGCGCGCTCGAATACGAGCCCTTCGCGGGCAGCAACTGCACAGGATTGGCCGCGACGGGCGCGGCCGTTACCGTTACGCCCGAGCGCGCGAGTGCTTCGATAAAGATCGTGCGCGCGTAGTTCGACGGCTCGCTCACGCGGAACGTGCGGATCAGCG
>Ga0256884_1000149_pt1 | contig 17545 bp, 6 predicted proteins | sample MC6MC0492MT_FD_186341 | JGI IMG/M metagenome (GOLD analysis project Ga0256884, IMG submission 186341) | Metatranscriptome of enriched soil aggregate microbial communities from Iowa State University, Ames, United States - MC6-MC0492-MT... | ecosystem: Environmental > Terrestrial > Soil >... | reverse complement strand
GAATGAGGATGAGAATGAGAATGAGCATGAGTCAGTGACGAGGCAGGACATGGCAGGGCAGGGTAGGGTAGGGTAGGGTTAGGATACTGCGGTGTGGTGTAGTAACTGTCAGCCTCAGTCTCAGCCTCATGTCACCCTCACACTCACACTTACAGTGCCCTTGCCGGTGTCAGTGTCAGCGCCGCGGCTGAGTGTGAATGATAGTGAGAGTGGTAGAGTGGAGTGGAGTAGAGACAGTGAAGTGTGGGGAAGGTGAACGTTGCTCCACCTCATTTGGCTTAACATTGTCCCGGCAGACTCATGCTGTCGCTCATCCTGCTCTCATCCTCATTGTCACTGTCACGTGAGCAACTCATGCTGAACTCATGATCATGTGCTGAATCGTTCTCATGCTCATGCTCATTGTCACTCATCTCACTACCACTAGCATTGTCATTGTCGTCATGTTCCTTACTCTCCTCCCGAATGAGTGACGCCAAGCCCAATGCACGCATACCAGTGCCGTTGCCTGCAGCCGATGCGGATGTGGCAGTGGTAGGAGTGTGAGTGCTCATGCTGTCCGCTGCAGTTTGGAGGTTCAGCTGCATGCTGCGAACAGGGAGAGAGAGACGATTGACGGTACGACTACCAGCGGCGGTACCAGTAGCAGTAGCAGTGGCAGCTGAGCGGAATCGACGCATCTGTAAGGATGCGGGTGAGCGGATGGAGGACACCAATGGAGGTAAGGCACCAGTCGTTGGCAACAGTAAGGATGCATGATCAGCACTCTTGCTCGCATCCGCACTCGCGCTCAGGCCATCCTCTGTCACTGTCTTTCTTCCTGATGATGCATTTGCCATCATCAATGGTGACATTGACGCCGCCTCACAATTCTCCATTCCCATTCCTCCATCCGATTGCGATCGATGACTATCCAATTGGAAGGGAGAGGATGGAGATATGGATGCGGACACGGATGGTCTGGGGGCAGAGCCAGGTTGAGGCGAGCCGGATACTGATGCTGATAGTGATGAGGATCGGGGCAAGCTTGCACTGGCCTTCAGAGATGGTGATGTTGGACCATACTTCTGACTGGCTCGTGCACGTGACGCCGCCGATGACGGTGAGGATGATGTGCTCATGCAGCTGTGTGTGCCTCTGCCGAGTCTCATGACGAGTGGAGCCGATGGGTTAATGAGGCTGGGTGGAGCTCCTGACCCTGAGCCTGATCGTTCGATCTCGACCTCATCACCATCAACTTCACCAGCATGCTCCGCCGATGATGATGTCGTGGGTGCACCTGGCAGTGAGAGCTTCGATACCATGTTATGCTTACTACCACTGTTACTGCCACTGTCACTACTACTTGCAGTCATGGTTCCACTCCTCTTCGATCGCCACTTATTGATGGACTTGGTCATGAGACTGCTGCTTCTACCAGTCGTCGTATGCTCACTAGTGACAATCTTGCTGTTACTGCCGCCATTTGCATATGGTTCAGCTGCGATGTTTGTTGCCTCACTCACCATGGCCAGCTGTTCCCGCTGTGTGGCCACTGCATGTGACGCTGCCAGTACCATGCATGCCATGGCTGACACTTCCATCGCGGTGAAGGCCAACACATAGGCCAGGTACTCGGACTGGTACAGGTCAGACCAGGCAACGGACAGTAAGAGGATGAAGGCAGACACGGTGAGACAGAGGAGGGAGGGGAACAGGAGACGGGAGTAACGACGGGAATTCACGGCAGCCATGACACTCTCATGTGACGCAGCATCAGTGCGCAATGCGGAAGTCAGACGGAGGAAGAGACGGCCAACCATGCCTGACTGAGCATCCTCCTTCTCCGTGTGGGCCCATGCTGCACTGCCACTGCGGCTGTTACTATTCTTCGTCGTCGTCACTGTGCTCATCTCAATGTTGCTCATCGCCGCTGAACCTGAAGCTGAACCGACTGACGATTCAACAGCGAATCCCTTGACACCATATCTCTGTGCTGCCTGAGCCATATTCGTAGCAGCAGGCATGGCCTTGACCGGTGCGGACTGTCTGGCGAGCTGAATGCCATGTAAGGCAATATGGATGCAGCATGCAACCTCTGCCAATGACAGCAAGATGAGCATGACTCCATCAATGAGATTCTGCTGCTGAGCATCAGGTGACGCTGCCAGCATGTAGACATAGGCAGACAGCATCATCATGGTTGCTACGCCTAAGACGAGCATCATCCTCTGTGGTCTCGCTCTCGCCCACTGTGGCAGTGCCATATGGTTACTGATCATGGTGGCTGCCTGTCTGCCTCGACTGGCCGCCGTCATGACAGCAGGCAGACGGATCATGAGGGCAGTCAGAATCCATAGCGAGAGAATATGGGGCAGACCGGTCAGAAGTCTGAGCAGCTCAACGGACACGACGGAGAAGAAGTAATAGTAAGTCAACATCGATACGAGACGGAGGCCGCATAGTGTAAGGAGTAACATGGGGAAGCTGAGACGGAGGCGAGGCATAGTCAGTAAGGAGGCCGGTAAGAGGGAGAGTAACTGAGTCGATGCATAGGTACTGAGGGAGACCGATGGAACATGACCGCCATGACCACTCAGACTCGAACTGACACTGAGCTCATTACTATTACTGCTCTCATCCTTGCCATCATTCTTTTCCATGTCCATACCCTTCTTTCCTGCTTTCCTTCTGATGCTCGCTTCTTCCTCTGCCATCATGTGTGTTGCTTCCTTGAGTTGTCCTCTCACATGCTCCGCTTCTTCTTCCTGCGCCTTGTCTGCGCCTAACAGTCTGCCTGCAGCCAGTGCCATGACTCCATAACCCAGCGCGCCCAGTAGGAACAGCCAGGAGGTGGAGGAGGACTCACTCAGACCGAACTGAATGGTCACGGGCTGGTTTGCATGCTGATCGATGAGGAGTTTGGCGGCGTCAGCAATGTTCGCAACGGTTACACATAGGAGTAACGGTGGAGTCGTAGCACCGACCGTAGCAGAACCCATGACTGACGCAGACAGACGTGTGGGTGGATGGATATAGGACTCGGTCGGCAGTCCATACACACTGCTGTTGGCTGCGCCCATACACTCATTCGGATCGGTGACGGGAATCTCATTCATGAGGTAAGTATAATTGCCGTCCAACGGGGAGGAGAGGATGAAGGTCTGATGACCGGGTGAAAGACGCACCCATGATGAGAGGGAACCTGAGGGCAGGGCATACGTCGCGGTATTACTGTCACTGGTGTCATCGTCAGACGATACATGAAGCTGCATGTCTCCGCTTGAGTATTCCGCCAGGAATGCGATGGAGAAGTTCGCTGCAGAGGAGGATGCTGAAACAGTCGGATCCTGTGAGGTCGTGCCCTCCTCCACACCACCAGTGGTGCCAGTCGTCGTCGTAGTGTCAAGTGTGGAGAAGAGTTGAGTGACTTGATGAGAAAGTGTACCGGATGCAGTGTGCGTCTGTGACTGTGTCTTCTGCGTACTGTCGTCATTGATCGGTTTGAAGTTCGGGTCCATGATGGCGACTGCGAGGTCAACGATGTATTTCATCTTATTTCCGACGAATGGGTCCATCAGTGAGGAGAGCAGCATGGCACGACCGTCACTGCCCATGCCGTAAACTGTTACACGGGTCACTGTCGCAGGCTGCTGTTCCAGTGTAACGGATGCGGGAGTCGGGGCAAGGAACATGGCAGAGTCAGCGCCACTCACGCTGGCCGTTACATCAAATGTAACGGATGCGGAATTATACCAGTATGGTGCAGTGATGGTGAAACTGACACTTGGATTGACCACATCTGCACCGACAGTCAACAGTGAGGGAGTGAAACGGATGTGTGGATTCTGACTGCGCAGTGTGAGTGTCAATCCACTGACTGTGGTCGGTACGTAACCGTCGATGCCCAAGTCAATGTCCGCCACTGTGACCGTTACACTTCCTGACTGTTGACGGTTCATCATCGTGACTGGTACGTTACGCCACGTGAGTGGGATGGCTGGCATGACCGTTACACTGTATGACGGTAACGGTAAGAAACGGTCGGCGTCACCGACTGCGGAGAAGTGCAGTCGGACACTGGTCGGTGATGTAACGGACAGCGGTGCAATATACGTGAATGTAACGGATGTGTCAGTGTAAGCGGGGAAAACTAACTGTAACGTAGTGGAGCCAGGTAGGATGACTGGCGTAACGGTTTCATCCGTTACGGCTTCTGACTCCGCATCGGCTTTCTTATCACCCATGACCAATCCGCCCGTTACGTCACTTGATCCCTCCAATGTGACTGTGACTGTGACCGTTTCATTCGGTGCCGTGGTCGGTTTCATAGTCAAAGTGGCCGCCTTTGACTGCGGCATGCGTGAGGGAAGACCAGTGAGAGTGAAGGTTGACTGAGGCAGGATTGTAACGGATCGCGAGTCAGGACAGATGTAATGTGCGGAGTCACTGCCACTCAAACTGAAACGGATCAAGACTGGCAGCGTAACGGATGTGGTCGGTGCAGTCACTGGGACAGGTTGAGCCATGTGACTGTTCTCATAGGTGAAAGTCAAAGTGGCCAGTGTGGCTATGACTGCACCACTGTCCTCACCGACCATCTCGACTGTGACCGTTACATCCTTTCCACGGTTGACTTGGTCGGTGAGTTTGACTTGTAACGGATCGGCTGACTCACGGCTGAACCAAACTCCGAACTGCGGCCATGCGGACACTTCGATGGCGGACTGCGGCAGAATGACTGTGGACAGTATGACTGGAGGGAGTAACGGCCAGGACGTCGCACCGACCGGTAGTAGAGTCACATACAATGGGGTCGGTGCACTGACTGTGGTCGATGCAGTCAACGAGTAGGAGACAGTGGCACGTGACGTTGGGATGGGACCGGGTCCGTTACTTCCATCCGTTACACTCCACACTGCCGGAGTCATTGTCCCAAGTGACGTAACGGCCTGAATGGTCAGTTGCGCGTCGCCAGTCATGAGTTCCTCGCCTTGACTGACGAGTGTAACGGACAGTGAGTCGATCGTTTCATGTGCATAGATTGAGTGCGGGAAGTTGAGTGCGAGATTGTAGTCAAGGTCCAGTGAGGATGCCGACCGGTCGATGTTGATGACATACAAACCGTCCGCAGTCGAACAAGTCAAAACGTTACGTCCAACGGCTAATGACGCTAGCGATGCGCAGTCATCGGACAAAGTGGCCGTTGAACCTTGACTGTAACCACATGACGAGGATGAAACGGATGCACTCATGCGCACGGGAGCACCATTGATCTGACATGTAACGGATGTGTCAGTCACAGCAGACGCATTCATCATGTTGACTGCCAGGTTGAGACGGATGTCCGTTACATCATGACTGACATGTAACGAGTATGGACCCAGCCATCCTGAAACGAATGGCGGAGTCAATGCATGTGGCCGGATGATGTAACCGTTACTGGCATCGACACTGGTGACTGTGCCACTGTTCAGTGCCTGTGTAACGGATTCGTTACTTGCGACCATACCGATGGTGTCAGACAGGAGTGCGCTCGCGTCCTCACTCAGTAGTCCACTCTCACTGTTGAGTCTTGTCATGAGTGCCATCGCCGCTGCTTCCATCTCGCTGCCATACTCCTCCCTCACTCTCAGAGTCAGACGATCAATGGCAGCCGGTGGTGAGTGATGGATGGAGAAGTCATAGCAGCCACTGTGAGAGGACAGCAGACGGAAGGTACGAAGACGGGAGGAGGAGGGAATCGCATAGGATGGACTAGTCGAGGTGACACTGCCATCATCGTTACTACTGCTAGCCACAGTAAGACTGACACCAGTGTATGCTTGGCTGCCTTGCGTCGCATCCATGTCCCTGATACGGATGACATCGCCATTGTGCTTGGATGAGCCATCCACATGTGTGTCGAGCGTGAATGTGAGTGTGTTGGTTGCATAGGGCAGGGAGGACTCATGTGAGAAGTCGGATGGGAGGAAGGCCGGGTTGAGTGGGAAGACTCGACCCATGCCACTGTCATCACTCGCTGCAGCATGTAACGTCACTGAGCCAATGGTCGGTCGCTCACGCACAATCAACAGTTCATACACGCCGTCCGTTTCACTCAACAGTCGCAGACGATTCATGCCGACATGTAACGGCAGCGACGGCAACACTTGACTGGAGCGTAACGGAGCGCTCAGTGTAACGGATTCACTGTCAATGTCCGACTGCGTAACGGATGCAGCGTCGATGAATGACTGGGCGGCAGCGGCACTGACCACGGACAGTTTGAGTGTAACGGAACTGCCACTCCACTGCTGTCCGAATGCGGCAATAAATGACAGGTCCGTTACAGCATACGGCACAGTCACATTGGCGGACATGACTGCGGGCATGAAACGGACGAGTGTGGGTTGAGTGGAGGTCGGCTCCGTGACGGGTAGTAATGACTGTCTGTCCGTTACCTCCTGACTGGGCACGGGTCCAGCCCATACATCCTGACCCATCCACGTGTCCGCTGATGACTCCGCACATGTGACACTTTGAACCCAACAACGGACAGCTTGAAGGTCAGGCAGTGAACGTCGCACGTCAATCGTATAAACGCCGTCAGTCACAGAGGACAGTAAGAACTGAGTGACGGTAACGGATGCGTCAGTCATGGCAAGAACGGATGACGGCTGACTGAGTGGGAGCCAATCCGTCCAGGTCGGTAGTGTGACTGGACGCGGTGAGGCGGATGACTCCGCATCCGTGTTCGAGTCAGTCAGCAGTAACAGTGATGACTCCGCACTGCCGTCAGTCAGAGGGAAGGTCGGTAAGAAACGGACGGCAGTCATCTGCCATGGAACCGTTACAGTGTAGGACATGACTCCACTGACGCTGGCCGCAGTGAAGGCTGGTTGGAATGTAACGGATTGCGCACAGTTGACTGCACCGTCCGTTACACATTGACTGGTGGCTGACTCAATGGCCAGTGCAGTCAAGTCCGACTCCTGTCGTGTGACTGTGAGATTATACGAACCATCACGTGTTGAGGTCAGTTTGAGTGTGATCGTACCGACCGGCAGTGTGAGTGGTGTGGACCACGTGTTATTGATCAATGACTCGGCCGTTACGTCACCCGTTACAGAATGCACGAGTGTGAGCGAGTTCGGTGTGCGTACACGCGTATTGATACTTAGTGTCCGCATGGTGTATGGCAGTATGAGTGCATATCGTCGTGTGAATGCATCGAACGCAGCTGGTTGGAGCCACTCATTGGCGGTCAGCACTTGAGAGGATGGACGCGAGGACACTGCACCGGTGTTCAACGTCTCGACTTGGAATTCCATATCAGTGAAGTCTGGATAGTCACGATGCAGCTCGACATAGATGGCATCGTCATATGCCGATAGTATGGTTGCCTTGAGTGTGTTTGGCATAATGGGCAGTGAGAGTATGTGGAATGTGGTGATGAATGCATATCCCTTGTCGCGTGCATCCGCCCCTTCCACTGTTGCCACATCCGTACTGGCCGCTCTCTGCTCACCGATGAGCATGCCGCCGTCACTGCGCAACAGACGGAGGTTGGCGTCAGCGAAGGAATGACCAAGGCTCAAACTCACGGAGTCAATGCCGAAGGGGACATGCACCACATAGGGGGAAGTAGAACTACCGGAGGCTGAGGCTGAGGTTGAAGTACCCTGTGCAGTGAACAGAGGTTGGAGGTCGAATGGTTTTGTCTGCGTCTCCCCGATGGGTTCACCCTCTGCCAGCATCTGTCGAATGGTCGCTGCTTGACGAGTCACGCGCAGACTGAACGATCCGTCATACGCCGAGTGCACGGTCAGAACGTTGAGGCCATAGGACAGGGGCAACAGGGTAGAGGAAACGCCACTCTGAAGGGAAACAACGGTCGGAGTACTAGTACCGGACCCATCCGTCGTGCCATCATCGTAACTAACACTGAGCAGTGACGCCACGCCAGCCGACTGGGCTGTAACGGTCAAGCGGACTGCGGCCACATTGATGCCGACGGTGAGTGAGTACGTGAGTGCGGTTGCATCCGAACTGTCCGCAGTGTCCGTTTCGCGTGCCAGTGTCATGGCTGCACTGAGTCCGTCAGTGAACGATGGCTGCAGTGAGTCCGGCATGGAGGGTGTGAATACCGACTCACCGCTGAAGGTGTAGGCTGACATGCTCAGTCCTTGTACATCCATCGACAGACGAGCGAACGTCCATTCATACACTCCGTCCGCACTGCTCGTCAGCCGCATGGTCACAGTGCCGACTGGGAGCTTGAAGTTGCGCACTGTGCCGGAGGTGAGGACGACGGGTGCGGACTCCACTCCATCACGGATGATGACGACACTCACTGATGCATACGTATCGAAAGCGGCCGTTACATCGATGGATGACGCCGCATAGTGCGCAACACCACTGTACGCATAGACGGAACTGTCGAACGATGATGGTGACTGCTGCCATGTCGCATCCGTTACACTGCGCAGTGCAAGTGTAACGGACTTGATGTCAGGTGACTCACGCGTGACTGTGTAGTTGTATTGACCATCGAGTGCGGAGCTGAGTAGGAATGACTGTGAGCCGACTGACAAACTCCACTCATGACTTGACTCACCACTGGTCAAGGTTGTAACGGATGCGGAGTCAGATGCGGACTGGAGTGTAACGGATTGATAGGTCGCAAACTCCGCGCTCAATGTGATGACACGTGCACGGTATGGCAGTGTGGCCGTATAGGTTGACTGGTCAGGTGACCAGGTCGGTGGTGTGAGTGTAACGGATGAAACGTCTGACTGGCCCTGTTGTGCGACGTTCATCGTGACAGTGCGCATGTCCGTGGCTTCGCGCGTGATGACGAGTGGGTATCGTCCGTCACGGTAGGAAAAAACGGTCAGAGTCACATCACCGACCGGTAACGGCACTGGGAAGGATGGAACGCCACTGCCCAGTCGTTGCAATGAAACGAACCCAGAGTCACTGCTGCCACTGCGCTCTAGCTGCACGATACTGTCCGCAGTCAGGTAAGTGGCAGTCACAGTCACGCGTGTAACGGACTTGGGCAGTGTAACGGACCGCGTGACCAGTTGACCCGGAGTGAATGACGGGGACACTTTGTCGGACACATCGACTGGGATGTCTTCGGACTGCGCATTCCAGTGTAACGCTTGTACAGTCACACCGACCATATCCGCGTCACTGCGCGTAACGTCTAAGATGTAACTGCCGTCACGTGCTGAGTCAAGAATGATGCGCGTGGTGCCGAGCTGCAAGTCAATGGGCGGATCCGTTACAACTCCACTGCTCAGCTGCGTGGCGAATGATGACTGTGTGCCACTGGCAGCATGTGACCACGTGTAACTGACACTGCTCGGTGTAACGAACGTACAGTCAAGCTTCAACTGGGTTGTAACGGATGGCACAGTCACAGTGTAAGTCATGTGACCACCAGTGAAGGTCGGTGCAGTGACTAGAGCAGGTGACGCAGTGCCGTCAGCCAATACTCCGATGAGTGACAGAGCCGTTACATCTGGTGCATCACGTGTCACAGTCAACGTGTAACTGCCATCCGTCGAATGAGTCACAGTGAGAACATTGACACCGACACGTAACGGAACCGTTACACTCTGACTGCCATCACCGACCAATGACTGTGCACCCAACTCCGCATCCGTGTCGACCTTGACTGTGCACGTGCCATGTGTGTAACGGACAGTCACAGTGACTGCATCCGTTACATATACGGCACGTGCCGAATAAGTGCGCATGGCCGGATCGAACAGTGGTGTGAGTGGCGCGAAAAGTGACCGTTTCATACCGACCACAGTCAGCGCACTCATAGTGGCCGCCTCACGTGTCACTGTCAAGTCAACATGGTCGGGGTCCAAGTCACGTGGGTCACTGAGGGTGTAACGGTTCTCAGTCGCAGCCAACAGTGGCAGTGTAACGGACTCACTGTCACATGATGCAGTCAATGGAAGTAACGATCGTTCAATGCCACTGCGCAGACCGGAGCCGACCAGTCGCCATCCATCACTGCCATCCGTTACATCATCAAAGTCAGCCGTGACACATGCTGACTGTGCTGCATAGGGCAATGTAACGGCTAGAGTCATGTGACCGGCAGTGTAGACTGGTGTAGTCACATGCTCCTGTCCACGTGGCCATTCGAACACATGGATGGCACGCAGATGACTGGCACGTGTAACGGACACAGTGTAGGTCTGCGTACTGCTCTGGTCACCGGACTCGACCTGAAACGTCAACACAGTCAAGCCGACTGCAAGACGGATGGATGGCGATGAAACGGATGCAGTCAACGACGTCACGGATGCGGATTCGCCAGCCAGTTGCATGGCAGTGGTGAGTCGTGTAACGGACAGTGCTGCTTGAATGTTGGCTGGAGTGAGTGTGGCCGTTACATCCGTTACGTCATTGTTGACGGTGAGTGTATACTCATGCGTGTTCATGTCGAACGCAGGTGTGAGTGCTTGGTTGAGGTTGACTGCGGTGACATCCATCCCTTTTGCATTGATCGGCATGAGTTTGAGCTGTTGCAGTCTCGCCTCATTGCTGAGTCTGAATATGTTGACGGTATAGAAGCAAGTGAATGTCGGATCCTCTGCACTCACATTGATGGCCAATTGGGACGGACCAACAGCGACGGGTAACGGAGCCGTATACACGCCACTCATCAACTCTGCCACACTGCTCCAACCGGCACTGTCCCCTTGTTCATACACCATCAACACTGCCTGAGCCAGTGTGTGAGAGGGCAATGCTGCGATGGAGATGACTGAGTCCGCATAGCGCAGTCGTGCCGTATACGTGTGCTGAGTGGAAGTGAAGGCCGGAGTAAAACCGAACCCAGTCGGAGTCAGACTCAGACCAGACAGAGTACAGTCAGTGGATGGACGTCGCACACTCAGAGCATAGGTAGCAACACTCACACCGTCCTCTGCCAACACCTCGATGCGAATGACAGTGGTGGAACCAGATGCCAAGAGGATGGGTGAGGAGGGAGTATTGTGTGGCAAGCTGATGGGGACGCCATCCTCACTTGCCCCTTCCAACATTGAGCTCAGCTGTAATGTTGCCACACCTGACACGGGTGTCGCTGTCACCACCAAGGAGTCGACTGAGGACGATGCGACGGTGAGCTCATGGTACTGTAACACATCCGATGAGAAGTTGAATGCGGGCAGTGCCGATGAGGGTGTCACCGACAATGCACTCAGTCGCACACGGTCATCCTCCTTATACACATGAACGGTATAGTCCTGTTGCATCGTGCCATCCTCGCTCACCACACGGATGGTGAATGTATTCGCAGCTAAGGAGAGGGCATAGAGGGAGGAGTCGGAGCCGCTGCTCAGTCCTTCCTCTATGCTCGCACTACTGGTCGCACCAGTGTAAGTCAAGGTGAGACTACGGGTCAGGGTATGGGACGGAACGGCACGAACACGCATACTGTGCATAGTGGGAGGCACACGCACGGAATAGGAGGTGGTCAGAGGATTGAAGGTGAATGACGGAAGCTCAGGGTCGAACATGAGAGCCTTGAGTTTGGCATCATTACTCTGCTTCCACACATTAATGAGTGTAACCGTCGCTGCCGTGCCATCCTCACTCTCCACTCGACATGCAAGAGTCGTGGCCCCATACGGTAAGGAAACTGACGTTACTGTCATTCCATACGTTTCTGCATCGAGAATCGTATAGTCGAGCTGTAACGTTCCACTGCTCAACTGCTGAGAGACCGAAGTGGCCGTAGTGCCGCTAATCAACGCATAACTGCGCAGTGCGACGTCATTGCCGGCACGTGCACTGAAGCTGACTGCGAGTGATGTAACGGTCGAGTCGAGTGTGAGTGAGTAGGTGACGAGTGTGGCAGGGTCGGTATTGGGAACGAATGCAGGAGTGAGAGTACCATGGTCAACAGTCAGTGTCTGCATAGTCGCATCCTGACTCATGCGATGTATGAGAATGGTATATGTCTGTTGACTTCCATCCTCCGCCTCCACTCTCACATCGATGCGGCTCATACCGATGGGAATGCTCGACTGCGCACTCAGCACAGAAGCCGACAGTGGACTAAGGTCGGTAGGCGCACTGGACGGGTCGGTGCTCAGACCGATGGCCATCGACGCAAGTGACGATGACGGAACGGCAGTTACGCCGAACTGACTGCGACCACTCGGCATGGTCAGTGAGTATGTTGTAACGATCGGTGTGAATGCGGGCGTGAGTGCGGCCACATTGGGGTAGAGAGCGGCCAGTTTGGCGTCATTGGACAATCTATGCAGAGTCATGGTATATGTAACGATCGTGCGCGCATCCTCACTCATGACTTGGATGAGTAGAGTGTTAGTGCCGAGTGTGAGGGGCAGTGCGGTGATGGTGCCAGTGGCAGTGCCAGCACCGACCGTTAGACTCTGCCATGCATTTTGTCCACTCGTCTGCAGACTGTACGTGGCGGTTGTCAGTGCATAGCCCAGTGTGAGGCTGACGTCGATGCTGGAGACAGAGGCGGAAAACTTGAAGCTGGATTGGCGGGCATTGGTGGACCATACCGATGGGCTCGAATCAACAGGAGTCACACTCATCGTCACGGCGGTGATACTGGCATCAGATGACAGACGATGGATGGTGAGGGCATAGGTATGACTAATCGACCCGTCCTCCGCCGTCACACGCAGACTCACTGCATTGTCACCATAGCTGAGGCTCAATGGCAGTGAGTCAGCGGTCAATGTATTGTACGTGCTGCCCCCATCCGTTGAGTATTGCATGTTCGCCTTGTCATATGCCTTGACAACCATGAGTTGGATGGCATCGATGTTGGAGGGCAGATTGGCGGAGTACGTAGAGGTGGCAGGAGTGAAGGGGGGATTCAGCTCGCTCACGCCCGTGCCCAAGAAACGGAGGGAGGCGTCACTGCTCACACGATGCAAACTGAAAGTATAGACACGTTGCGCACTGCCATCCTCACTCGTCACCGTTAGGACATACGAAGTCACTCCAATCTCCACACCGACGGAGGGCAACGTAACGGAGCCACTCGCGGCATTGACTGAGGCCGTTACACGGTCACCGTCATTCACTGTGTAATGAACTTGGGAGAGCGGGTACGTAACGGTTGCAGTCAGACTGACAGTTGAAACGGATGATGGGATGGTGACAGTGTAAGCCAACGTGCCCGCACTGAACGACGACGGTGACTGTGTGAGTGCGCTGCCATCCGATGTAACGGTCCAGTCAGCCACACTCAAACTGGCCACTGCACTGACTCGATGCACGTGGATGGTATAGACGCGCACGCTGATGCCATCCTCACTGGTGACACGGACGAAGATGTAACGGTCGCCGACTGGCATCGACAGTGCAGATGAAACGGATGATGTGAATGCAGTGAAGCCAGATGACGGTACGGTCGCACTGCTACCAGCGACATACTCCACACTGGCTGCATCTGCCATTGCCTTGATGTTGACTGTGATGGATGCTTGTTGACTGGTGAGTGTGGCTGCATAGCCGGTGATGTCCGCTGAGAATGCCGGTGTCAGCTGTACAGCTGCATTGCTGCTGTCCTTGAGTGCGAGTGCCGACAGTCGCGTCTCTGAGCTGAGACGATGGATGTTGAGTATGTAGCCGCCCACTCCACTACCATCCTCTGCGCGCACTGATACAGTGACGGTCGTCATCTTGCCTGACGCGATGGGAATGGAAGGGAGGAATGCACCGGAGTCCACCGTCATTGCCTCACCACCATCAACGGTGCACGTGAGTGTAGCAAAGGATGAGCTCGCTGTCGGCTGTACATTGGCCTGGGTAGTCGATGCGGGAATAGCGACGGAATAGGTCCACACACCACTCGTCAATGAAACGGATGCGCCGTTCACTGCCAATGACTGTAATGTAACGGCCGCACTCATACGATGAACATGCACCGAAGTGTCCGCATACAACGAACCAGATTGACTGGTCACACGCACGATGACCGAACTGTCTCCCACTAGCAATGTGGGAAGAGCAGTTGTAGTGGAGCCCGCAGTCATCGATGTGAAACTGAGGCCGTTATTGGTCGAATAACTGAGTGTGGCTTGCGGATAGGTCGGTGCCGCGATCAGTTGCAGTGATGTGGCCGTGTTTGGCAGAATGAGTTGGACGTCCGTGAGATCCGATGTGAACTGCTGAGTGAATGCTCCCTGCGGTGATGAGAGCGATCTTAATGCGACCTCATCGGACAGTCTCTGTATAGTAACTGTCACAGTGTGCGTCGCACTCATGTCCTCACTGACGGTGACGATGGTGAGAGTGGAGTCGCCTGAGTCAGGCAAGTCGAGAGTGAATGCGACATTGTTGATGATGCTGGCTGACTCCGCACTGCCATAGGAGAAGGTCGAGGAAGCAGCGGAGGAGCGAGAGGCAGCCGTCACGGTCACACTCGATGTGGTGGCAGGCACACGCAAGGTATAGGACGCAGTGGAAGGAGAGAAGACAGGACTGAGACTGCCTGTTGATACACCCAATGAGGCGAGTGCGGCATCATTGCTCACCTTATAGAAGTTAACACTATACGTTCGTGTAGTTGTACCATCCTGTGCAGTCGACAAGACCTGCACTTGGTTATTGCCTTGAGTGATCGAAATGGTGACCGTTGCCCCATCTGCCATGCTCGTCCATGTTCCACTATTCCATCTGTACTTGAGCACTGCCGTTGCATCCTGTGGCGTGGCGGTGAGTTTGACTTGGCTGACGCCTCGACCGAGTTTGGCTGACAGGTCATATGCATAGACGGTTGAGCCAAAGGGCGGATACTGACTGGCGGACGAGCCGACCGGCACGACTGAAAAGACGGACAGATAGGCATTGGATGAACGTGCACGCGAAACTTGAACCGTATACTTCTTGACTGTGGTGCCATCCTGTGCGGTGACTGTGGCAGTGAATGTCGTCACAGTGGGCAGCACGGGTAGAGGCACATTGGTGGGCGGGTTGGGTGACCATACCGTAGTGGCCGTATTGTCCGTTTCAGTTGACGTGAAACTCATCGTGGTGACACTGTTGGGTACGGAGAGAGTATAGGAGTAACCGGTGGAGTAGAAGTTGGGTGAGAGTGTGCCTGACGATGGAGTCAGACTCGCCAATGTAGCAATGTTGGATGGTGCACGCATCACATCCACCCAATATTGCCGCGTTACTCCTGCCTCAGATGTCACCGTACACATGATTCGCTTCTTAGTGGGGTAGAGCAGACTGCTGACGGTGGGAGTATTCCATGTGAGAGTTGCCGTCACAGGGTCCGACAGTGTGGCTGAGCCTGACGCAGAGCTCATGGAGAATGGAACGACAGCGTTATAAGCTGTGGTTGTCTTAGTGAACGTTGGCGTCCAGCTGGCTGCACCATCAATCCAGAATGCTGCCAGATAGTTGTCGGTACATGCAGTGAAGCAAGTCGTCTGAGTGCCGGGCTTGGTGCCTTCACCTGAGCATGCGGAGTCAGACGCAAGAGTATTATGGGTCGTGTCCTGACACCACACACTACGGGTCTTGTAACCATTGGAGCAAGTCTTGGAACATGCGCCCCATGCTGACCACTGCCATGCATAGCATGGAGTCAAGATGCATGACTGTGAACGAGCCGGTGCTGTGCCACAGTAGGAGTCGGCCACCTCACCAGTGCCACTCAGACGACGATCACGACAGTAAACCGTGCGAGTCTGAGTACCATAACCGCACGTCGCAGGGCAAGTGTTCCAACTGCCATACACCCACACATAACAGGAACCTTGGTTACATGATTGTTGATAATCCGGGCATGAGTTTGTACACTTGCTAAGCGAGGCCGTCGTACCATCCGAGTACTTACACGTTCGACTTCGGGTCTGGCTTCCACTACCACACGTGGTGGAGCACGTGCCCCATGAACCGTAGGAACATGACGTTGTGCATCCATTGTCACATGAGCGGGAGGTGTAGGGAGTGCCTGAGCAGCCGCTTGTCACGGTGCCATCGGAGTAACGACAGGTCGCTGTGCGAGTTTGCGTTCCTGGTCCACAAGTCTTCGAGCAGCCACTCCACGAACCATACGACCACGCTTTTGAACATCCATTATCACATGCTCGGGAGTAATATGGACAGGAGCCTGAGCATGTGCTGAGTGATGCAGTCGTACCATCCGTATACTTACATGTGCGCGAACGAGTTTGAGTTCCAGCGCCACATGTCTTGCTGCATGAACCCCAATTGCCGTAGTAACAAGTTCCTGGCGTACATGCCCCACATGAAGTCGTGGTTGGTTTCGTCGCACAACAGCTAGCAGTTGTGCACGAACATGTCGGAGTCTTGGTGTGTGTGGGACATGCCGAGCATGAGGACCACGTACAGGACCATGTGCCAGTACAGGTTGCAGTGCCACCGCCACCACCACCACCGCACATCAGACGGAAGTGACGATAACGAGCAAAATCCACAGACGTCACAGATGGAGATGTGGAGGAGAGGACAACGGCACGAGAGGAAGATGGAGATGTTGCGACATCGCTATCTGCCTCTGCCTCTCCCATTGCTTCCGCTCCTACGGCCATCGTGTTAAAGCTTCTATGTGGATGCTGCTGCTGCTGCTGCCGCTGCCGCTGTTGCTGCTCTTGGTGTTGATCGATTCGATGCATCGTTTGAACGGGCCGATCGAATGAGAAGCATTTAATGGTTGTGCCAGTTGTACTGACAAAGGGGGAAACTGAACGGAAACGGGAGGAGGAGGAGGAGGAGTGGGATGTCGCTGTTGCTACTCCACCTGCCTCTACCCGAGCCTCTGTCTCTGCCTCTGCCTCTGCCTCTGCTGCCATCGTGTTGAATCTCCGTTGTTGATGTTGTTGCTGCTGCTGCTGGTGTTGATCGATTCGATGCATGGTTTGCACGGCGCGATCGAATGAGAAGCATTCAGTGGGCGGACGCATCATCAGCAGAGGAGAAACACGACGACGGGAAGGAGAAGGAGAGGGAGAGGGGGAAGGGGAAGGGGAAGCATGGTCATGGCCAACGGTAGCGGTTGTCGCTGTTACTGTTGCTGACGATGCTGGTGCTAAGGGTGTGCTTGTTGCTTCTGTCGTTGGTGTGGCATGATGATTGATGGCATTGATGCTGATGCTGCCACTGGCATTGACATTGGGGCTGGCACTACTTTGGCTGGTGAGGAGGAGCAGAGCTGAGACCCCCATCAGTCCCAGCCAGACCAGCCAGGAGCAGGGCAACGATGAGGATGAGAATCGCATCCCATTCATCTCCCTCTAGAGAGAAGACCTTGACCTAACCGAAGCTGCAGTGTCTTGTAGTGTCGTGTGGGATGGTGGGTTTGGCCCGCTGCTGTTGCTGCTGCGCGCTGCACGTTGTGGTTGCAATGCACGGTGCGGTGACGCCACGTTGTGAACGGGGAAGGGGCTTAGCCGCTTAGGGAGGGGAAGGGAGCAAGCCTCAAGCCCTGGTCTCTTCAATCATTCATGCACACGATCCATATCCACACTGGAACATCCAATCATCAACCAACAGCAACACGTGAGGGAAGGAGGGAGATTGATTGATG
>Ga0256884_1000145_pt1 | contig 17603 bp, 19 predicted proteins | sample MC6MC0492MT_FD_186341 | JGI IMG/M metagenome (GOLD analysis project Ga0256884, IMG submission 186341) | Metatranscriptome of enriched soil aggregate microbial communities from Iowa State University, Ames, United States - MC6-MC0492-MT... | ecosystem: Environmental > Terrestrial > Soil >... | reverse complement strand
TAAATATACAGTTATTGCGCGCGCTTCCTCGAGCCGAGAGTTAGTCAAATGGAGGATGTTGTAGGATGACGTTACATCCATCACCAGACGAACTAATCCATGGGCGCAAAAAAGGTTTCCGTAGTGTTCCACCGAGTTGAGCAGGCCGGCTTTTACCCCTGGGGACGTCGGAACAGGGTGCTGGGTGATCTCAACGAGACGTTCGAGGCATTGCGTCAATGGGGGCGCGGTAAGCGCTTTTCTCTCACGCGCTTAGTCGATAGGCGTGGGGAAGAGGATCTCCCGGTCTATCTCCTCGGTATCGAGCAGGTTGGACGAGATTGGGTGTTCGCGACGTGGAACCGCGTTCCGGACGCTGAGGGGAAAATTCCGTCGATTAGCATGAACTCAGTGGTTGGTGACCGTCCACAGATCCATCTCAATGAGATCCAGGAAGACACGATCCCAGGATTCGCGACGTATTTTTGGGTTGTCCCCGAACATGATGTAGTGGCTACGGTCCGGATTGAGACCCGCGCAACGGGAAAGGATGCTATGCGCGGCTACGTTGAGCGATTTTTGGAAACGGAGAGCGGGTATGTCGTTTCGGAAGCCGAGAGGGGAGTCGTGGGTTATCGCGCTTTGGACAAACGAGGCGACATTTTGAAGGTCCGGCCGATGTTTCGGCTTAGTCCTTTCGTTAAGCCGGGCCCTATAAATTACATCCGACGACATCGGGAGCAGATTGTGCGAGTGATCCGAACCGGACACTTGGAGGCGGCCAACGCGCAGGAGCGCCAAGTTGCTCAGGGGCTATTTGCTTGGTTCAGAGGTGCTCGACGGGACCATCAACTGGTTGATCACCGACGCGTGAAGTTAGAGCTAGATTTCACGCCGTCGGCCGACGAGCTTGATGCAATGATCGAGGCCGAACTCGAAGCAGATGCTGTTTCAGCCTGGGACGATTTAGGATTTCAATTGGCTGGGGACATGAGTACCACCCATTGGGTAGGCAGGGCGGTCGCTGGCGACTCCCCCACATTCGATCTACCGGACGCTCAGGGCGGCGTGTACGATCTCGGGGAGATCGGCCGCGAATTGGCCGCCCGGCGGCGCGACCTTTTTAAAACACTGGATCATGATGGGTGACAAGAAGCGGATCCTTTTGCGAAACGGTGTTCTGACGCTTGGCGCGGGCGCGACGGTGGCGTTGGTGGTTCTGGGCTTCCAGTTCGGTCAATCAGTGCCCTTTGTCAATCAATGGCCTCTATACGAAGCGCTAAGGAACACTGCGGCGATAATTTTTGCCGTTGTCGGAGCGTGGCTCGCAATCATCTATCCCGAACGGCTCAAGTTGTCGTTTGGAGCTCCTGCTGAGACAAAGGGGTCAAGTGCAAAGCTGCTGCTTTTGCTCACCCCTGCGGTGAGCTCTACCTTCATCCTGATGATAGTCCTCATGGTCGGCGTTTTGGCCCCGGTCTTTAAGCAGATGCCGTTCGTCCTAGAGCGTTTGGAATTCTTTAGAGGTATTTCGTTTGCTTTTTTGATGATGCTCACCATCTGGCAGGTTGTCATCGTGTTCATAGCCATCATGCCCGTCGAGTTCCTGCTAAACCAAGTTTCGAAAGAGATCGCGCAAGAGGAGATTTCGAAGAGCTACGGTAGCCATCATCAAAAGCCTTAGTGTCTTTTTTCGAAGTGTGCTTTGACGGTGTCACGGTTGGTCAGCGAGTCCAGCGCATCCACCAGCCTTGGTAGTAGCGCCGGCCGTCGATCTCTTCGAAGTCGCAGACCATCATGCCCCGGTCGGAGCAGAAGGCCAGCACCGCCGGCTCAGTTGGCTGCGTGTCAGGCGCGGCTGCGCTACGCCCGGGTCAGGACGTTAGTCGCTTGAGCCGATCTTGAGCATTGCTCACGAGCGCTCGATCCAGCGGCGACAAGGTTTCGGCCTTGAGGATTTCGGAAATTATGGACATGCATGTGAGCAAGACGCGGTAGGCGCTGCGATTGGGGTCATCCTCCTCGCCTGGCAGTCCAATCGCGACCGCCAATGCCGCCAACGCCGCAGGATTCGGGAGCGGAGACTGCCCGGTGTCGAGATGCGGGGTGGAGTGCCAGGCCGTCGCAACCAGGAAGCGGGCGAACTGCTCCGGGGGCGGGTCGAGCGCTGGTCCGCCTCTGGTCACAGCCTTGAGGGTGCCGGCCACGATCGTAACCGCACGGTCCTTGCACTTGGATTCGCGAAGTCCTCGCAGGAATTTCATGTGGAGATATCCTTAAACGGATCAGGCGCCATAGTTATGGCTGGCTGGGAAGGTCATTGCTATCCCCGCGCAGGCCATGTGATCTCGCTTCACTTACGGCCCCCGCCGAGGTTTGAAATTAGTCGTGCGAACCGCGTTGGCTTACAGAGCGGCATCGTCGCTTTGCTTTCGAATCGCCAGGCATGCATCGTAGTTATCAAACTGATAAGTCAGATCAACGAAAGCGCTGCTCGCATCCTCGGCGCCTGCTTGAATGGCGATCGCGCTCAGCGCGTTCGGCATTGGAGGGGAGGTAGGGGCGGAGCCTTTGTGCCAAAAAACTGAGCGCACCCGTTCCTTTTTATAAAGGCTCATGTGCCAATCATTGGGCTGGGTCCACACACTGCCCGCCCTTAAAAAGTCGAATGAGCGCGCGGGCTCGCCATATTTCTGCGTTAGGCCCTCGGTCAATCGCGCGACCAACTTCTTTACATCATCTCCGTAAGCGCTGGCGTTATCAAACTGAAAAGCGCCCGTCACTTCACACAACCCGGTTTGCGGAGTGACAATTGCCACGTACTCGCTCACCCCAGCATAGCTAGCGGGTGCCGAGTCGAATACGTAAACGTACGGCTCCACGCGCTTCCATCCTTTTGTTGCCGCAGACATTTCTTCTGCTGTGAGACCTTTTTGGAGGCCAAATGGCCCTTCCCATTTGGCGGCGTGGAGTGTGGACGAAAGAACTGCGAGACAGAACGCGGTTAACAGTGATCGGATTTGCATGGGGACCTCACATCACAGAGGCCACCATATTACGAAATAGTTCTATGCGCGGCCACGGGCTGAGATGCCCTATGCGCCTATCTCAATACTTGCGTCAATGGACGGCAGCCATCCCGCCGGGTCCCCAAGGAGTTTGGTCAAGTGCCCGCCGAGCGTATTGAACGCATCCTGACGCTGCGGCAGCATGGTTTGGCGCTGGTAGGTGCGTGTGGTCCTTTTTGCCTTCCTGTGGTTCAAACAGAGGTCAATTACATCGGACGAGATGTCGAGCTCGCCCATGATCGTGGCACCGGTGCGCCGTAGGTCGTGTTGGGTCCAATGTCCGCCAGGCAGATTCAGGACCGTGCTGTTCTTTCGTCCTTTGATAGGCTTGGCGCGCGTCTGCCGGTCCGACAGGCGTCGGGTCACTTCCGTTTCCGACACGTGTCCACCGTCCCGTCCTTCAAACACATACTCGCCGTCGCCCGGAATCTCGCACATGCGATCCCATACGGCCAGCGCGAACGGGCTTAGATGCACCAGGTGAGGCTTCTTGTTTTTGGAGACTTCGGCGGGAATGGTCCAGGTAGCCGCTTTGCGGTTCACGACGCCTTTGCGTTTGATGGTTGCCACTTCTACTGCGCGCGCTAACGTTGCCAGGGTCCACCAAACCGCCAGCTCGGTATGGACGGGCAGCACGCGCCGCCTGGCAACGTAATAACGAGATTTCGATTCTGGCGGCGTTGCGAGAATGTCGCGCAGCATCAAGATTTCTGAATCATCAAGCACGCGATCGCTTTCCTTGTCCTGCCCTCCGGCGTCTTTCCGCGTGATCGCGGCCGTGGGATCGCCCTGCATCCACTCCCGCGCCGCCGCGTAACGGAACATTTGCCCAAGTTCCCCGAGCAGCAGATTGGCGGTTCGCATCTTGTTCGCTTCTCGGGCGGCATCAATGACGACCATCAGCTGACCGCGGCGGATCTTGCTCAATGGAATGTCGCCCACTCTGGGCCGGACGTAGTTCTCGAACCGACTTTTTATGGAATCCTTATCGCTCTTGCTGGAACGATTGCGCTCGACGTGTTTGGCGTACCACGTGTCGTACAGGTCGCCAACGGTGGCCGGCGTTTCCGCGTTTTCCGCGAGCAGTACCGTTGCCGCGTCAGGGCTCACGCCTTGCGCCACGAGTGTCTTGCGTTGGGAAGCCTTCTCGCGCGCGTCAGCGAGGCGCAAAGCCGGATAAGCGCCGATATACTCTCGCACACGCTTTCCAGTGGTCGGGCTGGTGTAACGCACCGCCCACATCTTTGTTCCGTTGGTCTTGATGCGAAGAGCGAGGCCGCCGCCATCGGTGATCTCGTATTCTCGGTCCTTCGGCTTGGCCGCCAGGATTGCGCGGTCGGTTAATAAGTTCGTTGCCATTGCCAGATCGTCAGAGCGCGTGGGTAGGTGGACCGAAAGTGGACCATTGAAACGGCGCTTCAGTCAAACGACAACAAACCAGCACGAACTGAGTGGCCTCCTAGTTCGTTGATAACATTATAGAAAACCGCCTAAAACAAACGGCCTCAAACTCTCAAAAACGCGACTAAAAACGATTTGGGAGCAGAGGGTCGTGAGTTCGAATCCCACCGCCCCGACCAAGAAATGAAAGGCCGTTAGTGATAGCACTCACTAACGGCCTTTGTCATTTTCGGCGCCATGGGGCAACTTATGGGGCAACTAGATGTTCCGGCCTCCTGGGCTTCGGTGGCCACCGAAATGAACGTACGCTGTCATTTCAGCCACCTGCGTAATGGGTCGGATGATAGGCTGCTGGAGTGGAGCCGGACTGTGGGACGTGGCGGCACAGTGGGGCGTTCGTGACCGCGCGGCCACGCGCCTCTTAGATCGATCCCTCCAGGCTCTGTTCGACCGAGTTCGTCGTAGTTGATGCCAGTAGGAAATCAGCACGCAAATGCTACACTCATCGTCAAATATCTTGGCCCCCACATGTACGACGGAACCGGAATGTATTCGCTGCGGGAGGCTGCTCGGTTAGTCCAGGCGAAGTCTCGCGACCTAGATCGCTGGCTCTTTGGTTATCACTACACAAAGAGGCGCGGCGAGGAATCCGTTCGCGCCTTCTCAGCACCTTTGTGGAAGACCCAGGTTGAGCTGGCTGAGTATGACGAGCCGGTCATCGGGTTCCGTGACCTGCTGGAGGTCCGCTTTGTACGCGCCTTCATCGCCCATCGCATCCCGTTAATCGTAATTCGGAGATGTCTGGAGAGCGCTCAAGCCATCTACGGCGTTGATTATCCGTTTACGACCCTTCAGTTCAGAACTGACGGAAAGACCATCTTCGGAGAGGCTCTCAAAAAAGTCGAGAGCGAAGACGCGATGGTCGACCTGCGCAATCGTCAAATAGTGTTCAAAGACATTATTCATCCCTCGCTGTATGCTGGGATCGAATACAACGGTTCACGGGCCACTAAATGGTACCCCGCTGCGCGGAAAGACCATATTGTGCTGGACCCAGCGAGACAGTTTGGAAGCCCGATCATTGAAGATACGGGAACTCCGACAGACGCCCTTTACGCCTCGTATCTTGCCGAAGGCGCGAACGACTCCGCGCTCCACCTCACGTCCGAAATTTACGACGTGGCGCTTAAGTATGTCCGTTCTGCTATCAAGTTCGAAGAGAGCTTGAAGCAGACGGCACATTGAATTTTCTCTTCGACAATAATTTGCCGCCCAGCTGGGCGGCTACGTTCGCTGCGGCGAGCCAACGATCCTTCCCCGATACAACACTTGGGGAAGTATGTCACCTCCGTGAGAAGTTCGCCGCTCACACGAAAGACCAAGAATGGCTAACCATCCTTGGCAAAGAAGGAAACTGGGCTGTTGTATCCTGCGACAAGTTTCGCAAGCAGGGCGGCGCGGAGCGTCAAGTGATTCGGCAGTACGGCCTTTCGGTCTTTGTTCTCCAACCCTCATGGGCCTCCACGCGCTACTGGGAAAAACTCTCGCAATTTGCGCTTTGGTGGCCACGCATTGTTGAACAGTCCAACACGGTAGAAGCATCTACTGTTGAAGTTCCCTGGAAAATTTCGAGCCGTTTCAAGCAACTATAGGCCCCGCGTTGATGCAGCCGTGTGGCGTTAGAGCTACTTGAGCAGGACCGCTTCATGCACCCATTGATGAGTAGGCGCTGAGTCTGGCGATATTCTTACCCATTGACCGTGCCTCCGATAGAGTGGAATTACGGTGCCGGCTTTGATGTGAGCGCCTTCATGCGGCGACGCGTGCCGCCGCTGCAGAGCTTTATCGCGCACGCGGCGTTGCGGCGAACGACGTGACGATCTGGGTCGTCATCGGATTCGACGACGTGCTGGCTGCCGGCCTGGCGCGGTTGCTGCTCTGGTCGGATCCACGACGTTTGCCGGCCGTGGGTGATGAGGAAGGCTCTTGGGCGCTCTACCTGCGCACTTGGCGCCCCGGCGCTTATGACCGCAGGACGCCCAGCCAACGCAACGCGCTTCGCGCTAAGCGGGCCTCGAATTACGGGGCCGCGATGAGGGAGGTTTGCCATGCTGGCATGGCTTGAGCGATTCAAAGGGTATCTGGTGGCGATTGGCGCCGCTCTGGTGCTGGCCGTGGGGACGTATCTGCGGGGGCGCAGCGCTGGAAAGGGGGCGGAGCGGGAACGACGGGCTGCGGAGATCAACGAACAGGCCGCTCAGGCCCGCAAGGAGGTGCGTGATGTGCAGTTGGAAACGGCCCGTATGGGCGACGACGCTGTTGCTGCTGAGCTTGAGCGGGACTGGGTGCGCGACCCCGGAACGGGTCGGCGTTGATTATTGCGAACATGCGCGGCCGATCTATTTCGATTCGCAGGCGCAAGTCGGAGCAACGCCCGCACCTATTCGGCGCCAGGTGCTGGAAGGGAATAAGGTCTGGCGACGTCTCTGCGATGCTTAGGGCAGAAAGGATGCAGCGCCATGCCCTAGTAAAAATGGCATTCGCCAGCTCTCGCGTCCATGCGATGAGCCAGCGCTTATAGACTTGCTGGGGATGCTAAGTGGAGGCGGCGCCGCGTCTAATTACAAAAGAGCGACTGATGTCCAAGGCTACTGCGGCGTGCGCTGCTTGGTGGGATCGCCCTGAACCTGTTTGCGCGCTGCTTCTTCTTTTTGTTCTTGGGTTTGTTGCTCTTGCTGCTTGTTCGACTGTTCGTCCTGACCGGGTTGCGAAGGAGGACCGGCGGCGCTAAAGCGAGTAGGGAATGTCATGATGTGTACCTCTTGAGTTGTCGTGACGTATGCCACCTATTCACGGTACTCCCCACAGCACGTACGTCCTAAGACTGAATTGAAACAACCGTAAGGCACTGACCGTCCCGGGCCTACACTAGGTTTAGGTAACCGGCGGGAGGACGCCATGACACAGTCAACGGGTGTAAACGCACAGGAGCGTTGGGACGATGAAGGTGGCTCGCAGCTTGCTTCGCTGGCCAAATCATTCGCTATCGAGGAATACGAGGAGTCTGAGCGTCGAATTCTTGCCTTCCTTGGGGCGTCCATTTTGAGCCTTTGGGATGAGCTTCCGCTTGACGCGCGCCAACAAGTGCTGAATCGTCAAAGTGCTCAAGCAGCATTTACTAAGTCTGCACTTAAGGCGAAGATTGCGCGCCTAGCAACGGATGATCTTTTGTAGGATTCGCCATGGACCACGATCATCAAGATGACCATGAAATTGAGCGCTGGCTGAACGAGGGGGGCGTGCAACTGCCTACGTTTGTCGAGATGCTGGACCCTCGGGTTCTTGACGAGCATGAGCGGCGCGTCATTGCTTGCCTGGGAGCTGCGGTCGTGAGCGTTTGGCACTCTATGTCGACCGACGCTCGAAGGGTTGTATTGCAGGCTGCCGTCAGGAATTCAACTTATGATGCTAAGTCGCTAAAGGGAGAGGTTGCAGCGTTTTTGCGAGGGAAGGGAAAATCGGCGTGACAGGCCCCAAGAAAACTTCCGGGCAGAAGTGCGCAACCTCGCGCGCCCCTTTTTTTCGTATTGCGTGGATGAGGTTCGACATCTGGTACGGCCTTGCTGGCAACGACAGTCCACTGTCGGGTCCAGATGCGTGCGCCGGGAGTTCGTCGTTCCGTGCAGGCAGTATCTGCACTTGAAGGGGGTGCTGCGGCGGCTCAGGCGGAGGTGCCATTCGCCTGAGGGCCCGAAGGATGTGCCCACCGCCGCAGCGCCTTGGGGCTCGCAAGTACTGTGCCCAGGCGCTGGCTGTTTGCAAAGTTAGGAGGCCGCCTGCTCTGCGCTATCAACGCCCTTGGCCGTTCGGCAAGCGCTGCCGATTTTCGGAGAGCCAATTCGCCATTGCATCCACCACGTCCGGCAGTAGCGCCGCCCGCCCACTGTGGCTGGACGGACTATTTCTTCCAGTCGGTGTGTCTGCGAGGACCGTGCCCGCGGCCGTCTTTAACGGTGTTGGAACCTTCCTCTTTTGTAGGCCGCTCCTGGCTATGCGCCGCAGGGCTCTCTGTCTTATTCGGCGTTTGCGTTTCACGCGAAGAGTGGGACGGAAGTGAACTTTTCTTACCGCTATCGCGTGTGCTGCTTTGATGTTGAGTGTTCAGCCGCATAGGCTGACCATCGACGTCAAAGTCCGAGCTGCTTAAGTTCTTCATGAGGAACTCCCTTTCTAGTAGGCATGTCTGCCGATCAAAATCACGCTACTCAGAGGAGGGCTAGCCTTTGCCGGACGAACAGTCCTGCACGCTGTCACGATCCTTCGAGTTAAGCCATCTTGTCGACGTCGGACTCCTTTTTTTCGCCCGGTGTGGTCTCTTGCCTGGCGTCTTCCTGTTGTTGCCGCGGTTGCTCCAATAGGTGTTTCTCCGGCAAGTCTTTCTCGTTAAGTCTGCCTGATTGGTCACCAGGCGAATTCATGCGGACGGTTAAACTCATATATGTACCTTTTGATCTATTGCGGCGAAATGCCACCTCTTTACGGTACGACCTTCCGAAGCCTTTCCCTACCGCTCATTTGAAACAAGCAATCTTTGGGTGAGGTGCGCGGGGACACGGAGGCGCCCATGTGTAGAAATGGTCTGCTCGGACAGAAGCTCTGCCGTTCCTGCACCACCTCCGACGCCCGCCGCGTGCCGAAGTGGACGCGCGCCACTTTGTAAGGTTTGCGTTGCGACGGTTTAGCCTTCCACCCACTGCAACCACCATCCCTGGTAGTAGCGCCTTCGGTCGATCCTTTCGAAGCCGCAGACCATCTCCCTCGGCCTGCCCCCAAGTGTCAGAAAGTCGAGGTCGAGCAGATCTGGGGCTAGCCTCTTTCGGTCGTTCCTGTAGCTCGCAGTCTTTCAATTGCGGGCAGTGGCTGGACACGTGCTATCCACTCGGAAGGGACAGATCAAGGCTCGCCCGCCACTAGGCGTCACGGCAATCGAGGGAGTTTGTGCAATCTCCTGTGATGTGGGCTTAGACTCATGTGAAAGGCCATCGCGACATGAATCGGAGAGGACATGAGGCTATTGACGTACGACTGGGCGCAGTCTGTCGAGACGTTGCTAGAGTCGGAGCGGGTCACGCTGGCTCGGCTAGTTGAAGCTGAATCCTTTATTCCGCGCTACGCCCGCAGGGATCGGACTTCTGTTCACATCGCCTTGAGAGAGCTGCAAGGCGTTCTTCAAACGTCAGCGGAGGAACTGCACAAAGCACAAGCTGCCCACTTGAATGCTGACCGCCGAGGCAGGTCGAAAGAGCCGGCCGTTCAGCTAGGTCAAACTTGGCGGGGGGCAGTGCGGGAAGGCCTGTTGCTTTTTCCGAAGCACAAGACAAACGCCTTGCGCGTCACACTTCGGGGATGGGAGAGGGCCTTGCATATTGCCGACGACTTATTTTCTATGGCGTCAATGCGTGGCTATGAGGCTGTGGCCTGGAAGAAGGGGGACAAAACTCTCAAGATCCGCTCCGAGGGTGCTGAACTCGAGTTCAGGATCATGGAGAAGCTAGCTCGAGTGCAGGACGACGCCAAAGGCTCCGCGACGGGCACCCCCTACGAAAACTACTTCGTGACCACAGGCATGATGTCGATTCATCTCAGTCGTTTTGGCGGGGGAATAGAGGTGGTTGACGGAGATGGGACATCTCTCGAAAGCCAACTGGAAGAGCTATTTGATCGGATTCCGCGCGAGTTCGTGCTTGACCTGGCTCAGAACCGGGAGCGGCAACGAGATGAAGAAGCTTCCGCCCAAGCTCGTAGAGCAGAATTAGAGCGGGAACGGCTGAGAGATCTGGAGGCGGCACGACGGAAGAAATTGGAGCATGAAGTGCAGAGTTGGCATCGTGCACTCATGGTTCGGCAGTATGCACAAGAGATAGAGCGGGCCGTGTCTCCCGACGAGGGAGAGGCGGCGGAAATATGGTTGAAGTGGGTGCGGGCGGTTGCTGATGAGATCGATCCGACCTCGAAGCGTTGCCATCAATTGAGGCACACGGCCGTAGGGACTACGGCTCAGGAGGACATAGAGGATGCCGATGCGTCGAACGATACAAGGCGTAGAGCTATACGAGCGAGTATGGAAGGTCCCGATTTCGAAGCTGTGCCAAGAGTATGGCCTCTCAGACAATGGCCTACGTAAAGTCTGCCGGAGGTTGGGAGTGCCCGTTCCAGAAAGAGGGTACTGGGCAAAGCAAGCCGCTGGAAAGGCGCGTGCGCGGCCGAAGCTTCCTGCTCTGGCGGGAAAGCCCGCTTCAGAGACCGTGACCACTAGAGATGAGACTACACCAACTCGCGTTTTGAGGCCCGAGACGAAGGCAATTTTGGAAAGGGATCTGGTATTCGAGCGGGATCCAAGCAACCGCGTGGAAGTCCGCGATCTGCCTATGCACAAAGCAATATTGTCAGTGCAGCAGCGACTCGCTCGTCGAGTGAAAGAGTGGCAGAAGGCTCGCAAGGATCACGAGGCTGCGCTGCAGAGAGCCAAGAACAGGCCTTGGGAGCCGAATTGGTCCGCGTTGAACTCCGGACTAAGCTGGCCCAAATTTGAAGAAAACGGCGGTTATCTGTTCATTAGCAGAGGGTCGTTGATTGGTTGCCATGGGGCAACCCATGGGGCAACTTTTTGCCGGATGGCAGCGTACATTAGCGGACGATCCCGAACAAGCCATGAAAGCTAGATTCAATAAAAACAACGGGTTAGAAGTTCGCTGGCGTTCGCTCTGGTTCACCCTTATCTAATTTGAGAGCAGAGGGTCGTGATCCCACCGCCCCGACCAATATTCATGTGTGTCTACGGATCTCCGCAGGCAGGAAAGACGACAGGTGCCCCAAGTTTAGGACCACCATGCAAGTGGCCCCAACCTCACCGAGGTTGGGGCCATTTTGTTGGTCCGCCCGACTCGCGATCGGGCTTCGAGCGTGTGAGCTCAGGCGTGTAAGCGCATGCTCCGCCCCTTCCTCCTACTGACGCGGGATCTTCGCTTCTTCGATCAGCTTTTGCCATTGCGCATCGCTGCTTGCCACAAACTGGCCGAACGCAGATGGCGAGGTGGCCGGGCTGACCTTGACACCCAATTCCTTGAACCGTGCCTGGATCTCCGGCTTGGCCATGACACGGCTGAACGCGGCGTTCAACGTCTGGACGATGGGGTCCGGCGTATTCGACGGTGCGAAAATTCCGGTCCAGAAGTAATAGTCCATCCCTTTGAGTTCCGGTGTTTCACCCGCCGACGCCAAGTCCGGGTTGCCGATGTCGCGGTCGCGGCTCATGACGCCCACGCCCGTCACACGGCCGCTTTTAATTAGTTCGAGCAGGGCTGGCAGCCCGGACACCGCGATATCAACATTGCCGCCGATGACATCGGTCGCGATTTTCGACGCGCTGGAGTAGGGAATGAACGTGATGTCCGTACCCGTGGTGAGCTTGAAGCTCTCCATGGCGATGGCGGGCAGCGAGCCGACGCCCGTGGCGCCGTACGTCAGCTTGCCCGGGTTTGCTTTGGCCCGTGCAATCAGGTCGCCGAACGATTTCACGCCCAGATTCGGGTTCGCCACGACGCCAACGCCGCTTGTGCCCAGCGGCGCGACGGCGGCCAGGTCGCGATAGGTGTATTTGGCCGACGATTGCAGGATGGGCGCGATCACGACATCGGACACGATGCCCATCAGCACCGTGTACCCGTCGGGCTTGGCGTTGACGGCGCGCGTGACGCCGATGATGCCGCCGGCTCCCGCGACGTTCTCGATGACGATGGTCTGGCCCAGCTCGCGGCCCAGTTCGGGGGCGATGATGCGAGCGAACGTGTCCACCGATCCTGCCGGCGCGTAGCCCACGATAAGCTTGATGGGATGGGCGGGGTAGGCCTGCGCATGCGCCGCGCTCGTTCCTCCCAACACAAGGGCTCCCACCAGCGCCGCGCTGGAAAGGGGTCGAATGGTCATGGTTGTCTCCTGTTGTTTTCGTTCGTGTTGCTTCAGCTTTGCAGCCACTTCAAGACGCGTTGGAACACCTCGTCGCTATTGCGGTCCATCATCGGCAGGTGGGAATTTCCCGCGACGCCGTTGGCGGGCAGGTCCAGCACCGACACGCCGGCGCACCCCCGGATGGAATCCAGATAACGCTCGGCTTGTTGGCGGTAGCCGACCCAGTGCGAGCCCGACGCTTCGATGAAGTCGCCCCACACAACAAGATGCGGCGGCAGTGCTTCAATCGGCGCCGCTTGCGGCATACCGCCAGGCTCCACGCCCACCACCCGGCGCACTGCTTGGGGACGGCGGCGCGCAATTTCGGCTGCAAAGCCCGCGCCCTGGCTGTGGGCGACGATATGGCAATGCCCCACCCGGTCGATCAACGCTTCGTACGCCGCCAGAATCATGGATTCATGGCCCGGCCAGCGCGGCACCCATTGATTGGCGAACGCGTCAAACGCCGCGGTGGGAAACTGTTGCCCTGGATAGGCCTTTCGCTGCGGCGGATCCGGGTCGTAGACGGGTCCGATCCGAAACGTCGTCCAGGCCTCGCGCTTGGTGCGAAAGACGGGCGATTCGCGATACACCTGCGGAAAGCGTGCCCAGGACGAACGGCCGCGTTCCACTGCGTCGCTGACCAGGACGTCGTAACCGGCGTCCAGGAATTTCCACAGCCAGCCGTCGCGGCCATCGGGGGTCGTTTCCCATGTGCAGCCGGTCATGCCCCCGCCATGCCACAGCAGCACCGGATCCGCATGCCGGGGCTGTGCCAGGCGGTATTCCTGGACATACATCTGCCCATAGACCTGCTCTCCGTTCGGGTTGACCTCGCGCGGGGAACCGTTCAGGACCATGCTGCGATATTCGACGGGCAGGCCTTCAAGCACGGCGGTTGCACCGCCCACGAAGAAGCTGTTCATCGATTTCAGGAAAATGCCGTTGCCTTGTGGATTCATGATGGCTCGTTGAAGTGATGCCTGCATGTTCAGGCCGCGCGTATAGTTACGTCTATCGAAAAAATTTCAACGATTCTTGATCCATGCGAATCAATTACGATCTAGAAGATATCCGCGCGTTCTGCTGCGTGGCGCGCATGGGCCAATACACGTCGGCCGCCGCGCTGCTGTGCGTCACGACTTCGGCTTTGAGCCGGCGTATCGCAAAGCTGGAATCGGAAATCGGCGGACGCTTGTTTGAACGTACGACGCGCAGCGTGGTGCTGACGTCGATAGGCCGCGCGCTGTATGAGCGCGTGCTGCCCATCGTTACCCAGATGGATGCCAGCCTGACCGAGGCCGCCCGCCGCGCGCGGGGGCACGAAGGCACGCTGATGGTGAGCACGGTGGCTTCGGTAGGCTATTCGGTGCTGCCGAATGTGCTGCCCGAATTCTATGCACGGCATCCGCAGGTGTATCTGTCCATCCGCGACGGCAACGCGACCGTCACGACGGGACTGGTCGAAGAGCGCGAGGTGGAATTCGGCATCACCACGCCGGTGTCATTCGGTCCCACCCTGGAGGCCGAGCGCGTCGCCACCTATGGCTACAACCTGGTGTTTGCCGAGGGTTCTGCCCTGGCGCCACGCAGCCGCAAGCTGTCTTGGAAAAAGCTGCCGGGCCTGCCGGTAGTGGGGCTGAATCCGGTCAGTTCCACCCGTTTGCAGATCGACAGTGTCCTGAACGCTCGCGGGCTGGAGTTGCCCTGGACCATCGAAGTCGATCAGCTGGCCACCATGATCGGGCTGGTGCAATCGGGCAATTTCGTGACCATCATGCCCGCGTTGTTCGAAGCGCATGGGTATGGCCTGAAGTCGATCCCAGTGCTGGATCCCGACATCGCGCGGGATGTGTATATCGTGCGCCGCCGTGACAGCACGCCGACGCCGCAAGGTCAGTATCTGATGGAACTCGTACGCGCCTACCTTGCGCGTTGAAACACGCCTATCGAACGCGGCGGTTGACACATCGCGTTACTTCGTTCGCTGCTACTTCTGAACCCCGCGTGGTAGATATATCGCCGGGAGATTCCGTTCGGCGTGTCGCCGGGCGCATGTCCCTATTTTGAGGAGCTGACCATGAATACTGTTCACAAGATGAATGCTGTTCAAGTGCCCCTGAAAAGAGTTTCCGCGATTCTTTGCGTGGCGGGTATGACGTGGGCCACGGGCGCGGCTTACGCCGCTGACACCAGCGCTACCTCGCAAGCGCAGCATCAGCAGGATGTCGCCACCTGCAAGAGCGGCGCCTCCGGCCAACCGCTGGAAACTTGCCTGCGCGAAGCGGCAGCGGCACGGCAAGAGCGTGATCGTCAGAATCTGAGTGCGGAGAGCCCCGAGCAACTTCGGCAGAATGAGCTGGCTCGCTGCAACCGTCTGCCCGAATCGCAGCGTGCAACCTGCGTGGCGAAGATGACCTCGCCCACGAATGTGCAGGGTAGCGTGCAGGGCGGTGGCGTATTGCGCAAGAAAGAGATTCAGGTGCCCGCCACCCCGGCGAACCCGGCTACGCCAGCCAGCACCGCACCGGCGCCGGCCCGCTGAACGGCCTGTCGTGGAACGCACAAACGTAGCGAATTGCAGCCACGCGAGAAACGTTCGCGTGGCTGCGTTTGTCTGTTTGCGCGCGACTGCCTAAAACCGCTGGTCCTTGTCGAACGGCACCTCGGCATCGCTCGGACGTTCGAACGTCGGCGCTTCACCGTTCAGGTCGGCAACATGAATCTGCGCGAGGCGGGTCGCCTCGGCAATTGCGCCATGCGCGGAATGAAACCGCTCGTCGATGGCAATGCGTTCGGACGGCACGCCGGCGATCGGTGAGATCAGCGTGTAGCCGATGCGCCATTCATCGCCCTCCTGCTCTGGCTGCGCGATCTGAAAGTCCCACTTGGCTGTTTGCATAATTCCTCCAGTCGGTCGGTTCATCCTACTGCACTCGATGCGCGCTTGAAAGGTGTGACGCGCCCGCGCAGTCATCAGCCGAATGCACAAGCCATGCGGCAAGCAGGCGGGCATGAGAGTTGCTGCCTGGCAGGGTTCATCTTCGCGGAACCACTGCAATGGCCAATCCGAAGCTCGACGTCCGAACAGGACAATATTCCGGCAAGCTGCCCCGCGACACATTCCGCCTGCGTTTCATGCGCCGCTTCTATGACCCGGCGTTCAAGTCTGAAACCGAAGCCTTGGAAAGGCTTGAGGCCATCGCCTGGGATGCCTACGAGAATGGACGCAAGGCGCCCGATACCGTCAAGGCGGGATCAGGTTACGCAGATCCCGATTACGACTTATCTGTGGAATGGAAAGATGCCCGTGACCGCCTCGCGCGCGCGGCGTTGGTGCAGCGCGATCCGGAAACGCGCTCCCGCGTCCTGGTGGTCAACGGCGCGGCGCGCAATGACGGGACCTGTCCTGGCGAGGTCTCAAAGACCTGGCGGCTGTCGGAAATCGTGCGCGACGAACTGGAGTCGGCCAGTGTGCAGGCGGACATGCTGGATCTGAGCCGCCTCACGTCGGAATACCAGTACCTCATCCACCCCTGCAAAGGCTGCGTGTCCACCGCGATGCCGCTCTGCCATTGGCCCTGTAGCTGTTATCCCAACCATTCGCTCGCGCAGGACAACGATGCGATGAACGACATCTACGAGCAGTGGATGGCGGCGCATGGCGTGATCCTGCTCGCGCCGACCTATTGGTATCAGTCGCCCAGCGTCCTGAAGCTGATGATCGACCGGCTGGTCTGTGCGGATGGCGGCAACCCCGATCCGACGACGACGTCAGGCAAAGACGCGAGGAAGGCCAAGCAGATCGAAATGGACGGATGGCCGTTTCCGAAGCATTTGGCTGGCCGCGCCTACGGCGTGGTGGTGCACGGCGACGTGGCGGGCATTGAGGGGCAGCGGCGCGCGCTCTGCGACTGGCTCGAATGGATGGGGTTGGTGGATGCCGGGGCGTCGTCGAAGCTGGATCGCTACATTGGCTACTACAAGCCGTATGCCACGAGTCATGCCGAGCTGGACGAGGACTCGGCGTTGCAGGAAGAGGTGCGCAATGTGGCGAAGGCGATGGTGCTGTGCCTGCCGCGCCTGCGGGCCGGAGAGTGGCCCGCCGTGGATCAGGGGTTGCCATCGCCGCGGCCGAAGTAGGCGCCGCGGGCGATATGCGGTCGACACCTAAACCAAAATCGGGCAGTCAACGTCGACGAGACGTTCAATTCCCCGTCGGCAGCAACTGCATCCCCGTGCGGCGCGCGAACTCTTCATAACTGATCGGCGCGCCCGCCTTTGTGTTTGCGCTGTTCGCCTGCCAATGCACCCACGAGCGCCCCGTGGACGCATCAAACACGACCTTGAACAGATGGCTCGGCACCGCCACGCCGGACCCGATCTCCTTGGGCTTGTCGCCGTAATACGGCCCGGTGAACACATACACGTCGCCCGATGCCCGCATTACGTATTTGCGCGTGTCCTGTTCGATCTGGCTCCACGGCCCACCGTTGTGGCGCTGGTCCTGCGGCACCATGTTCGCCAGTGAAAAGCTTTGCGCCATGGACTCATGGGTGGACATGTCGCCCGCCGGCGCCATGTGACCGCGCGAGTAACCCGACCCCTTGTAGTCCGTCAGTTCAGCGCGTTCGGCGCGCGGCACGCGTGCCTCGGCATAGAACTTGTCGGACCGCTCCATGCCCTGCGCCTGCGTCAGGATCTTGCGGTTCAGACGCTCGGCCACGAACACCGGCGTCTTGGTCTGTCCGTTGTGCAGGATGGCGAAGTTTGAAAAGCACAGCTCGCGCAGCGCCTGGCTGGCGGGCACGACGGGCGGGCGCTGCTGCGGGAAGAATTGCGGGCAGTCGGCAAAGCGCGTGTGCGCCATGCCGCCGGCGGGCACCGCGGCGGGGGCGAACTTTTCCTGGGTCGGCCAACCGACGCGCGCAAGGATGTCGTCGATGGAGAAGTGGGCGCGCCATTGCGGGTTCAGCGCGTACGTGGCCGCGCCGAAAGCGGCCAGCGACGTGAGCGTGAACGTTCGCAGGAATCGGTAGATGCGGCCGGGGCTGGCGGCCCGGCTTTTGCTGGCCGGTGCTCTCTTTCTGGGTGCTGATTTCTTCGCGCGGGTCATGCTGCCTGTTTGTTGCGGGCCGGCGCCATTTC
>Ga0256884_1000135_pt1 | contig 18118 bp, 17 predicted proteins | sample MC6MC0492MT_FD_186341 | JGI IMG/M metagenome (GOLD analysis project Ga0256884, IMG submission 186341) | Metatranscriptome of enriched soil aggregate microbial communities from Iowa State University, Ames, United States - MC6-MC0492-MT... | ecosystem: Environmental > Terrestrial > Soil >... | reverse complement strand
GGCGTCCAGCAAGTCCAGCACAGGGCCAGGGAAGCGGATGTCGAAAAGCTCACCTTCGCGGCCCAGCACCGTGGCGTCAAACGCGTCGGCCAGCCGCAGCACCATGCCGGGGCCGGGCGACTTGCTGGCGCGCACATGGGCCAGCACGCGGTCGGGTTCGGTGATGCGTTCGACCAGGACTTCGATCTTGCCGCCCGTGATCTTGTGCCCGGCCAGGCGCGCCTTGATCACGCGCGTGTCGTTGAAAACCAGCAGGTCGTCCGGGCGCAGCAGGCCGACAAGGTCGGCGAATTGGCGGTCGTGCAGCTGGCTTGCGGCGTCCAGATGGAGCAGTCGGCTGCCCGTGCGTTCGGCGGCGGGCGTCTGCGCGATCAGCTCGGGCGGCAGCTCGTAATTGAAATCGGAAACGGTCAGGGACTGGGTCACGCGGGTATCTGTCTGTCAGTAAGGGCCGGCGGCGGAAAACGCAAGGCCGCGACGGCCGGGCGAGCTCGGGGCAACCGGCTATTGTAAAGGGGACGGTTAATAGGGGCGGAACAGAGGGGATTCCGAGGGGGTTGCGCCGCGCCATTCCCGCCGTATAACTGCGTTCACCGCCGTAGCGGATCGGCGCCGTTCTTACAACGATATCCGCGCACCCAAGGAGACCGCGCATGACCCCTCGTAGCACCTTGATGGCCGCCGGCCTGGCGGCCTTGATGATGGCGGGCGGCTCGCCCGCGCTGGCGCAAGTGAAGATTGGCGCCACCCTGTCCACGACCGGCCCGCAGGCGTCGCTGGGCATTCCCGAACGCAACACGATCGGCCTGCTGCCTACCGAAATCGGGGGCATGAAGGTTGAATACATCGTCCTGGATGACGCTTCCGACACCACCCGGGCCGTCAGCAATTCCCACAAGCTGATTTCTGAGAACAAAGTGGACCTGATCATCGGTTCCACCACCACGCCGAACACGATGGCCATGCTGGACACGGTGGCAACCGGGGCCACGCCCGTGATCACGCTGGCCTCGTCGGCCCGGCTGATTGACCCGGTGGACGACAAGCGGCGCTGGGTGTTCAAAACGCCACACTCCGATTCGCTGATGGCCGAAGGCATCGCGCGCCATGCCGCCGCTAATGGCGTGAAGAAGCTGGGCTTCATCGGATTCAACAACGCCCTGGGCGAAACCTTCTGGGTGGAAGTCGAGAAGGCGGCCAAGAAGCACGGGATCGAGGTGGTGGGCAGAGAGAGCTTCGCGCCGGCCGACACCTCGGCCGTGGCCCAGACCTTGAAATTGATCGGCGCGGCGCCCGACGCCGTGGTGGTGGGCGCGTCTGGCACGCCGGCCGCCATGCCTGCCCGGGCGCTGCGCGAACGTGGCTTCAAGGGCAAGATCTACTTCAACCATGGCGTGGCCAACAACGATTTCCTGCGCGTGTGCGGCACGGCCTGCGAGGGCGCCTGGGTGCCGGTGGGGCCGGTGATGGTGGCCGACCTGCTGCCCGCCGACAACCCGGTCAAGGCCACGGCGCAGGCGTTCGCGAAAAAGTACGAGGCCGCCAACGGGGCGGGCAGCGTGTCGCTGTTTGCCGCCTACACCTGGGACGTCGGCCTGCTGCTGCAACAGGCGATTCCCGTGGCGCTCAAAACCGCCAAGCCCGGCACGCCCGAGTTACGGGCCGCGCTGCGCGACGCCCTGGAAAACGTCAAGAACCTGCCGACGGCGACGGGCGTGGTCAGCATGAGCCCCACTGATCACAACGGGCTGGACGAACGGGCGCTGGTCATGGCGACCGTGGCGTCGGGCAAGTGGCGCTTGCAGTAAACCGCCAGGAACGGGACAAGCGGGCGGTTTCCAGCAGGTCTGGCCGCCCGTAACCGTCTCAGGTTTTGTATGCTCTCGGGTTTGCAGGACTAGCAACCGGGTGGACAAGGCATGACGGGACAAGCGAATAAGCGGGTGGGCGGGCTGAAGCAATGGCTGGCCGGCGGGCTGCTGGCCCTGTCCGCAGGGGCCGCCTGCGCGCAAGTCCAGGGCTTGCCGCCCAACGTCGTCAACGCCTGGAAGGCCACCAAGCTGCCCGACAGCGCGCTGTCGCTTGTCGTGCAAGAGCTGGGCGGGCAGCGTCTGGTGGCGCTGAACGCGAAGGAAGCGCGCAACCCGGCCTCGGTGATGAAACTGGTCACGACGTGGGCCGCGCTGTCCGAACTGGGCCCCAACTATGTCTGGCGCACGGAATTCATGACGGCGCCGGGCGCGCGCCCCGACGCCAAGGGCGTGCTGGCCGGCCCCTTGTATCTGCGGGCGGGCGGCGACCCCCAATTTCTGATGCAAGACCTGTGGGCGCTGCTGCGCGAACTGCGCCTGCGCGGGGTCAAGCAGATCAACGATCTGGTTATCGACCGCAGCATCTTCGGCCAGGTCGCCACCGACCCCGGCGCCTTCGACGGCGCGCCGGACCGTGCCTACAACGCCAGCCCTGACGCCTTGATGGTGGGTTTTGGCGCGCTGCGCCTGCTGTTCTCGCCAGACGCCGCCGCCCATAAATGGGTGCCGCTGATCGATCCGCCGTTACCCGGCCTGAAGATCGAAGGCAGCGTGGAATGGAGCGACATCCGCTGCCCCGGCCCCCCGGTGGTGACGACTGAGCCGCTCATTACCCAACAAGGCGTGACGATCCGCGTAGGCGGAAAAGTGGCGGGCTCTTGCGGCGAATTCAGTTTGTATCGGCTGGCGCTGTCGCAACCCGACTACGCCACCGAAATCTTCCGCATGCTCTGGAAAGAGCTGGGCGGCACGTTCAAGGGGCAGGTCCGGGCGGGCATGGTGCCGGCCGACGCCGTGGTGCTGGCCTCGCATGAATCACCGACGCTGGCCGAGGTGATCCGCCAGATCAACAAGCGCAGCAACAACGTCATGGCGCGCACGCTGCTGTTGACCTTGGGGGCCGAACGCGGCCGCCGGCCCGCTACCGTGGGCAGCAGCGAGGCCGTGGCCAAGGGGCTGCTGGTCAAGCAGGGGCTGGACATGCCGGAGCTGGTCATCGACAACGGCGCGGGGCTGTCGCGTGACGCGCGCGTGTCGGCTGACAGTCTGGCCTCGATGTTGACGGTGGCCTGGAATTCGCCGGTCATGCCGGAGTACATTTCGTCCTTCGCCATTGCGGGGGTGGACGGCACGGTGCGCCGCCGCCTGAAAGGCGATGGCACGCAGGGCATGGCCCACCTGAAGACCGGGTCGCTGCGCGACGTGCGCTCGATCGCCGGGTACGTGTTGGGCGCCAGCGGCAAGCGCTATGTGGTGGTCAGCATCGTCAATCATGAGCAGGCGGGCGCCGTCCGCGCGTTCGATGACGCGCTCATCGCCTGGCTTGCCGATCAATAGACCACAACTTTCTTAAACCGATTACGATCCTCGGGTGTGGCTCGAAAACGGGCGACGCAAACGCGTTGCGCCGGTCCGGTTCCCCCCCGAGGCGATAACCCCTGTATTTCAATATTCTGGAGAGTTACGCACATGCCTGTGCACGAAATCCGCCATCCGCTGATCCGCCATAAGCTCGGGATCATGCGTCGTGCAGACCTCAGCACGAAGAGCTTCCGTGAGTTGTCGCAGGAAGTGGGCGCGCTGCTTACTTACGAGGCGTCCAAGGATCTGCCGCTGGCGCCGACCACCGTGGAAGGCTGGTGTGGCCAGGTTCAAGTCGAGAAAATTGCGGGCAAAAAAGTCACGGTCGTGCCGATTTTGCGCGCGGGCATTGGCATGCTGGACGGCGTGCTCAGCCTGATTCCGGGCGCCAAGGTCAGCGTGGTGGGCGTGGCCCGCAACGAAGAAACGCTGGAAGCGCACACGTACCTGGAACGCCTGGTGGGCGAACTGGACCAGCGCCTGGCGCTGATCGTCGACCCGATGCTGGCCACCGGCGGCTCCATGGTTGCCGCTATCGATTTGCTCAAGCGCGCCGGCTGCAAGGAAATCCGCGCGCTGGTGCTGGTGGCGGCGCCGGTCGGTATCGACACCGTGCTGGCCAAGCACCCGGACGTGCATATTTATACGGCTTCCATCGACGATGGCCTGAACGAACACGGCTACATCATGCCGGGCCTGGGCGATGCGGGCGACCGCATTTTCGGGACCACGCAAAAGACGGATTGAAAGGTATGGCCGGGGTGACGTTGCGTTCCCCCGGCCTTTTCATCAGCCGGTCAACGCCCTTCTATATGCTGCCCAAACCATTGGAGTTTCGGCGCCAGACCGGCGACCTCGCCCACGATCAACAACGCGGGCGAATGAATCCCATGTTCCGCCGCCAATCGGGGTAACGCCTCCAGCGTGCCGGACAGCACCCGCTGTTCCGGCCGGCTGCCGTTTTCGATTAACGCGAACGGCGTCTGGGCGGCGCGGCCGTGGCTCAGCAGCCTGCGCGTCAGCAGGTCCAACTGCCCGACCCCCATATAGAACGCCAGCGTCTGTTTTTCACGCGCCAGCGCGGGCCAATCCAGATTGTCTTCATCTTCCCGGCAATGCGCCGTGATCAGGCGTACCGATTGCGCGTGTTCGCGGTGCGTGAGCGGAATGCCCGCATAGGCCGCACAGGCGAGTGCGGCGGTAATGCCCGGCACCACTTCAAAACGCACGCCATGCGCGCGCAGATATTCCAGTTCTTCGCCGCCCCGGCCAAAAATAAATGCGTCGCCGCCTTTCAGCCGCACCACGCGTCGGCCGGCTTGCGCATGTTCCACCAGCAGCGCGTGGATGCGGGCTTGCGTGGCGTGGTGGTTTTCGCCGGGCAGCTTGCCCACCGGCACGCGGTCGGCATCGCGGCGCGCCAGCGACATGATGTCGTCGCTGACCAGGCGGTCGTACAGAATGACGTCCGCTTCGTTCAGGGCGCGCAGTGCCTTCAAGGTCAACAGGCCGGGGTCGCCCGGGCCGGCGCCGACCAGCACGACGCTGCCGTCGGAAGGCGCGATGGGCGTGTCCAGCGCGTTAGTTAATGCGGCTTCGGCCTGTGCGGGTTGCTGCTGGCGCAGAAAGCCGGCGACGGGGCCGTCCAGCAGCCAGTCGTAGAAGCGGCGGCGCGCGCCCAGATCCGGGTGGCTTGCACGGATGCGCTTGCGGTAGGTGGCGGCCAGCGCGGCCAATTGGCCCAGCGTGTGGTCGAACAGCGATTCGATGCGTTCGCGCACGCGCCGCGCCAGCACGGGCGCGACCCCTGACGACGAAATCGCCACGATGACGGGCGAGCGGTCAACAATGGACGGCACTTGAAAGGACGATAGTTCAGGGTCGTCCACCACATTGGCGAAGATGCGGCGCGCGCTGGCCGCGTCCGACACGGTGGCGTTGACGCTGCGGTCGTCCGTTGCCGCCACCACCAGCCAGACGTCGTCCAGCCAGGCAGGGTCGAAACGGCCGGGCAAGTGGCGGATACGTCCGTCCGCGGCAAGCGCCGTCAGGGCGGGCGTGAGTTCCGGCGCGCCCACAACGACCTCAGCGGCGGCTTCCAGCAGGGCGAGCGTCTTGCGCTCAGCCACCGCGCCGCCGCCCACCACCAGCACTCGCCGATTTTTCAGATCGGCAAAAATCGGGAAAAGCTTCATCTCATCGCCGCCTCGGGTGTCCCCGGCAAAATATCACCCGATGATAGGGACGGGTTTACATCCCCACAACTTTTGATTTCATGAATCCATATTTCCAGAACTTATTTGACGACGGTGATCGGCGAACGCGCGTTTCGGACACGTTCCGACATACGCCGCCCCGTTTAACCGGTGTAGTATCAAACCGCCGTTCGCTCGGGCGGGCGGCGCTTTCCGGATATATGGAGTGGCTTGTGACGATGCGAAAAATGGCATCCCTGATTTTGGCGGCGGGCGCGCTGGGCGCGGCCGCGTCGGCGCAGGCCGGTGTTTGCGATGCGCAGTTCATGCATGACGGCGGCGCGGTGCAACTGACCGGCTCGGGCAACTTGTCCTTGGGCGCTGACTTGACCTTCGCCGAGGTTACAAAAAGCAATGGCGACAACTGCCGCGCACGGGTGCAAGGCGTTGCCACGTTCAGCTATGCAGGCCTGCCGCCGGGCAAGTCCAAGCTGGATTATTTGATGACGGTAAAGGGCGGCCAAGCCACCTTTTTGCGCTACGCCAATGCGGGCGAAGCCCCGCAACCTTCCGAAGGCCAGTTTGATTTGCGCATGCTGGGTTTGTTCGCCTACGACGGCAAACTCAACGCGGGTCAAAAGCTGCCCGGCTCGTCGTTCCGTTTGAAGATTGGCAAGGAAGCGCCGGTGGGCGGGCAGCCCAGCACAACCGTGCGCATCGGCGAAAAATCCGTGGGTCAGAAGAAGGCGGTGAATACGGCGCTGGGCAACCAGTCGTGCCACCCCATCACGTACACGCGCAACTCGGACCCCACCATGGCGACCTTCCAAGGTCTGACCATCCCGATCCCCGGCATGAACACGACCGTCACCGATTGGTATTGCCCGGCGGTGAACCTGGTGATGAAGCAAGACATAGATCAAGGCGGTGTAAAGTCAGCCGTTGAAATTACGCAGATCAAGTAGCACACAGTAGCAAGCACGCCATGCTGCGGGCATGGCGGCTGGTATGATGATTTCGTCATAGACACACAACAGGAGCTCAAAAAATGGCCACGAGAAAATCCGAAGAAGTCGCAAAAGAAAAACTCATCGACAGTGTCAAGACCAGTTTGAATGACGCCGAAAACCTGCTGCGCGAAGCGGCCGGCACCACCGGCGACAAAGCAAACGAATTGCGTGACCGCGCCATGACCTCGCTCAAGCGCACGCGCGAAGCCCTATACGAAGCCCAAGACGCCGTGCTGGAGCGTGGCCGCAAAGCGGCTCGCGCCACCGACGACTACGTGCACGACAATCCCTGGCAAGCCATCGGGATCGCAGGCGTGACCGGCCTGCTGCTCGGCTTGCTGATCAGCCGCCGCTGATAAGGCTTGGACGTCCGGGCGGGCCGCGCCGGCATCTTGCCGCGCTGCCCGCCCGGTGTCCTTCATGCCATGGGTCTACGAAAATCTGTTTTCGGCGTTGCGTCCAGCCTGGTCGGGTTGGTACGCACGCGCCTCGAGTTGCTGGCGCTGGAAGCCGCCGACGAAAAATCGCGCTTGCTCAAACTTTTGGGCATGGCATTTGCCGCGTTGCTCTTCTTGACGTTGGCGGTGCTGGTGTTCACGGTGACTATCGCCGTGCTGTTCTGGCCCACCGAAGACCGCTATCTGGCCCTGGGCCTGTTGGCTGCCTTCTACGGCATTGTTGGCGTGGTCTTGTTGCTTGTCGTGCGGCACGGCTTGGTCTACGGCGCGCCGCCTTTCGCGGCCACGCTGGAAGAGCTGGGCCGGGATGCGGAATTGCTGGAACGCATCCGCGATGCTCAAGATGATGATCCCCCGCCCACGCGCCGACGCGAGGAGGACTGAACCATGACGAAAAGGTCTCCTATCGTTGATCGCGCCGTGCGCATCGAATTGCTGCGCGCGCGCGCAGCCATCGAGCGCGAATCGCTGGCGCAGAACATCGTGATGACGGGGCACAAGCTGGAACCCGCATCCATCCTCCGGGGCTTGCTGCCTCGGCTGGCTTCGGGTGGGGCTTCACGCTGGGCCTTGCAGGCCATCACGATGGCGCGCCGTTACCCGCTGGTGAGCTCGTCGTTGTCCACGTTGTTCATGCGTGGCGGCAACCGGTCGAAGGTGCTCAAGATTGCCGGGGGCGCATTGGTCGGCTGGCAGTTGTACAAGCTCTGGCAAAGCTCGCGGGACGACACGCAATAACGCGCGTCTTGCCGCAAGCAATGCCAATAACAAACCCCGCCTTGAACCTGGCGGGGTTTTTGTTTGGGGCGACGGGATAGGGTTTACAGACCCAATTGGCCCCAGATGTCGTCCACGCGTTTCTTGACGTCGGCGTCCATCGTGATGGGGGTACCCCATTCGCGATTCGTTTCGCCCGGCCATTTGTTGGTGGCGTCCAGGCCCATTTTGCCGCCCAGGCCAGAGACCGGGGATGCAAAGTCCAGGTAGTCGATCGGCGTGTTTTCCACCAGCAGCGTGTCGCGCACCGGGTCCATGCGGGTGGTCATCGCCCACACCACTTCCTTCCAGTCGCGCGGGTTGATGTCTTCGTCCACCACCACAATGAACTTGGTGTACATGAACTGGCGCAGGATGCTCCACAGGCCGAACATGACGCGCTTGGCGTGACCCGCGTACTGCTTGCGGATCGACACCACCGCCAGGCGGTAGCTGCACCCTTCGGGCGGCAGGTAGAAGTCCACGATTTCCGGCAACTGACGGCGCAGCAGCGGCACAAACACTTCGTTCAGCGCCACGCCCAGCACGGCGGGCTCGTCGGGCGGTTTGCCGGTGTAGGTGGAGTGATACATGGGATTGCGCCGCATCGTGATCCGCTCGACCGTGAAGACCGGAAACCAATCCTGCTCGTTGTAGTAGCCGGTGTGGTCGCCGTAGGGGCCTTCCAGCGCCATTTCGTAGTCGCTGTTGGGCGGCGGGTTCACGCCATCCGGCACCACGGGCTTGATGGCGCGCGGGTCGGAAGACGGCAGCAGATGGCCTTCCAGCACGATTTCGGCCCAGGCCGGCACCGACAGATTGCTGCCCAGCGCCTGCGCCACTTCCGTGCGCGAACCGCGCAGCAGGCCGGCGAACTGGTATTCAGACAGGCTGTCGGGCACCGGGGTGACGGCGCCTAAGGTGGTGGCCGGGTCGGCGCCCAGCGCAACGGCGATGGGAAACGGCGTGCCGGGGTTGGCCAGGGCGTGGTCACGGAAATCCAGCGCGCCGCCGCGGTGCGACAGCCAGCGCATGATCAGCTTGTTCGGCCCCAGCAATTGCTGGCGGTAGATGCCCAGGTTTTGGCGCTTGGCGTTAGGGCCACGCGTGATCACTAGGCCCCAGGTCAAGAGCGGCGCCACGTCGCCGGGCCAGCAGGTTTGAATCGGCAGGCGGGTCAGGTCCACGTCCTTGCCTTCCCAGACCACTTCCTGGCAGGCCGGGCTTTTCACGTTCTTGGGGCTCATGTCCCACAACGCGGCCTTCAGCATCGACACCTTGGCGAGCGCATCGCGCAGGCCTTTGGGCGCTTCGGGTTCACGCAGCGACGCGAGCAGTTCGCCGATGTCGCGCAGCGCGCTGACGTTGTCGGCGCCCATGCCGCGGGCCACGCGCGACGGCGTACCGAACAGATTCGTAAGCACCGGCATCTCGGCCGGCTTGCCGTCGTGCTGGGCTTTTTCGAACAGCAGGGCGGGGCCTTCGGCGCGCAGCACACGGTCGGAAATTTCCGTCATTTCCAGCCGGGTGGACACCGGCGCGCCGATGCGTTTGAGGTCGCCCATGCGTTCAAGTTGGGCGAGGAAGTCTCTAAGGTCGCGGTATTTCACTACAGATCCCAGCGATTTGGTTACATTTTACGGAGAAAGAGAGGTTAACATTGACTCCCTCTTTTTCACGCAGGAGGTTTTTATGCCCGATGCGTCAGTGGCCAACCTGTTCAGGAATATGGCCCAAGGAGTGCACGAATATCTTGCCGAGTCCTTGCGTATCTGCTCAGTCTATCTGGGCATCGCGGTGATTGTGACGGTAAGCATGGGATTTGCCCTGCCTGGTTTGCGCGATCAGGCATTGCAAGTGCACAAAGCCTTGTTGACCGCCCTAGCGCCTTCATCCATGCAATCCGGCACCGAATCCGATGTCGGCTCCGAGTTGGGTTCCGACACTGCGTCGGCGATTGCCATGGCCGTTCCAACCGCTCCCGCCAGCAATGCCACCGGCATGCTGGGGCCGGCTCGCGTCGCGCCGCCCGTACCGAAGAAGCCCGCCATGGTGGCGACCGGTCCGCAAGCCGAAGCATTGCGCAACTATATCTCGCGCAAGTACAAGGTGGCCTATGACGCCACCGGTCCGCTCTTGAACACCGTGTACAAGGTCAGCCGCGAAAAGCAGCTCGACCCCTTGCTGGTGCTGGCGGTGATCGCCATCGAGTCCCGCTACAACCCGCTGGCTGAAAGCCACGTGGGCGCGCAGGGCCTGATGCAGGTCATGACCAGCGTGCACCAAGAGAAGTTCGACGCGGTCGGCAAGACGGCGCTGGACCCGGTCGCCAATATTGGTGTCGGGGCCACGATCTTGCGCGACTGTATCAACCGGCGCGGGTCCGTCGATGGCGGCCTGGCCTGCTACGTGGGTTCCACCGGGCCGGACGACAACGGCTATGGCGCAAAGGTGCAGGCTGAACGCCGGCGCCTGGCGCTGGCCTCGGGCATTGCATTGGCTCGGGATTAAGTCCGGAAACAGGCACGTCGCCACGCCTGCCTGCAAGCCCGCAAGGCGCGCTCCATTGGAGCGCGCCTTGTTTTTTTGGGGCGTTAACGACCCAGGAATTTCCCGATTCGCGCCACGGCCTCTTCCAGCCGGTCCAGGCCGGTGGCGTACGAAAAGCGCATGGTGTGCGCGCCGTGGGCGGGGCCGAAGTCCACGCCCGGCACGGCCGCCACGCCCGCTTCCAGCAGCAGGCGCTGCGAGAACGTGTTGCTGTCCATGCCCTGGTTGCTGATGTCGGCATAGATATAGAACGCGCCGTCCGGCTTGACCGGCACCTGGATGCCCAGGCGCTCGAATTCCGGCAGCAGGTAATCGCGGCGCTGCTTGAAGGCTTCGCGGCGGTGCTCAAACGTTTTCATCGCCTGTTCGGTAAAGCACGCCAGCGCGGCGTGCTGCGCCAGCGTGGGCGCGCAGATAGCCAGGCTGGCGGCAATCTTTTCTACCGGCGCCACCATGTCTTCAGGCACGATCATCCAGCCCAGGCGCCAGCCCGTCATATGGAAGTACTTCGAGAAGCTGTTGATGACGATGATGTCATCGTCCAGCGTCAGGGCCGAGCGCGGCTGGCCGTCATAAGACAGGCCCAGATAAATTTCGTCGACGATGGCGAAGCCGTCGCGGGCGCGCACTTGCGCCAACAGCTCGGCCAACTCGTCGTGGGCGATGCTGGTGCCTGTGGGGTTGCTGGGCGAGGCCACCATCACGCCTTGCGTGGCAGGCGTCCAGTGCTGGGCCACGTCCTGGGCCGACAGCTGGAAGCGCTTCTCGGCCGAACTTGGAATCAGGCGCGGCACGCCGCCTGCGGCCAGCACGAAGTTGCTGTTGGCGGGGTAGGCCGGGTCCGGCATCAGGACTTCGCCGCCGCTATTGACCAGCGCCGCGCAGGCCAGCGTCAGCGCGCCCGATGCGCCGGCGGTGACGATGACGCGGGCCGGATTGATCTTGGCGCCGAACTGGTCGTGGTAGAACTGCGCAATGGCTTCGCGCAGCGCCGTAACACCCGCGGGCGGGCTGTAGCCGCTGAGCCCGGCGCGCGCGGCGCGCTCCAGCGCTTCCACCACTTGAGGGGGCGCGGTAAAGTCCGGTTCGCCAATGCCCAGGCTGATAATGTCCTTGCCCGCCGCTTGCAGCGCTTGCGCCTGCTTGAAGAGTTCGACCGCGTGAAAGGTCAGAAAATCATGAGTGCGAGTAGCTAAGCGGGGCATTGGATTCTCGAAAGCGTCTTGTAGCGAAAAAGGAATTGTAGTCATGCAGCCATCCCGGCGCGCCTTCCTGCTAGGCCGGCGGCCTGCCCAGACTCCGTGGGCAGCCTTCATGCAGCGTCTGAAGCTGCTCTGCCACGGGCAGGTTCAAGACCTGGGCGAAGACGGCCCTGGCGGGGCGCAAGCCATTTTGACGCCGACGCGCGACGCCGATGTCGCGCACGCACGCGCCCTGTGCGCCGAGTACCGCATTGTGATGACGCTGGAGGGGGCGACGGGGCCTTACGCATCATCGTCCCGCCCGCGGCTGCGCATCGACCCTTCCGCCTTGACGGGGCTGGCCCGGTTGGCGGGGGAGCCGCCGCGCTGGCGCGCCCAACCCGGCGTGCCGCTGGCCGCATTGGCCCAGGCAGGGCTGCGGCAATTTGCTGATTTCCCAGGCGCCATGACCCTGGCCGAATGGCTGGCGGCGCCCGCGCCTTGGCCTGCCGGGCGCTGCGCGGCCTCGGGCGTGCTGGCGGTGGATGTCATGTTCGCGGATGGCATTGAAGAAACGCTGGGCCCCTTTGGCGAGGCGGATGTGCAGCCGCTGCGCTCGGCCACCGTGCAAAGTCTGGTGCCCGCGCTGTTCCAGCTGGCCTCGGGCGGCGACGCCTTCGCCACGCACGATGGCTATCACTGGCTGGGCCGCTACCGCCTGGATGCCCTGAAACCCCTGGCCCCGGCCACCGTCAACCTGGCGCACCTGTTGCTGGGGCATGGCGGCACGCTGGCGTGGGTGCAAAGCGTGACGTTGACGGATGCGCCGGCCTGGAACGAGACTGGCCCCGCGCCCGAAACCCCGGGCCTGGCGACCGTGCGGCTGGATGGGCGGGTGAAGGCGCTGTTCGACCCCGATGGTCGTTTTCCCTTATTCCTGCCCCGTGAAACCGAATAGAAATTCAGCTTGTTGTAAGATTTTGCCGCTCGTCCCCAATTAAGAGGGCAGCTCGCCGCGGACGTATCGCGCCGGCCGTCATGGGAATAGAATTCCTCCCTCTCCGTGTCTCACTTATTAGCTAGTAGCCGCCCCTATGGATGCCAACCTTCGCAAAGCCGCCCTTGAATATCACGAGCACGGGCGCCCCGGCAAAATCTCGGTCACGCCGACCAAGCAACTGACGAACCAGCGCGATCTGGCGTTGGCGTATTCGCCCGGCGTGGCGGCGGCCTGTGAGGAAATCGTGGCCGATCCGGCTAACGTGTTCCGCTACACCGCGCGCGGCAACCTGGTGGGCGTGATCACCAACGGCACGGCCGTGCTGGGCCTGGGCAATATCGGCGCGCTGGCGTCCAAGCCGGTGATGGAAGGCAAGGCGGTGCTGTTCAAGAAGTTCGCCGGCCTGGATGTTTTTGACATCGAAATCAACGAAACCGACCCGGACAAGCTGGTCGAGATCATCGCCGGCCTGGAAGCTACGTTCGGCGGCATCAACCTGGAAGACATCAAGGCTCCGGAATGCTTCACCGTTGAGCGCAAGCTCCGTGAACGCATGAAAATCCCGGTTTTCCACGACGACCAGCATGGCACCGCCATCTGTGTGTCGGCGGCCTTCATCAACGGCCTGAAGGTCGTGGGTAAAGACATCAAGAAGGTCAAGGTGGTGACGTCCGGCGCGGGCGCCGCCGCCTTGGCTTGCCTGGATTTGATGGTGGACTTGGGCTTGCCGCTGGAAAACATCTGGGTGACGGACATTGAAGGCGTGGTCTATGAAGGCCGCACCGTGCTGATGGACCCGGACAAGGCGCGCTTCGCGCAAAAGACGGATGCCCGCAAGCTGGCCGAAGTGATCCAGGACGCCGACGTGTTCCTGGGCCTGTCGGCAGGCGGCGTGCTGAAACCCGAGATGGTCGCCGCCATGGGCACGCGCCCGCTGATTTTGGCGTTGGCCAACCCGACGCCGGAAATCCTGCCGGAGCTGGCGCACTCGGTACGTGACGATGTGGTCATGGCCACGGGCCGTTCGGACTACCCGAACCAGGTCAATAACGTCTTGTGCTTCCCGTACATCTTCCGTGGCGCGCTCGATGTGGGCGCCACCACCATCACGCGTGAAATGGAAAAGGCAGCGGTGTATGCCATTGCCCAGCTCGCGCAGGAAGAGCAGAACGAAGTCGTCGCCGCGGCCTACGGCACGTTCGATATTTCGTTCGGCCCCGAATACCTGATTCCCAAACCGTTCGACCCGCGCCTGATCGTGCGTATCGCCCCGGCCGTGGCCAAGGCCGCGATGGACGGTGGCGTGGCCACGCGTCCGCTGGCGGACCTGGAAGCCTACGAAGAACAGTTGCAGCAGTTCGTGTACCACTCGGGCGCGTTCATGAAGCCGCTGTTCTCAGCCGCCAAGCGCATCGTGCGCGAGGGCGGTCCGGCCCGCATCGTGTTCGCAGAAGGTGAAGACGAACGCGTGCTGCGCGCCGTGCAGGTGGTGGTGGACGAAGGTCTGGCGCGTCCCATCCTGGTGGGCCGCCCGTCGGTGCTGCTGACCCGCATCGAAAAGCTGGGCCTGCGCTTGCGTCTGGGTGAAGACGTTGAAGTGACCAACCCGGAATACGACGAACGTTTCCATCAATACTGGACGACGTACTGGGAACGCATGTGCCGCCGCGGCATCACCAAGGAAATGGCGCGCGTGGAAATGCGCCGCCGCATGACCTTGATTGGCGCGATGATGGTGCACCTGGGCGATGCCGATGGCATGGTCTGCGGCTCGGTGGGCGCGTATCACGACCACCTGCGTTTTGTGGACGAAGTGATCGGCCGCCGCCCCGGCCACAACGTGTATGCCGCCATGAACATCCTGCTGCTCAACGAGCGCACGGTGGTGCTGGTGGACACGCACGTGAATGATGAACCGTCGGCCGAGCAGATCGCCGAATTCACGATCGCGGCCGCCAACGAAATGCGCCGGATGTACCTGGCGCCCAAGGTGGCGTTGCTGTCGCGGTCGAACTTCGGTTCGGGCAGTTCGGCGTCTGGCGCCAAGATGCGCCGCGCGCTGGAAATCGTGCGTGAAAAAGCGCCCGAACTTGAAATCGACGGCGAAATGCACGGCGACTGCGCGCTGGACGAAGCGCTGCGCATGCGCATCCTGCCGTCGTCCACGTTGAAGGGCGAAGCGAATCTGCTGGTGTGCCCGAACGTGGACTCCGGCAACATCGCCTACAACCTGCTCAAGACGGCAGCGGGCGGCAACGTGGCGGTGGGCCCGTTCCTGTTGGGCTGCAATGCGCCGGTGCACATCCTGACCTCCAGCTCGACCGTGCGCCGCATCGTCAACATGACCGCGATGACTGTGGTCGATGTCAACACGCCACGTTGAAGTCAGTCCCGCCGGCCCGGCGTGCCCACGCACGCCGACCGGTCTGGTCCTGACGGGCGGCGGCGCGCGGGCCGCCTATCAGGTCGGCGTGCTCAGCGCCATCATGGAGCTGCTGGACCCCGACTGGCATTCCCGATTCCAGAATCCCTTCGACATCATCTGCGGCACTTCCGCCGGCGCCATCAACGCCGCCGCGCTGGCATGCCGCGCCGACCGCCCGCACCTGGGCGTGCGCCGCATCCGCCGGCTGTGGTCGTCGCTGAACACCGACATGATTTACCGCGCCGACGCGCCCGGCCTGATCCGCACGGGCGTGCGCTGGCTGGGCCTGCTGGCGCTGGGCTGGATGTATTCGGGGTTGACGCGCAAGCGGCCGCAATCGCTGTTGGACAACAGCCCCATGGAAGCCCTGCTGGGGCGGGTGCTGGACTTTGGCAACTTGCGCTCCAATCTTGAACGCGGCTCGCTGTCGGCGCTGGCGATTACCGCGTCGGGCTACACCAGCGGCGAGCATCTGACGTTCTACCAGGCGCACACGCCCATCGAACCGTGGCACCGTTATCTGCGGTTGGCCATTCCCACGCCGATCAGCATGGATCACCTGATGGCGTCGTCGTCGATTCCCTTCGTGTTTCCCGCCCGGCAGGTGCAGGTGCATGGCAAGGGCGAGTGGTGCGGTGATGGGTCCATGCGCCAGCTGGCCCCGATCAGCCCGGCCATCCACCTGGGGGCGCATCGGGTGATGGTGATTGGCACCGGGTTCCGTGACGACACCCATCCTGAACATCGGGCGGATTCCCCGCCGTATCCCTCTTTGGCCCAAGTCGGCGGCCATGCGCTGTCGAGCATTTTCCTGGATGGCTTGTCGGTAGACGTTGAGCGCCTGGAGCGCATCAATTACCTGATGGACCACGCCACGCCGGATGGCGCGACCGTGAATGTGCGGCGCATTCAGGTGCTGACGATCACGCCCAGCCAGTCGCTAGACACGATGGCGCTGGAACACTTGCACGACATGCCTGCACAAGCCCGTGCTCTTTTTCGCGTACTCGGTGTATCGTCCGATCCACGCCGTCCAGGAGGCGGGGCCCTGATGTCCTATCTCTTGTTCGAATCCAGCTACACCAAGCGATTGATCGATCTGGGTTATGCCGATACGATGCAGCGTAACGACGAAGTGATCGCCTTTTTCAAGGAGGCTCAGGCATGACGCGCAATGGCCAATCTACGTTGCAGAAGCAGCTTCTGCGCGGCGGAGCGCTTCCTCATGAAGGGCTGGACAAGAAGGCCGTCGTGGATGCCTCCCACGAACTGGGCCTGTCCTTGTTCGTTGCCAATTGCGATCCGGCCCGGAGCCGTTCTGCGGTGCTGCGCGCCATCGTCAAGGCGGTGGACTTCCCCGAATACTTCGGCGGCAATCTTGATGCGCTTTATGACTGCCTGTGCGACACGGTGCTGGATCACAAGATTGGCGTCGTGCTGTGGCTGTACCGGCTGCATTCCGGCGACCCGGTCTTGGAAGAAGACGCGGCCCGCATTGAAACGGTGTGTTCGGACGCGGCGGATTTCGCCCGCGAGAATGGGCGCATCTTTGCGTTTGTCATTGAACACGCAGGCAAACACCCCGACCCGGAGCCCGGCATTGCGGCCGCGCCTTACGGCGAAAACGACTGAGCGCTACCAGCCCAGCAAGGCGCTGACGGCTGATACCAGCGCCAGCCCGGCCGTTTCGGTCCGCAGCACACGCGGGCCGAATCGCACGGCTTGCCCCCCCGCTTGACGGGCAAGTTCCAATTCCTTGTCAGACCAGCCCCCTTCAGGCCCGACCAGCAAGGTCAGGGCCTGCAAGCCGGGCGTGGCGCGCAGCGCGCCGGCCAGGTCGTCGGTGGCCTCGGGGTGGCACAACAGCCGCGGGCCTTCCGCAGGCAGCGCGAGCCAGTCGGCCAGCGATTGCGGCGCATCCACCGCCATCAAACGATTGCGGCCGCATTGCTCGGCGGCGGATTGCGCAATGCGCTGCCAGTGCGCCACGCGCTTATCCAGCCGGGGGCCAGACAATTGCAGCACGCTGCGTTGCGCGGCGATGGGGCTGACGCGCGCGGCGCCCAGTTCCACGGCTTTTTCCACCACCCAATCCATCTTGTCGCCCGAAGGCAGGCCTTGCACGAGGGTGATGCGTCCGCCCAATTCAGCTTCGCGAGCCGTGAAATCACCCAGTTGAGCAAAGCCGGCCTTGCCTTCGACGTCCAGCACGGCGGGGTACTCGCCACCCTGGCCATTGAACAGCACGACGGTTTCACCGGCTTTTAAGCGCAGCACGCGCAGCGCGTGGTGCGCCAGCGCTTCGGGCAAGGCGATGCGGTTGCCGGCGGAAAGGGGGATGTCGCAAAAGAAGCGGGGGGCGGACATGGGGTTCTGGCGAAGAAGGGGCGGGCGATCAGATTATTTGAGCGCGTAGCCTACCATCTTGACCCCCCATTCCACGAAGGTGGGGGCGCTGGAGGCCAGGTTCAGGCCCAGCAGCGTCAGAAACCCCACGGTCATTTTCTTGTCCAGGCGCATGAACTGCGTGCGCAGGTCGGCCAGATCTTCATGGGTGGCGAAACGCTTCAGTTCTTCGCGAGTGGGCAACTGCGCAATCTGATTGCGGATTTCGGCCACTTCTTCGCGACGCGCGAAGGGGGCGACCATGGTGGCCATTTCATTGCGCCACTCCTGACGACGCTTGGCGGCCAATTCGGCTTCACCTTTGATCTGGGCGTGCTCAAGGGCGCGCGCCACCGCAATGGCGCGCTCTTCGCCCAAGGCGGTGCGCAATGCCATGATGCCTTCGACAGGAATGGTGAGATTCAGCATGAGGCCCATGTTAGGCGGCTCCGTTAGAGAGGTACATGGCTGCATCCAGAATGTCAGACCACATTCCCGCAATTGTGGGATGTACGCTAGTACTTCCCCTCGCGGAAACGGCTGATTACATCGAGCTTAAGGGGGATGGCGTGAGGGAAATCCCCTGATGCTAAAATCGTCTGCTTCGCAACCCACTCAACTGGCCCCTATATTTCCTGTAGCCGGGTCAGCTTCAAAGAGCCTTCCGAATGAGCAATCCGACCGCCCCTAAACTTGCCTTGGCGGATGCCATCCGCGCCCTCGCGATGGATGCCGTGCAACAAGCGAACTCCGGGCATCCGGGTGC
>Ga0256884_1000131_pt1 | contig 18239 bp, 10 predicted proteins | sample MC6MC0492MT_FD_186341 | JGI IMG/M metagenome (GOLD analysis project Ga0256884, IMG submission 186341) | Metatranscriptome of enriched soil aggregate microbial communities from Iowa State University, Ames, United States - MC6-MC0492-MT... | ecosystem: Environmental > Terrestrial > Soil >... | reverse complement strand
CTTTTTTCAACTACGGTAAGGTCGACGTGAAAGAGAGAAATATAGTCGGTCGCAAACGTCAATCGCAACCCGTTGATTTTGAAAGACTTTGAAAGTTAGGGATTTGGGATCACAGTCGGTCGCATCCAAACTTTTTCGCTCGTATCTCAGAAAAATTGAACAAAAGTCGGTCGCAGCGATTTCTTGTTCCTGCAGTCCGAGCGGCTGACATGCGAAAACAAAGGGTGGCCTGCCTTTCGGAACGCAGCCGCCGTAATCGAAGAATAAGCGCGCGATCTGGGATGCCGGGCAATTCAATAGGATCGAACACGACACCAAGCGCCACCAGAGCGAAGCCGCTTTTCGCTTCATAGCTGCTGAGCGCCCTCGACGAAGGATCACAAAGTGCCGCAAGACGGCGCCAACACGTCGGATCGTCACAGCCAGCCTTACCGATCATCCCGAACTGACCACTCTTGAATCCTTCGAAATGAAAGTCTCGAAGCGTTGACTCGGTTGCCGCCAAACCCAAGACAATAGGTTGTTCCATGATGCGGCAAACCGTCAGGGGCCACGACGCTGTACAGCCTATACGAAACCCTAATCGATACTCAGGGCAACAATGAGCAATACCGAATTTTGCGTATAGCAGCTTCTTGCCATATCCCTAATATGTGCTCTAGACCGAATGCGCGCGCCAAGCAAATAGCGACAGGTACTGCCCCATCGTTCATAAAACGCTGTGCCGCCTCGCCTCCACCGGCGGCCTAATCGCAACTGAACCTCAGAACCATTGTTCATAAATTCTTAGGCTTTTCGCTAGGCGTCGTCTATCCGCGTCCTTCTTTAGGATGGAGCAATACTCATGTGTGCCGAAAAATATGCGCTAATGAAGCGTCAGTTTTCCGACCTACTGAAGCTAACCAGGAGACTCCGAACATGGCGATGGACAGAACTCTAGTCAAGTCGATGGTCGACGCGGGCCGGGAGATAAAACTCGCAGAAAAGGACGACGACAAACTTGGGCCGTTGCGGTTGCTCCCCGGCACTTGGAAAAACACCCCCGAGCTCGACGGTCATGGGTTCAATCTAATTTCGCTCCCATTCGGCGGGTCCGAAAATGGGTATAGATTGCTAATGAATCAATATGATGAAGTACTGAACTTCATTGTTGCAGACGTTGGTGTTCCAAACAGAGGCGTCAATCCAGCGGATGGGGCGCAAGCCGACCAGACTGCCGTCGCGTTAAGCTACAGTCAAATTATTACTCAGCGTTCATTTGAGGACTCTTTCATCTTAAAGGCCCGCGGTCAGCCTGACTCGACCTTTGGCAAGACCGATATATCGGAGAAGTTCAATGATCACGGAATTCATCATGAACCCGGGCTTTGGATTTTTATGGCCGATCAGAATATTTCACATGAAAGCGGCGTCGAACTGTCTGTCGCAAGAATGGGAAGCATTCCCCACGGAAACAGCTTTATCGCCGTTGGGTCGGCAAGTACAGCGGACTGGGGGCAACTTAGCGACTCTCAAAAAAGGCGCTTGATTCCGCGCATAAATGGAGTCGTGGTCGGCGGGGGTTCCGATCCGGATGAACGCGCTCTCGATCCAATCAGAGATGCAGCGGGGAATATTGTAATAGATTATTTTGGCCCATACAGGTACTTTCATGAAAATCCATTTACAGGAAATCCTGTGATTAATGGATTTAGCGGATTCGAACCGGTCGATACAACAGGACTGCTGCGACACACTTTCAATAGCTTTCTGAATACCATAGGAACGATCAAGGGAGTAACAACTCTTCAAGTTGACTCCACAATCGATCATGCCGGGATAAATAGGGTAATGAACCCAAGCATTGGCAATACTCCGTTTATTACTCGCCAAGCCGACACAACGGCGATGAATTGCACCTTTGTAATATACGAGATAGAGGACACAAAAACCGGAGAGTTGCGATATTTCCTGCAATACGCCCAAAACGTCATTTTGGACTTCATCAATCGACCGGATGGACACCCGGGTAGAGCGCGGTGGCCCCATGTATCCATCAACACGTTAGAGCGTGTTGAGTTCGCAGGCCGGCCAGAAGCAATAGTTGCGAGCTTGCCGCCTCTGTGACATGACCTAGCTGTGAAGTGTCAAGAGGTTATGTCCATTCAGGTTGAGTCTGGGGACGGGAACAACGCGGCCAATGCCTGATGAGCGCGATGCCAGTTGTAGTGGTGTAACCAGGATCTCATGGCATCGGCTCAATGTTGCGAGTTTTGATACGTGTAGGCGTAGGCCCATTCACGCAAGGCTGATTGGATGAACCGTTCGCCCTCGCCATTGGTCTGCGGCCGGTAGGGCCGTAAGCTCCCCCTTCAGGTAGGCACCAGCCGGTAGAATTTCGGGGCCTCCATGAGTCGGAGACTCCCCTTGAAGAAAAGCAGATTTACAGAGAGCCAGATCGTTGCCGTGTCGAGGGAGGGCTAAGCCGACATGCCGGTCGCCGAACTATGCCGCAAACACGGCATCAGCAAAGCTACGTACTACCTGTGGAAGAGCAAGTACTCGGGTGTTCAAGTTTCCGAGTTGCAGCGGCTGCGCGAGCTGGAGGCTGAAAACGCCAAGCTCAAACGCATGTTTGCTCACTTGGCGCTGGAGAATGCGGCGATCAAGGACGTTCTAAACCGAAAATCCTGACGCCGTCGGCCAGGCGCGAGGTGGTGGAACAGTAGGTGCAAGCCAAGCTTTCAATCACGTGCGCTTGTCAGATTACCGGTCTATCGCGGGCGGCGTACTACAAGAGGCCAATGCCGGCATCTGAACGAGATGCGCCAGTCATTGATACGCTCAATGCCATTGTTAGCCGGCATGGCCGCTGGGGATTTTGGAAATGCTTTTCCCGACTGCGGCTCGACGGCCGTTGCTGGAATAAAAAGCGCGTTCATCGGGTGTACTGCGACATGGGCTTGAACTTGCCTCGGCGCTGCAAGAAGCGGCTACCGGAACGGCCTCGGCAGCTGCTGGACCTGGCCACGGAGCCCAACCGCTGTTGGGCGCTGGACTTCATGCATGACACGCTCTATTGCGGCCGACGATTCCGCACGCTGAACGTGATCGACGAAGCGAACCGGGAGTGCTTGGCCATTGAGGTGGGCATGTCCATCCCTTCGGCACGCTTGGTTCGGGTCTTGAGCAGCCTGATCGACTGCTATGGGCCGCCTGACGCAATACGCCTGAATAACGGCCCGCAGATGGTCTCCGACGCCTTTACCGAGTGGGCCGCGGCTAAAGGCATTTCGATCCGCTACATCCAACCGGGCAAACCCAATCAGAATGCCTTCATCGAGCGGTTCAATCGCACTTATCGCACCGAAGTTCTTGATGCACATCTGTTCGCCAACCTCGAGCAGGTTCAGGCAATTACCGACCGATGGCTGGTCGATAACAACGAATACCGCGCACACGAATCGCTGGGTGGTCTACCGCCGGTGCAATACATGCCTCGGGTAACCCTTGCTCCGATCGTCTATCAGCCAATGTCTATTTGACAGGGGTGCCTACGCCTTCACCAGGGGGTTACTACAGCAGCATTTCTACTACAGGACGAACGCCTACGTTGGGGATCGTAGAAGGACACCGAAGAATAAACTGGTAGTTGCTCGTCAATTTATTATCGGTAAACATGACGTCCCCACAATCGCACCGACTCACGGGCCCGGGCCCTGACGCTAAAGAGAAAGGCCAAGAGATGAAGGACCGCGATACCGCTGCCGAGTTCAATGTTGAAACCATGAAACGAAGCGCGCTGCGAGTCGCTCAACGCATGCAGTTGATGCACCCAGAGTTGACCTTTCGCTTGTACACGGCGCAGTGGAACTGCTATCTCGTAGCTGAGTGCGCCCCAGCATTGCAGGCAGCAATAGCCGCGCAGATCGAAGAGATCAAGCCATTAGCTTGGCCTCTTGAGTTTTCGCTCTCAGCGCCACCACACGCCAAAGAGATTTCAATCGACATCCCGCTCGCCGCCGAGATTTGGGGAGCGTATGAACCCCTGACCCTGACCGACGTTAGACGGGCACTCAGCATCGCCGCCCCAAATCTACCAAACGGCGAGATTCGTCTTGACAACACGAGACAGGTCTGGCAATTCCGCTCACCAGGTAAGCTGAACGCAGACGAGGAGCACGTCGTCAAAGAAGGCCTGCGCAAACTGGGGCAATACGGTGAAATCGAGTTCGTTCTCCTTGAGGGTGAGCCAAGGCCAACTCTTTCGAAGCAGGTCTCCCCCCAGTTTCCCGGCAGAACCTTCGATATCTTCTCCTCTTTGGAGTTGAAATCCGATCCCAACCTAGATCTTGTCAAAAAAGACGAAGAGATTTGGTTGCAATTTTTAGAGCGGAGAGCGCAGCGTAAACTCGACACGGATGCGAACAACGCACCCACTGAGTTAGCGTGCACATGGGATAGCTCAGACCAGAGCGATGTCCGCCTGGCAGAGCTGCTTGTCCTCTACGATCGAATCGACTGTATTGCCCCCCTCGTGGGATTCTCTGAGGGGGGGCTGCTTCGAAGGTTAGACGTAAGCGAACCCGAGTTCCAGGAACTCGTCGCCAAAGGACGACTTCGCCTTGTCCTACCGCACTCTGTCCAAAATTATGACTCGCGCACCTTGCAGCTTGCCAAGGAGGTGAACCCCGATAGCCTCATTCTGTCACGTGCGCTCGCCGCGGCAACAGTGGAACAAGGCCAACGCAAAGATCCCCTGTTATATGGCCCGCTTTCAGTTTCGGAACGGACCACCTTGATCAAGGGCGTGCTCGATATGCTCCCCGCTGATCACTCAGTCCTTACGATCCTAAAGAGCTATCTAAAAGTGTTCGAGTTCCAAAGCCTCGCCCTCATGGGCAGAGGAGCCATGGCTCTCGCATCTTCCGGTGTAGGCGTTCATTTATCCAAAGTACTCCAAGGCTCGCCGAACTTCCGTCATGATCTTGAGTTCTCTGTAATTGGGGCACAGGTTGAATGGAGCATTGGCCTCGGTTCCACCTACGTGCCCCCTATGCTCGGTACGTACGCGACGGACGATGTTGCAACCTTCATTGCAAGCTTCCATGGTGGGGGAACTCGCTCACCACAGACCATGGATCCTGCCGCCAATCGAATTCACACGGTCGTCAATTCACTCTTGGTTCCGTCTGACGTGCCAGCGATTGAGGTGGCACGCAATCTTGAACTCGGAACGCTCAATCGGTTCCGATCGACCGCAAAGGGACTCATGAGTCAAACGGCAAATGTAGATGAAATTCGTGCCGCCGTTGCCGAACTCAACAAGGAAATTCAGACGTACGAGAAGCGATCTGCGCGCCTTCGTACATGGGGCGTCGGGGCTCTGGTCGCCACTGTCGGTGGAGACGCGATAAGCGACGCTGTTACCAAGGAATTTGGAAAGGCGGCGTCCCTCTTGGCAATGTGGCTTGGCGGGATGTTGCTGGAACGCAGGCACCTACTCGGTCGCGAGTTCAACGAACAAATTGAGTCTGTCCTAGACACTCTGCGCGGATTGTTTCTTGCTCCATCCCTGGATGCAGTCATCGTCAGGCGCGCCAGGAACCAACTCGTGAAGTAAGGGACTTTCCCGGTTGCCCAGATACCAGCTTCCCAGGAATATCGCATGCACGCTGATTGATCCCCAGCTAGACGCTTAAAGCCTAGTTGACTGACGTGACCGGTTAGACACCCAAGTAGCCAACCGATTTGCGTGTGCCGAAGGGAGTAGCTGGGTCACGTTGGCTCTCACAGCCTTCGTGCCAGGCGGAACAGCGTGCACTCTTGAATGCCGGGTGGAACGGAAAGCCAGCGCAGCGCTTGGCCCCGCCATTGTGAGACCGCGGCCACAGACGCAAATTGCGCCGTAGCGCAGCGCGCTCTGTCACGTTGGTGGGAGATTGCCTGCCACGTGTTTCCCTAACGTCCGAAAATGACCCAGTGACCATGCTGTGATCGGACTCGCACCAACGCGGCGGAGTATGTACGTGGCTCCACCATCTGGTGGCCCTATCCTCCCCACAAATCATCGGGGCCTAGATAGCTCAGATCGAGCTGGTCGTTGTTCGCAGCGACAGCCGCTCGAACAAGACCTCGCCGATTCGGGTTGAGCGGGTGTTGTAGCAGCCCAATCGCGTGCCCGTCGGGCGCCAGCACTAGTGGCTGTCCGTTCCAATGAAAGAGGCTAACTGGTGTTCCGGGAGGCGCCGGTACAGCGAACCACTGAACGTTTCCAAGATAATCTCGCCGAGCCCAGGTCAGGTCGGTTAAGGGGGCAAACTCCTGGATGAATTCGAGCCAAATGGCCCGAGTCTCGGTCGTTGGCCAGTCGGGTTGCGCCGACCAAACTGCGAGGCCTGGTGATCTCAGCCAGTCGCGCAATTCCGCGCCAGCCGTAAAGGTGGCGGCCGTGTCGGTGACAGCTTTGATGGCTGCGAGCCGAGAATTGAACCCCGCCTGGATCAGAATAGAGGCGGAGCGGTTCATCGTTCCCGTTTCGACAGCGGGCAGGGCTAGGCCAAGCTCATAGTCGTCCAAGGCCAGGTCCAATATGCCGACGACGTCGCCATTGGCCGCGGCACGAACGCGCAAGGCCTCCATGGCCCAAGGCAGGCGATAAACCAGGCCGCCTTCGATAAACTGCAATACCTCGGCTTCCTGTCCGGCGACAATCGCGGCCAATGGCTGTCCGAGTAGCCATAATCTGAGGATGTCGCGCCAGTTCTCCGGGAATGGATCCGGCTCAAATGGGTAGAAGGTGAATACGCGCTCGGCGATGCCGGTGATTGCAGCGATTGCCGCCTCATGGTCGGAGGCCGCGAGGGCCGCGTTTGCCTGTATTAGAAGGACGTTCGCTTCAGGCGCAACTGCGTCCAGCGCATGTCCCGCTTCTAGACCGAGCCCGGCCAGGAAGTAGCCGCGGCGCCTAACAGCGGTCGAATTCGCCCAGATATACCGAGTCCGCGTCAGCAGCGTGGTGCGATAGGCCGCGCGTAAAGCATCGTCGACGCGAAGCAGGCAGCGTTGCCAAAGCGAAGATTGAAGGATGTTGTCGAGCGCGGCCTCGATCTGGTCATCGGGCACGTCGGCTTCGCCGATGAGACTTAGAATGGCGGTATCAAGGGTCGCAATGTGACGCTCCCACTCTTTCAGCGCCCGTTCACGCTTGTCGGCCTTTTCGCCCGCGACCTCGGGGAAAGTCCAGACCGCGGCGTTGTTGACAACATAGTCGATCAACTGGTCGAGGTTGCCTCCGAGGCGGGCGTACATGCGGCTCAGCAGCGAGAAAATGAGCTGGATGAGCCCGCTTTCCATCTCGCGGGCGCCGAGGTCCTCGATCAGCCTGACCCATTCGTCGTGCTTCTTGTTCCTGGCATCCTCGAAGATGGGATAGAGGACAAGACCTTCTACATCGACATATGCCCGGCCTGCGCGTCCGATGACGTTTTTGAACTCGGAGACCTTGATCTTCTCGCCGTGCCTGTAGAGCGAGTGCATGACGACTGCGGTCGCAGAGAGATTGAGGCCCTGCGCCAGTGTCGGCGATGAGATCGTAACCTTCAGCACGCCGTCACGCAGAAGGCGCTCGACTTCCTTGCGATAGGCGGTCGGCAAGGCACCATGGTGAAGTGCCACACCAAGTCGAAGGCATTTCAGGATGTTGCTGTCCGGCCCAAGCCATTCTTCACCGAGGGCGATGGCGGTTTGCAGGGTGGCCAGATTGACCGTGAGCAAGGACGTGAGCGCGCCGCGCGAGTGCAAATCAACGATGACCTTGGCAAAGGGTTCGACGCTGCGGCGCTCGGGACAATAGATCAACACAGTCTGGCCGTCACTAACGAGGCGCCATGCGGTAGCAAGGCTCAATTCCTGCTGATCGTCCGGGAAGAGCCGGGTGCGAAGCCTCTTCGGCGGGATGAACAGCGGAGGTGCCGCGCCCGTCAGAAATCGAGGCACGAAGGGTCTTTCCTCACCGACGCGAAGATTGAGGCGCGCTGTCGGCGAGCTCCAGATGACTTCGCCGAAGCGCAAGCGCGTCGGACGCCAATCGTGCTTGATAGGACCTCCCGGTTGATCGCGCCGCAGCCACGCCGAGAAGTCTTCCATTTGATCACCGTCGGGAAGAATTGCCGACAGGCAGACGATGCGGCGTTGATCGGCATCCTGACGACGCAGGAGGCGTTGAATTTGAACCTCGTACCGAACTTCGCGTTCGCCGGGCCCGATCATATGTCCTTCGTCGAACACAAGCAGGCCAACATCGTCGAGCAGCGACGGATCGTTTCTCAAGGCGAAGTCGAGCTTCTCGGGGGTCGCGACGACGATGTGACGCTCGCGGATAGCATCCGCGTCGAAGCCGGACACGCCGATGCTGCCGTAGAGGGCGGAAATGGTCTTGCCGAGCGGCCCGAAGGTGCGCTGAAGCGTGGTTTCGGTTTGCGCCGACAGGGCACGAAGCGGGGTCACGAACATGACGCGCCGCCCGCCGGACAAACATCTCAGAATGGACAATTCGGCGATACGGGTCTTCCCGGCACTGGTCGGCAGCGAGACGACGAGATTGTCGGTCTGGTCGACAGCGCGCGACGCCGCCTCAGTCTGTGACGGCCACAGGTCGACCTCTGCCCTTGGACGGCGAGCGAGCAAGGCGATAAAGAGTTCGCGGAGGCCGGACCATGAAGGAGCAGCCCCCCCGGCGGGAAGCAGCGGAACTTTTTCGTGGAAGGTGTTCGACCAGAGATCGGAAAGCAGATAGATGGCGACTCGATGAACCCACCATTGTGGCAGCAGGTTCAGCTCCCCGCAGATTTCGAGATTCTGGCGAAGCTGGGCGATTGCCAAGTCGAGAAGAGCACGTTCGCCGCGATCCAGGGCGAGCAGGAACGTCGAAAAGGCACCGAAGAAGGTGTCCGTCAGGGCGAGATCCAGGCCCTCGAAGAGAAAGTCTTTTCCGTCTCGTTCCTGCGCGTCGGCGGCGACGGGCTCGGCGAGCCGCTGCTGGAAGAGCGTCGTAATAGTCGCGTCTGATCCTCGGCCATCGAGGCGGAAGGCATACACTCGCGCGCGCAGCGCGTTGATGTCTCGGCGCATCAACAGTCCGAGCGCCTGTTCGATCGGCGAGAAGTTCGCCTCGTCGGCCACGACTGCAAGGAGGGAATAGGCCCGGGCGGAAAGGTGCGCGAGGTGATAGCTGGCCGCTGCCATCACGAAATGAAAGTCGCGATCTGAATCGCGGCGATTGCCTTTGGCCATAACCGCTTCGAGAGCAGTTGCGGCCTGTTCGAATGCCGTCCGTGCCTGGTTCGGGTCGCCGTCAATTTCGAGGAGGCGAAGCCCCAGCCCAAGCAAGCCATAGGCGTAACTGTGAAGATCGAAACTAAGTTGTGGTGAGAAGGCGGGCGCGTCGGGTGGGAGAATGCCGTCGCGCCAGATCATTGCGCGGGCCTGGCCGCGCGCAATGAGCCTGCCGCGGAAGCCTGCCGACGCCGCCTCGGTGATCGCCGCTGTGATCGAGTCAGGGGTGGTTGGCATCGGCTATGACTTGATCGTAGACGGCCCCGACAAAGGCGGCGTGTCCATTGACGTGCAGACCGATGCCCCATTGCCCGATCGGGCCGGGATAGGCTTGCAGCGCCTGCGTCAGCAGGGCCTCGGGAGAATTTCCCGAGAAGGTGAAGAGGAGATGTTTCACGCTCTCAGGCAGGATGCCGTTTCGGTAGAGCGCCTCGTCGATGGCGTCGACGAGCGGAGCGTCGGTGCCCAGCTCCATCAACCGAGCTGAGATGAATGATAGGGCGTGCGAGGACGGCAGACCTCCATCCTTATTCAGGCCGGTGCGCGCCTCCTCCAGCGTTTGGGCGCGAAGGTCGATGCGGCTCTTTGCTTCCGTCTTAAGGAAGCGGAGGTGCTGTGTCGCTGGGTCGAGCATCATACCGATGACGTCATCGCCGCGCATCGCCATGTTGCGGTGATCCTTCCAGCGTAGCCGTTTGATCGGTGCACGATAGCCGCTGTGCGCGTCGATCCACTCCGTAGCGTAGATTTCGCCAAGATCGCCCGATCGGATCTGTGGCGTTTGCGGGAGAAGATCGGTGACCATTTGCGCGGCTGTGGCTTTGCCCAGCCGCGCAAGCGCGGCGGCGATGCGCTCCTCGGCGGCGTAGTGGGTGGGGATAGCCCTGGCCGTCACCTGAATGCCGATCGCAGTATCCGCTGGCCGGCCCGTCATGACGCGAACATGATGATTACCTAATGGCGTGTCTGCCGAGTCGCACCAATCATTGAATTGGGCCATGCGCCCTCCTTAGCTCGGAAATAGGTCGCGAACGCGAAGAAAGGGCATACCGGTTTCGGCTGCCTTGCGCACCTTTTGTTCAAGAACTTGATCGAGCGGTATCTCGCGGTCAAGCAACTCATAAAGATCGAGGCCGTCCATACAGATAACACGCTTGCCTCGGCCGAAGGCAATGAGGCCATCATTGGAGAAGCCGCTGTTGCTCACGAACAGGCCTCGTGCCCAAGCGGCCTTCTGCTCAAGCTTGCCATGGAATGCATGCAAATCGGCGACTCCAATTAGCTGGTTGTGCCATTTGGCTTCCAGCAGATAGGTCTCGCTGCCGAGCTGGAAGCTGCCGTCGATTTGCTCACCGCGAAGGCGAAACGGTTCCCGAGCGGCCAGACCGAATGCGTCGAACATTTCCTTGAGGAATCCCTCGAAAGCAAAACCACGAGCCTGGGCATTGAGTGACGAGAGCTGTAGCAGCTCCGCCTTAATGGTGGCGATCTTCTGACGACCGACGATCGGTGGGAATGGGGATTGGGTTGGCTTCGGAGCCGCACTCCCGGAGAGACGATTAATTAAGCCTTGATAGCGAGACTGCGCATTAACTACAGGATCCTTGCGGTCGCTGCGGGCAAGATAATCGGAACGGTGCTCCCAGAGAGCTGTAAGTACGCAAACCGCAGTGGCATCGTCACACCTCTGCAAGAAATAGCGTAGCCGCTTCCCCTTGGAGCCCCCGTTAGCAGCATATTTAGGATCGTCGATATTGACTCTCAACTCCGTGGCAAAAAAATCCGCAAAACTCGCATCGGAAAAGTCGAGCACGAACCCAGGACCTCGGATGAAATCAACGAGGTCATCTACCAGGCGCAGATCGTTGGATCGAAGTGAGTTAATAAACTATCCCTCCCAATGACACTGGTCATGCCTCGAAACTCTCGCACAACCGAACCATTGATTCATGAACTGCGTTCGAGCGATGAAAATTGATGAGAACTTTAACAGGTTGACGGCCTTAGCGGCAGCGCCTAGATCGGCTCAGTTGGGTCTCAGCTCGGCGTAGCCAACCCGATGAGTAACGGGCCTCGCTATTCTGACCGCGAACCGAGACCCCGCTCTCCATCTCCGGCATTCACCACTCAAATCACCCGAGAGTGCCCTTATGCCGTGATCCTATGCGATAGCCTGAAGCTCTCACCCGGCAGCGAGTGACCAACCTTGTTTTGCAAATCAACTAGCGAGAGCTTCTCGGGCATTAGTCAGAACTCCGGGTTCAAAGCCTCATTCAAAGCTGCGGCTATGGCCGCCGATCTCTTGCTGATGAAGCGTTCGTAGTCGTCATCAACAATCCCATAGTCCTTCGGACCACCGATGAGATGAGATCTTAGGGAACTTGCCAATTTGGAATTTGACCCTTTGAACTGCTCAACGTAGAAGCTCGGTGCCTTTGCGCGAATCTTATTGTTAGAGGCAGCATCAATAAGAGTGATGTTGGCAATCAAGTTTGGCTCGTGATCCTTGAAGTGCTTATTGACATAAGCCCTAGGGAAGAAGTGATGATAATTTCTACTGGATGCAATCTTCAAATTCGAGTTATCCAAAATTACATCACTATCATCATCCAAGTTTCTCGGCTTATGGGAGGCAAGCAAACAAAGGATAGCCTTGACATTAGAATTTCCGGCGGAGAACCAAGTTTCCGCTATATCCTCAGCGGATACCTGAAGCTCGTCAGACGAATACTTAGGCTGCTTTTCCTTGAGGATATACCCAATTTTCTTCAAATCTTCTGCAATCTTCGTTTCCGTTGATCCGCTATAGCGCCAATTCAATCCCACCCAGTAAAAAAACTGTTTCAGCAATTTTGCCTGAGTCTCTGTCGGTCTTTGGTTGTTGTTCTTGTAGAAAAAATACGTGAACGGCACCAACAGGGAAGCGTAAGGAAGAAGCTGGGAAACTGAGACATGGAGCTTGGTCCTGATGAAGTCCACCGCCGTAAACATGGACGAAACCATTGGACTCCAATTGGCGATGAACTTCTCGCGCCGAATTTTTAGGATGTCTTTGGCCCGAATGCTGCCCACTGATATTGCAGCCACCGCTTGAAGGACGGTCGCTGCTGGAACCGTCTCAAACTTCGCTTTTGCGAGGCTTATATCAACCTCGTCGCTACCATGCAGAAGCTCTTCATATTTCAGCGCGAGATCGAAGCCCTTCGATTCATCATAAGTCATCGCGACCATGATCTCAAAGACAGTCAGCGGTTTACCACCCGTATTTATTCTTGAAAACACATCGCAGGCGATATCTATTGGGTAATCCTTGATTGTGATAGTCGCGAAATCATATGTTGTCAATTTCGTCTTATAGTCTTCAATTAAGTCTGTTTGGTCAGGCTTAACTTGCTTAAACAGATCGCCCATTTTTCTTGTGAGCAAATCATGGACGGAGACATACGTTTTATCAGGCTCCCGCTGGCTCGTGACGATCTGCTCATCGCTCGAAGCGTCATAGTCAAGATTGACATAGATATCACGATAGTCGACTTCCTGTTTATCCTTTGTGATTCTGATGCCTTTTCGTATCGCGTAGAGAGAGGTTATTCTCTGCTGGCCATCAAGAATGTACTGAGCATAATCGCCCTTGGGCGTGTCGGGCAGTTTGTGGTAGCCGATATCTTTGACTGAACGAAGAGTCTCCCTCGTCTTCCACAAAATAAAAGTTCCAATTGGATAGCCTTTTAAGATGCTATCGATTAGCTTAGCCGATTGTTCTTTATCCCAAACAAACTCACGCTGAAACATCGGCACTTTTATCTGTCCAGAATCTATCTCCAAAAACAGAGCCTCGTACTTCTTATTTGCATTCTCCGGGCGAAGGAGGACTGCAGATTCTTCGTTTTCAACTTTTACTCGGGTTGCCACTATCATATCTCTCGTCAGATAAATTAGTAATACGAATTAGTATGGCTAAGCGACAAACAACTTGCTATCGGGCTGGCAGCTGGTTTTGTACGCCGATGATGGTCAGGGTTTTAGCCCCACGGGTCATGGCGACGTACAGATGTTTGACGTCCAGAGCATCGGCATCAAGAATGACCGCATGGTCGTACTCCAACCCCTTCACCAATAGCGTTGTGCCAACTAGCTTACGGTGACTTATCGGCCGCCCCGTGCGTCTCATGTCACGCTGATAGAAGTTCGCAGCCTCGGCCAAATTCGCGCCTGCTCCATCAATGTGAAGCTTCAAAACGCTGAGGAAGCGATATAGCAAGTCGCGACGATATGCAGACGTCTCAGGGTTCGCCTTCAGCGCCAAAAAGAACGCTTTCAGGTGAGTACTTGTTGGACTGCTCAAGTAAGCATTCGCAGCATGCAGCACCAAGGGATACTTGGTCGCTTTGCTTTGCTTCGCCAGCTCACCCTTTTTTGTCCCGGCCGTCAGGGCTTTCGCGACACCTGTGAAGCACTTCTTAGCAAACGCTACCGCCAGGAGAAAACCCGCTTTGGTAGTCTTAGCCGCGCAGAGTTTTTTCAAGAATGAGTGAAGCACCTTGCCTTCGACTTCTTCGATGGAAGAGAATCGACCATTCAAGCGCAGGGCCAGATCGTGCGTCTTGTTTTTTGATCGCTGATCCCCGCCATGCAAGGCAATCACGCTCTCGTTGTTCCCTAATAGCCCGTTGAGCGTGCTGTACTGCTTAGCGATGAGGAACTCTGGGGCGGTATGTACTCGGTTCACACACTCAGGCAGATCCACCAGAAGATCGACCTTTTGGCCCTGTTCCAGTTTCTCCCTTGCCTTCTTTAGCCAATCTCCAAGCTTCGGGTCACCGGCCATCTTCCAGCGATACGGCGTCTCTAGCTGACCGAGACACGTGAAGTTTGGATAGACACTCACGGCCCAGTCGATGGGCTTACCTTCGTCACCACCAAAGTCAAAAATGGCCTGCATAGGATCGCCCAGGACTCGACAGGGTAGAAACTCGCCGAAGGCCCAGATTAAAGAATGCTGCCGATCGGAGCAGTCTTGGTACTCATCCACGTAGAGGCCTGCATAAGTGGCAGCGACAACGCGTCGAACGAACTGCTTCCCCAGCAATCCGGAACAACATTCATAAAGCTTGTTCCACTGCTTGCTGCTGGGATGCTCCACCTTCCACCCGGAGGTCTTCGGGTAGGCCAGACAAAGTCGCAGTGACCAACTCGCAATCGTGTCAATCTGGTATCTGGCGGCGGGCACACCAAGGGCGTTCATCTTGGTTTTGATGGAATTCACGCCCGCAAAGGTGTGAGTCAAGATCAATTGCCTCTTGTTGGCCGCTTTCACTGCCAAGGCGATGAGGTGCGTCTTGCCGTAGCCGGCAGGCGCAATCACGTACCCTCGGTTAGGGCAGTTGTGGAGCTTGAGAGCCAGGTCCTCAGACATGCTCGGCCCAAGCCCAGAGCTTTGAAAGCTTGGTGGCGATGTCCTTCTTCGCAAAACCAGCATCGTCGAATGCAGGGCTGATAGCCTGAAACCACAAGTCCCCCCGCGTGATGTCCTTGAACCAGTCGCACCCCTTTGCAGCCTTCCCGATAGCGATCCTAAGCTCAGGACTGTCTGCCCATTTTTCAACGTCTGCATCAAGGGGCTTCTGATACTTAGAACGCACGTTGTCGTAGACGGTCAAGCTTGGAACCGTTAGTGCGAGCTTCACACTTGCGATTACGCTGACCCATGGCAAGTCCTGAAACGCTCTTTCTTCGAGCGAGAACTTATCCGCCCACACATGGACCGATATGTCCTTGCGTTCAAGTTCCGCTTCGTGGGCAGGAGAGAACTGCTTTTCAGCATCCCCATCAGCAACAACGCAGACGTCGTAGCCGAGCAGCTTAAAGGCTTCCGCCAATGCTTTGATCTTGCTCGCACCACCTGCGTTCAACAAGGAAACTCCGTGGTAGGAGAACGGATCTTTACGCCTCCCAACCTGGTAGTCATCGTAGCCCCTCAAGAAGCCTACCTCGGTTGCTCCTTCACAGACGACGATCTTCTTGGACAAGAACGCGTCGGCACTGGACCGAATTTTCCCCTGAGCTTCATGAGCTGCCAGACCTTCACAGTAGGCAGGAATGACTCGTACGACACCTGCCTTGCTATGAACGATGTAGAGATCACTGACGGTAAGTTCTCGCAGAACAACAGGCGAATGCGTGGTGAGGAAGTATTGACCCCGCTTGTCTTCTCGAACATGCTTGATAAGGCGGGTGATTCGGTGCGGCTCCAAGCCGAACTCCACTTCGTCAAACAAAGTGATGTGCCCCTCTTCCAAGCCCATCTTCTGGATTCCACATAGCAGCATTCGCCGTGACCCAAGACCTAGCTGACGAAGCGGAATGTCACCGTCATGTAGAGCCAAACCACCAACCTTCAGATTAATAGAAGCCAGATCGAGGTGCGCCTTGTAGGCGTGCAGTACGGGGACACCCAACAACTTGGCAATTTCCTGTGACTTCTCGGCCGCTGCATCAAAGTTCTTGAGGGAGACAGGTCGGTTAGCGTCTAAAGATGCTCTGGCCGTCCGAGAGGCAGTCGCCAGGAGTTCGTTCAAACTCTGAGCTTCCGTCAGTTTCGCAAGTGGCGAGCCTGTAGCCCACGAAAGCAGCCTCTCACTGTAGGTACCGATGAGACCCACGCTCACGGTGTTCCTGTCGGCCTGTTTGAACGGAACTCCGTCAGGATGACGATCACAGATAACAAGCCACTTGGGCTCCAGATCCTTCCCGACCGTCAGCCGCACGGTCAAAACACTCTCCAGGTTGTCTTCAGGCTCGTCGGTGAGCTTGAGGGCTGCCGGGTCCCAGCCACGCAGGTATTGGCCGTATTTTTCTAGGGAGCAGAAGGCTTCCGTTAAGGCTCCAATGGTGACTTCAATGACGATAGATTCAGCTACGTTGCACTGGTGGAAATCAGCATCGCTCAGTATCAGGTTCCATTGAGGGTAGAAAGCACATCTGATGGCTTCCAGAATGGTGGATTTGGAGGAGTCCCCTTTGCCAATCAGACAGAAGACGTCGGCGTTGGGCAGACTCCATTCAAGCTCTCTAACCCCCCGAAAATTCTCGATCTTTATTTTTCTGATTTTCATCAGGTAAGGCCCTCTTGAAATTTATCCATGAATCGGGCTATTCCTGATCAGTGCTCTCCCAAGCACAGCAAGGAACATCTCCTCACTCCACACCCTAATTATAGATACATTTAGTCACGCTGACGCAGAAGACGACATTAGGCGTCAGAAATGTCTCCGACGCACCTGCCTTCGGCAGGACCCTCAAGGCAGTAGACATTCCGGCAACTTGGCAAAGCGCTGCATCCCGGCGACACCGAAGCACATTCGCACGTCGGTGTATCTATACCCTCAAAACAATTTTGATACGGCACGGACGAAGCTGTTTCGGTAAAGGACTTGTTGCCAATAACTTTCAGAATTTCAAGAAAAACTGTTAGGCCAACTGAATTAGCCAAATAAGAAATGCCTTTAATCTCAAGAACATAGGCACAACAAAGTGATTAAAAATCAATATAAATCAATGACTTATAATTGCTTTTTACATTGACACCAGAACAAAATCCGATAGCATAATCGGTGGTAGCTCATTGCTTAATGTGAAGCCTTCAGCAACGAGGGATTCCTTAGGACCACACTTATTGCGTCCATGGCGAAGAAGCTTGGATTCTTCCGTTTGAGCAAACAAGGCCCGGCATCTATTGGTCGTGCCCGCAATCGGTCGTTGGCATCACACTAGCAGCGAAACGGACAGACTTAGCGAACTTACTACCCAGCCACTAAGAGCCGCCCGACGAGCGGGCACAAACCATCCGCCTCGCGCATTGCGCCGAGGCGACGGACTTCTGTCGTCCAAATTTTTGAGGAATGTCAGCTATGAAGTAGCCAACTGAATGAGATGAGAACTTGCACAAAAGGCCAGCGCTCTTGCAGGAGCATCTGGCCTTCGAAGACGTGCGATAGGTGGATCAAACCTGGGCAAATATTGCTCTCTATGCGAGGTGCTGTCAAGCATCTGCAGGGGCAGTTACGCACTCGTCACTACGCATGTGATGCGAGTTCTCCAGACACGGAATGGCAACGCCCATTCCCGCCCGTTTCAACCTGGAGTTCACTATGGCTCGCAATGCGCTCATCAGCGAGAAGCGTCTCAAGCTGATCGAACAACGACAACTTAAACCTGGCTGGGGCCCTGAGTATCAGCCCAGCATTCGTGCAACCCGCGACGAAGCGCCGGCGAACAGCCGTCCCTCAACGGTCTTCTCGAAGAAGCTGGGACGAGACATCCATCTGTTGTCTTTGGCGGAGAGGGCTGCAGCGCTACTCGTTCTATATCACCCCGGGCTGTTCGAGCTGCGAGAGCAACATATGCTCTCGCCATTCCGCACGCCGCATCCTCTTGCCGACTACCTCGGTGTTCTACCAGCGGACATGCCCATGTTCGAGGGGACCATCGACGTCGCGGACCGCCTGGGCCGAATCTCAGATCACCCCGTCGTATGGGTGACCAAGTCCGACGGCAGCCAGGTCCGAGCTGCCTTCCCCTATCTCGGGGACCTGCTGCTTTTCCTTCGAGATAGCGAGGGTTGCTACTGCGTCAATTGGACAGTCAAGAAGGACCCGTCAGCGTTCTCGCTCACACCTCACCGCCTTTACAACCCGCTTCGCGTCCCGAAAGCGCAGGCTCGCGCTGAGCACCGGCATCACCTCGAGGAACTTTATTTCTCAGACGCAGGCATTCGAACCGCCCGAGTCAGCGAAGCGGAAATTGACTCCTCGTTGATCGCCAACCTGACGGCACTTTTTAGCTCAACGAATACTGCCGCGAGGGCTGGTGAGGGCGAGACCTCCTACATCGTTGGGAAGTTTCAAGAGCTTGTGGGACTGTCG
>Ga0256884_1000119_pt1 | contig 18985 bp, 15 predicted proteins | sample MC6MC0492MT_FD_186341 | JGI IMG/M metagenome (GOLD analysis project Ga0256884, IMG submission 186341) | Metatranscriptome of enriched soil aggregate microbial communities from Iowa State University, Ames, United States - MC6-MC0492-MT... | ecosystem: Environmental > Terrestrial > Soil >... | reverse complement strand
GTCGCTTTCCCACTGCACGCGGCGCACGTCGGGGCTTTGGCCCAGGCGCAGCGCAACGGCATTGAGCAGCTTGCGCAGGTGCGGCGGGCAGCGCAGGGTGACGACCGTTGAGGCCAGTTGGTCGGCTTCGCCGCGCGAGACGCGCACGGTCAGCACCGGAAGATCCAGCGCTTGCAGCTCGAAGTACAACTGCTTGCGCAGCGCGGGCAGCACGGCGCTGAGGCTGACGATGGTGAATTGATAGACCGGCGTTGCCGCCGGCGTTTGGAAGCATTGCTCGATGCGCATGTTCGTCTCCTTGAAGGGGGAGTACGGTGGAAGGTCCACAGGCATGCGCCGCCTGACCGGCAGAATGCGCGCGCAACAAGGCCCGCGTATCGCGTCGGTAAGCTTTGGGGGGAGAGGGGTAAAGAACCCAAGTCCTGGCTGTTCGCAGGACTTAGCGGAAAGAGGGTTTCCGCGAATCCTGCGTCAAGCGGCGCTAGCAGTCGGTGTTCGACTACATCCGTCGTTGTCCACAGTGATCTCTAAGTGGTTGAAAGTGCCCGGAGTTTACCGCGCACCTAGGGTAAATACCAGGAAAAATTTCTGGGGGGATGGGGAAGGGGCACGCGGCGCTTTGCAGGCCGCGCGCCTGACCCTTCCCATCACTTCGGCTGCGGAGGCGGGCCGGCGTAGTACAGCGCCAGCGCTTCGATTTCGCTGTCGGTCAGGCGCTGCGAAAACGCACGCATGACGCCCACGTCGTCGTTCTGGCGCGAGCCATTGCGAAACGCGTTCATCTGGTCCGTGAAGTATTCCTTTGATTGGCCGGCCAGGCGCGGCAACAAGGGGCCTTCGCCCAGACCGCGCAGGCCGTGGCAGTTGGCGCACGCGGGTAGCGCACGGCTGCCATCGCCTTGCACATCCAACTTGCGGGCCGCTTCGCCGCCGAACTCGCCAACGTGCATCGGCGGGCCGGCCAACGTGCCGTAATAGGCCGCGACCTGGCCAATTTCCTGTTCGGTGAGCCCGCGTGCGATGGTGTTCATCAAGGGTTGGACACGCGTGCCGCTGCGAAAATCGGCTAATTGCTTGGCCAGGTACTCGCTGCTTAAGCCCGCCAGATTCGGGAAGATGCCGCCGGTGGGCGTGATGCCGGCCGGGCCATGGCAGGCGATACAGGCTTGCACGCCCGCGCCGGGTTTGCCGTTGGCGGCCAGTTGCTTGCCCGCTTCCGGGTCAGCGCCGCGCAGGAATCCTTCCCACGCCGGGCGAGACGCACTGAAGTCCAGCGCGCTGCGCCCTGGCACGGGTGCAGGCGGTTTGAGAGCGGCGCTGGCGGGTGGGGGGGCTGGTGTTTGTGGCGCCGATGCAGGTGCGGGTGCCGGAGCGGAAGCGGGCGTCGCAGCCGAAGCCGGTGCCGACGCTGCTGCGGGGGCCGCCGGCGCCTGAGAGGGCGGTGCAGAGGCCGTCACCGCGGCTGCGCGGATCAGGCCGTCGCCGCCCGTGCCGATCATCTGGTGCGCAGTGGCGATCAGCGTCACCGCAGGCGGCGCCATGATCAGCAGGACGGCGATGGTAATGCCTTTGCGATGTTCGATCATGATCACACCAGCCGCCCCGGCGAACGCAGGTAGTCCGCCTTGATTTTTTCGACGATCCAGTAGGCGGTGGCGCCTACGGTGCCTGTCGGGTTGTAGCCCGAGTTCTGCGGAAACAGCGCCGCGCCCGTCACGAACACATTGGGCACGTCCCAGCTTTGTCCGTAGCGGTTGACGACGCTGGTCTCGGGGTTGTCGCCCATGGCCGCGCCGCCGGTCAGGTGGGTGGACTGATACGCGGTGGCCGAGAACGGTTTCTTGCGCGGCCCGGGTTCGGTGCGCGCAATGCCCTTCATGGCGCGCCCGATTTCATCGCCCTTGTCGGTCAGGAACGCGGACATGCGGATGTCGTTGTCCGGAAAGTCATAGGTCACGCGCAGCAGCGGCAAGCCCCATGCATCTTTATAGGTAGGGTCCAGGCTCAAGTAGCCGCCGCGCCACGGTTGGGCGGACCCGGTGATGGTGATGGAGGCCGAGTGGTTGTAGTAGCGCTTGACCGCTTTCTTCCAGTCGGCGCCCCAGGCGGGCGTGCCTTTGGGGGTGGGGTGGTAGCCAATCGGCGCGCCGCTGACGACCTGGATTTGCAGATAGCCGCCGCCCACGAACCCGTGCGGCCCGTGGTCGAAGTTGTCGGCGCTGAAATCGTCCATCGTCACCGCCACCGCGCCCGCGCCCATGAACGGGTTGATGTTGACGGACTCGTCAAAAAACAGATTCACGCCGGACGTCGTCTGGTGCGTGTAGTTGCGGCCGACGACGCCCGTGTCCGTCACGGGGTCATAAGGCTTGCCGATGCCCGACAGCAGCAGCAAGCGCACGTTGTTGATGCCAAAGGCGCACAGCACCACGATCTCGGCGGGCTGAAAGACCTCTTCGCCGGCGGCATCCACATAGGTCACGCCCCGCGCCCGCTTCTTGTCCGGCGTAAGCTCCACGCGCAGCACGTGCGCGCCGGTGCGAATTTCAAAGTTCTCCATCTTCATCGCCACGGGCAGGATACAGACCTGAGGCGAGGCCTTGGCGAAGTGTTCGCAGCCGAAGTTCGAACAGAAGCCGCAATACACACAGGCGCTCATGTGCAGGCCTTCGGTGTTCACGTAGGGCCGGGTACAGAGCGCCGACGGCTGCACATAGGGGTGATAGCCCAGCTTCTTGGCGGCCTCGCCGAACAGCGCGGGCGCGTAAGGCACTTTCATCGGCGGGTTGGGGTAGGGCCGCGAACGCCAGGGTTCGAACGGGTTGCCGCCTTCCTGCTTCTGGCCCTTGATGTTGCCGGCTTGGCCAGACGCGCCGATCAGGTAGTCGTAGCGGTCGAAGTACGGTTCCAGTTCGTCGTAGGTGAGCGGCCAGTCCTGACAGGTCAGTTCCTTGTCGAAGATCTTCGCGCCATAGCGCTCGGTGTAGTGGCTGCGTATGCGGAAATCGGTGGGGTCGAAACGGTAATACGCGCCCGACCAGTGATTGCCCGCGCCGCCCAGATGCGTGCCTGGATACGCGAATTGCCAACGGCGCATGGGCAGCGCCTTTTGGTCGGTGGAATTGCGAAACGTGAAGGTCTCGGTGGCGGCGTCCTGGTGCAGCTCGTGCCGGCGCGTGTACTTCAATTCATCGTGCACGTTCGGGCCTTGGAAGTCGGGGGACGGCCAACGCGCCTGCCCGCGTTCCAGCACCACCACGCGCTGCTTGGCCGCCGCCAGCTCCTTGCCGATGATGGACCCGGTCCACCCGCCGCCGATGATCGCCACGTCTACCGGGGGTAAGGTCTTAGCCATGTTTGTCTCCCGGCTTCATGTTGTGGCTAACGGCATTGGCGATGGATACCGGTTTGCCGGCCCAGATCACGCCATGGCGTTCGATGTCGTTTGAGAACGAGGCGAACGCGCCGGGAAACCCCACCAGTTTCCATCCCACCATATCGGCGTTGCCGCCATACAGCGGGTCGGAGAAGAAGCCTTCGATGGTCGCGTCCAGCAAGGCCTGGAAAAAGACGTCGGAAGGCAGCGGCGAAAAATCCGGTTTGCCGGCCTGCAAGTCATGAAGCCAGGCGTCTTGCCTGGCTTCATCGAGTTCTGCGTAGGGTTTGCCGTCTTGCTTGCGGGTGGCGGCGTCCAGGGCGGCCAAGCCGTGCCGGATCATCTCGGCGGGCGTGAACGACAACTGATAGCCCTGTTCCGGCGTGCCTTTTTCAAACGGACCCTGCCGGTAAAACTGACTGCCCGCGCCCCACGCGCCGGCCAGTTGCCCGTCCAGGAAGCGGGTGACGCCGGCCTCTTTCGCGCCGGGCCCAAGCTCGTCGGCGGGGATCAGCCGCGCGGCAATGGCGTCCATCGCCAGCGCTTCCTGGGCATTGAAGAATTGGTAGGTGCGGTTGGCGGGGGAGGCGGCGGGCGGGCTTGCGCCATGTTCCGCCGCGGGCGGGGAGTCGCCAGGCGCGCCGCGCGCCGTGACGGCCCATGCGGCGCCGGGTACGCCCACCGCAAGCGCTTTGAGAAGTCCGCGCCGTCCTGCCAAGGGCTGATCGGCCGAGGCAGGGCTGATCAGGGGTTCATTGTCCTGGGCTTGCTCGTCCATGCATCACTCCAGCATCGGGGCAGGCACGAAACTTGCCCCTTGTCGAAAGAGATACCGCATCACTTCGCTAATCCGTCGGTGCTTAGTTTGTCACTGTTTTAGATTGGGAGACAACAATGAAAAGCCACAAACTGCTACTGCTATTCCCACTCCTTGCAGTATTGCCCTGGCATGCCGCCAGTGCGCAGTCCCGCGAGGCCACGCTGGTTGCGCAGGCCGCACCTCCTTCCATGCCCATGCCCACCGCTGATGAAAAGACCGCGCCTGCAAACGCCATCGGCAAGCCCGTGCCCGGCGCGCGGATGGATGACGGTAAAAAGATGCCATCAACTGAAGAAACGGATGCGCGGAACAAGGGCGGTTCCAGTCCACGGCAGGAGGACCCGGGCGCGGACACCCGCAGCCAAGGGCAGGGCAAACCGGGCGACACACGCAGAATGCCGGATGCCGGCAAGGCGCCCATGCCGGATGGAAAATCGACCACGCCGGGTAGCAAAACCGGTGCACCGGATAACGCCGGCATGCCGGGTTCAGGCGCGTCGTCAGGCTCAGGCGGGTCGGCCGATCCGCGTTAGCTTAGGGTTGCCCCGCCCATGCAAGGAATGCGGACTCAGGTAAGATTCAGCTTCCTGTAAGAACGAGAGCACGGCGGTACTTGCGCGTGACGGCTGCCCCTGGCAGGCCTGCGATTGCCGCCCACTATGACCGAAGACCCCCCTCCTAGCAGGGCGCCTTGGCGCCCGAAAACTTTCCGCTTTGCATACGCCGCCGGCTCCGCCCGGCGCGCCGATCCGGCCCGCGTCGTCGCAGCCACGCCTCAATTGGCGTGCCGCGCACCGCCGCAAGCGCCGCTGGGCTTTATCGCCCAACGCTCCCCGCTTGACCTCATACTCACCTTTCAGCAAGGCGGAGCCGCCGCGTGCGCGCGCTCCAAACCTGCGACTACTGCGGACTAACGATGATTTTCGATTGGATGAACGACCCCACCGCCTGGCTTGGCCTGGCGACGCTGGTCATTCTTGAAATTGTTCTGGGCATCGACAACCTGGTGTTCATCGCCATCCTGGCCGACAAGCTGCCGCCCGAGCAGCGCAATCGCGCTCGCTTGATCGGCCTGACGCTGGCGCTGGTGATGCGTCTGGGCCTGCTGGCCAGTATTGCGTGGGTGGTGACGCTGACCGCGCCGCTGTTCACCGTGTGGGGCGCGGAAATTTCCGGACGTGACCTGATCCTGATCCTGGGCGGTTTGTTCCTGCTGTTCAAGGGCACGATGGAACTGCATGAACGCGTGGAAGGCAGCGCCAGCCACGACGCTGGCCAAAAGCCGCAGCACGCCGTGTTCTGGCAGGTGATCTTGCAGATTGTGGTGCTGGACGCCGTGTTCTCGCTGGACTCCGTTATCACTGCGGTCGGCATGGTGCAAGACCTGAGCATCATGATGATTGCGGTGGTGGTGGCGATGGCCGTCATGATGGTGGCCAGCCGTCCGCTGATGGCGTTTGTGGGCCGCCACCCGACCGTGGTGATCTTGTGCCTGGGCTTGTTGCTGATGATCGGTTTCAGCCTGGTCGCCGAAGGCGTGGGCTTCCATGTGCCCAAGGGCTATCTGTATGCGGCCATTGGCTTCTCGATCTTGATTGAGCTGTGCAACCAGCTGGCCCGCCGTAATCGCGCCAAAGGCACACACGCGCTGGGACGCCGCCAGCGCACGGCGCGCGCCGTGTTGCGCCTGTTGCACGCGGGGCGCGCTGGCCAAGCTGGCCAGCAAGCCGACGAAGTGGTCGCGCTGGTGGATAGCGCGGGCGACGAGCCGGCGTTTGCGCCCGAGGAAAGCTCCATGATCGAACGCGTGCTGTCGGTGGGCACACACGACGTGCGCTCCATCATGGTGCCGCGCGGCGACATGGTCTGGTTGGATGTAGCCGATACGCCCGATGTCATCGTGCGCAAATTCGCCAGCGGCCATTCGCGCTTGCCGCTCTGCGCGCAAGACGTGTCGAACGTGCTGGGCGTCTTGCATTTCAAGGACTTGCTGCCGCTCTTGCAGAACCCCGGCCCGATTGACCTGGTGGAATTGGCTCGCGAACCGCGCTATGTGCTGGAGACGACGCCGGTGCTGCGGGTGTTGGAAGAACTGCGCGCCTCGCGCGACCACATGCTGATTGTGGTGGACGAGCATGGCGTCTGCGAAGGCCTGGTCACGCCGATGGACGTGCTGACGGCGGTGGCGGGCGAGCTGCCCGAACACAGCGAAGACCAGCCTGAAGCCTTGCAGTTGTCTGACGGTTCCTGGCTGATGGAAGGGCGCTTGTCGGTAGGCGAGGCCGCGCGGTTGTTGAACACGCCTGCGCTGGCCGAAGACTATACAGAGGACGCCACGCTGGCCGGTTGCCTGCTGCGCGCCGTCGGCCGAATTCCCGAGGCGGGCGACACGATCGCCTTGCGCGACTGGGGCTTTGAAGTGACGCGCCGCGATGGCTTGCGGATTGACCAGGTACATGCGCGGCCGGTGTCGCAGGATAGCGCCGAAGCCCGCTAATCAGCGCTGCCATAACGCTTGTAGCGGAGCCACCTTAACTGGTGCCTCCGCTGTTTTTTTGCAACATCAAAATCGATAAAAGGGCCACTTGCTATAGCGCGCCAGGTGGGAATATCCGCCTTGACGCATGACTTGGGGAACGCAACACTCTGTGCGAATATGGCGGCAGATTTAACTCTTCTTATTTTCTTTATTAACAATTAAAAGAAGATTCCTAGTTCGACGGCGTGTCTTTGCATTTTGTCATCTCGGGTTTGGAGAGCAGCGCATGGGCAGTACGAGGTCTAAGGCAAGGGAGTTACGCAAGCGCAGCATCGGTTCGTGGTTGGCGCTCTGGGCCTCAGCGGCATTCGCTACCGGCGCAACCGCGCAATCGGCCGACGATGCAAACAAAAGCAATAACCCGCTGAATTTGGCGGCGTCGCTGAATTTTCAGAATTACTACACGCCGAAGTTGTTCGGCACCCATGCGCATACCAATGATTTTCTGATCCGGCCAACGATTCCCATCGCACCGGGTGACCTCATTGGCGTGCCGCAGATATTTCGCGTCACCGCGCCGGTCAGTACCCGGCCTCAAGCGGACGGCAGCTACAAAACCGGCTTGGGCGACGTCAATATCTTCGACATCTTTCTGTTGCGCCAAGGCGAGCTGGACATCGGCATTGGGCCGATGCTGACGATGCCCACGGCCACCAGCTCGGAAACCGGCGCGGGCAAGTGGTCAGCAGGCCTGGCCGGCACCGTGGTCAGCGCCAGCAAGGAAGGCCTGATGGGGGCGCTTGTGGAATGGCAGCACTCGTTCGCGGGCCAGAGCCAGCGCGACACCGTCAATACCGCCACGTTCCAGCCGTTTGTCATTCGCAACTTGCCGCAAGGCTGGTACTTGCGCTCGACGGCAACGTGGACGTTCGATTTGCAGAAAAGCGATTACTACATTCCCGTTGGGCTGGGCGCGGGCAAGGCCTGGCGCGTGGACAAAAACATCTTCAACGTCTTCGTCGAACCGCAATGGACGGTGGCGCACAAAGGCGAAGGCTTACCGCAGTTCACGGTTTTCGCTGGGTTGAACATTACGTTCGGCCATTGATTGATTGCATTCCTATCGAAACGTAGAGAGCGTTGAGAACATGCAGAACGTTGTGAAGTCATGGCGAAGCTTGTTGGCCATCGCTGCGCTGGCCGCAACCGGCACTGCCCATGCCACCGAAGGCGCACTGGGCCGGCAGATCACCGGCACCAATGTGCAGCCCAATGCGGGCATCGTGTCGCCCGAGCCGATCTGGGCGGTGAACTTCGCCCAGATCTATCTGGACGGCAAGATCGGCGGCAGCCGCGAAGTGCCGGTGGGCGGCAGGACATCGTTGGGGCTGGACGGGCAGGTGGCGTTCACGCTGGCCACCGTCCTCAAAACATGGGACACCGGCCCCGGACGCTGGAACTTCGCGTCCAGCTTCACCTTGCCGTATATCTACACGAAGGTGAACTCCACGTTGACGGGGCCGGGCGGCCGCTCGGTGGGCCAGACGGACAAGGCATCGAACCTGTTCGACCTGTACTTTTCACCCATCATCGCGGGTTATCACTTTTCAGAAACCTCCCACATGGCGCTCAGCCTGAACATCTGGGCGCCCACCGGCAAGTACAACGCCAAAGACATGGCCAACCCCAGCCTGAACAACTGGACGTTCATTCCGCAAGTGGCCTACACGAAGATCTTTCCAGAGTCCGGCTTTCAGCTGGATACGGTGGCGGGCGTGCAGTTCTATACGCGCAACAACGCCACCGACTACCAGAATGCGCCCGTCTTCAGCATGGACGTGATGGGCCGCAAGATGTTCAGCAACGGCGTCAGCGCGGGTCTGATTCTGGGCACGATGCAGCAGTTGGGCAGCGACACCGGCCCCACGGCCGACCGGCTTAACGGATTCAAGGGCAGAGATTGGGCGCTGGGCCCGATCGTCACGTATGACACCAAGCTGGCGGACAAGCGCTCGCTGTCGTTGAGCCTGCGCTGGGTGCCGACTATCAGCAGCACGAACCGCCTGGACAGCACCAGCACGTTCATGGGAACGGCCACGCTGGTGTTTTAAAGATTTTGATATCGGATGGTGATCCCTATGAAGGCAACGCAAACAAAACACAAAGCCCGCCTGGTTGGCGCATTGCTGCTGGGCGGTGTGGCGCTGGGCGTTGCGGCTAGCACGGCCTATCTGGTGTTGGGCGACGATGGCCGCCCGGAAGCCGTCAAGGTGGTGTTGGGGGATGGCAAGAATGGCCCGCCCGGCATGGCCTGGGTGCCCGCACGCGAATTTCTCATGGGCAGCAGCCACAAGCTGGCGCAGCCCAACGAAATGCCCGCGCACAAGGTGTCCGTCAGCGGCTTCTGGATGGACGTGAACGACGTCACCAACGCGCAGTTTCGCCGCTTCGTCGAAGCGACCGGTTACGTCACCACGGCCGAGCAAAAGCCAAAATGGGAAGACTTGAAGGTGCAGCTGCCGCCCGGCACGCCGCGCCCCAATGACAGCCTGCTGGTGCCTGGCGCGATGGTGTTCGTCGGCACCGAGTCCGAGGTGTCGCTGCGTGATTACTCGCGCTGGTGGCGTTATGTGGCGGGCGCCAACTGGCGCCACCCGCAAGGCCCCGCCAGCTCTATCGCGGGCAAGGACGATCACCCTGTCGTACAGGTGTCGTATGAAGACGCCCAGGCCTACGCGAAGTGGGCCGGCAAGCGTTTGCCCACCGAGACGGAATGGGAAATGGCGGCGCGCGGCGGCCTGGAACAAGCCACTTACGCCTGGGGCGAAGAGCTGCTGCCGCAAGGCAAGGCCATGGCCAACATCTGGGACACGCAGCAACAGCAGCCATTCCCGGTCGTGAAGGACGAAAAGGTGCAGGTGGGCACGATGCCCGTGGGCAGCTTTTCGCCCAATGGCTATGGCCTGTATGACATGGCCGGCAACGTCTGGCAGTGGACGTCAGACTGGTATCGCGCCGACGCGTTCAAGATTCAGGCGCAGTTCCGCAAACCGCCGGTGGACCCGGCCGGGCCGTCAGACAGCTTCGACCCGGATGACGGCATCGTGCCCGTCGGCGCACCCAAGCGGGTGACACGCGGCGGCTCATTCCTGTGCAGCGATACCTATTGCATCAGCTACCGCACCAGCGCGCGGCGCGGCACGGACCCGATGAACGGGATGTCTCACTTGGGATTCCGTACGGTCATGACGACACAGCAATGGAAGCTGGCCCAGGCCAGCAAGCACGGCGTCGCCAGCCGATGACGCCGTCGCGTCGCAACGACGCCGCAACCACGCAAAGGAATAGGGCATGCCGATAGCCAACCGCGACAGCATCCTGGAACTGGAGCGCGCCATCGCCCAATCCGTGTTGGGGCAAGACAGTGTGATTCGCGAGGTGTTGCTGGGCCTGTTGGCCGATGGCCATGTGCTGCTGGAAAGCCTGCCGGGCTTGGCCAAGACCCGCACGGTCAAGGCGTTGGCCGCGCATCTGGCGGCGGACATGAGCCGCATTCAGTTCACCCCGGACTTGCTGCCGTCCGACATCACCGGCGCGGAAGTCTTGCAGCAGGATGCGCAAGGAAATAGCCGCATCCAATTCCAGCAGGGTCCGTTGTTCGGCAATTTGATTCTGGCCGACGAGATCAACCGTGCGCCCGCCAAGGTGCAGGCGGCCTTGCTGGAAGCGATGGAAGAGCGGCAGATCACCGTGGCGGGCACGACGCACCGCATGCCGGAGCTATTCATGGTGCTGGCCACGCAGAACCCGATCGAACAAGAAGGCACGTATCCCTTGCCCGAAGCGCAGATGGACCGCTTCATCATGAAGATTGTGCTGGACTACCCCGATGCCGCCAGCGAAATCCGCATGCTGTCGCTGCTGCGCGGGGAATCGCAGCAGAACGGGGCGCTCGCTGAGGCGCGCCTGCCGCAAGAAACGCTCTTCGCGTGCCGCGCCGAGATCAACCAGGTGCATGTGTCTGACACCTTGGACCGCTATCTGGTTGACCTGGTCAATGCCACGCGCCACCCGGCCGACTACGACGCGGAGCTGGCGCGCTGGATTCAGGTGGGCGCAAGCCCGCGCGGCGCCATTGCGCTGGACAAGGTGGCGCGCGCCCACGCGTGGCTGGCGGGGCAGGACTTTACGTCGCCCGATGATGTGCGCACCGCGGCCAAGCCCGTGCTGCGGCATCGGCTGCACCTGTCTTACGACGCGGTGGCGGATGGCGTGACGGCCGATCAGGTGATCGGCAAATTGCTTGATGTTGTGGCGATTCCCGTGTGAGCGCACCCATGCCCGCCGCCACGCCCACGCCCGACGTTCATGTCCGTATTCCGGATCTGATGGCGTTGGAACCCGCGGCGCGCGGTTTGCGCTTTTCCAGCCGGCAGCCCATCAACAGCATCCTGGCGGGCCAGCATGGGTCGCGGCTGCGCGGACGCGGGCTGGACTTCGAAGAATTGCGCCGCTATCTGCCGGGCGACGATCTGCGCCAACTGGACTGGAAGGCCTCGCAGCGCTTGGGCAAGCCTTACATCCGCACCTATAGCGAAGAGCGCGACCGCCCGGTGCTGGTGCTGGTCGACCAGCGCATGGGCATGCACTTTGGCTCGGTGCGCAGCTTCAAATCGGTGGTGGCGGCAAGGCTGGCGGGCCTGTCAGCGTGGATGGGGTATCAGGCGGGCGACCGCGTCGGTGGCCTGGTGTTCAGCGACGACGGCATTGACGCCATTCGCCCCTTGCGCAGCCGCGAACGCATCCAGGCCTTGTTCGCCGCCATCGTCCGGCGCAACCAGGCGTTGCGCGCGGATGCCCCGGACGTGGACGCGGCCGGCCGCCTGAACCAGGCGCTGCAAGGGGCGCTGGCCCAGGCGCCGCACGACAACCTGATCTGCCTGATCAGCGACTTTGCCGGCGCGGATGACAAGACCTTGCGGCTGCTTCGCACCCTTGCCGCGCACAACGACGTGATTGCGACGCTGGTCTACGACCCCTTGGCGGTGCACATGCCGTTGCGCGGCCGCTTGGTGGTGACGCAGGGCGAGTTGCAGGTTGAGGTGGCGGCCGACAAGCGGCAGGTGCATCAGCCCTTGTCGGACTTCTTCACCGGCCGGCTGCGCGACGTGGCGGAACTGCTGCGCCGCAGCCATGTGCCGCTGCTGTCCATCGATACGGCCAACGACACCTTGACGCAATTGCGCCGCGAACTGGGGCGTGAAGCCGGGGCAGGGAGGCGCGCATGAACGCCAGCGCCGACAGCGCATTGCCCTCGGTGGACCAACTGGTGCAACTGCCGTTGCCCGCGCCGGTCAGCTATTGGCCGCAAACCTGGGGCTGGCTGGTGCTGCTGTTGGTGGCGGTAGTGCTGGTGGGCTGGCTCGCGTGGCGCGCGGTGCGAAAGCACCAGCGCAACGCCTACCGCCGCGCCGGTTTGCAGCGTCTGGAAGCCCTGCGAATCGCCGCGCAGGCAGATACGTTGGCGGCGCGTGAATTGCCTGATCTGCTCAAGCGTGTCGGCCTGTCGTCGGTGCCGGAAGGCGATCGCGCGCGGGTCGGGGCGTTGACGGGCAACGCCTGGCTGGCCTTCATGACGCGCAATGGCGGCGTATTCACGCCAGATACCGAGGCGCTGCTGCGCGTGCTGGCCTACGCGCCGCCCGACGCGGTGCGCGCGATTCCGCTTGATCGCTTGCAATCCTTGTTTGCCGCCAGCCGGCAGTGGATGGAGCGGCACCATGTGGCGGCTTGAATACCCCTGGCTGCTGATCCTGCTGCCGCTGGGGTGGCTGGCGTACCGTTATCTGCCCGCCTATGTGCAGCGACGCGGGGCGTTGCGTATTCCATTTTTTGAATCCGTCGCGCGGACGATAGGGCAGTCTCCCCAGCGCCCCGGGGTGCGGCGCGACGGTTGGCAGCTGGCGCTGAACGTTCTGGTCTGGGCCTTGCTGGTGTTGGCCTTGGCGCGCCCCGAACGCGTTGAGCCGCCGCTGGAACACCGGCAGCCGGTGCGCGACTTGATGCTGGCGCTGGACATTTCCCAGTCGATGGAAACGCAGGACTTCGTTGACTCGTCGGGGCAGCGCAAGGACCGCCTGAGTGGCGTCAAGGCCGTGGTGGCCGATTTCATTGCGCGCCGCAAGGACGACCGGCTGGGCCTGATCGTGTTTGGCACCGCCGCGTATCCGCAAGCGCCGCTGACGCAAGACCACGCCACCCTGAGCCTGCTGCTGGATCAGGTGGCAACCGGCATGGCGGGGCCGAATACCGCCATTGGCGATGCGATTGGCGTGGCGATCAAGCAGCTTGAACAAGCCAAAGAACGCGACAAGGTGCTGATCTTGCTGACGGACGGCAACGATACCGGCAGCGCCGTGCCGCCCGACCGCGCGGCGTCGATGGCGGCCGACCGGCACATCACCGTGCACACCATCGGCATTGGCAACCCGCAGGCGCAGGGGGAAGACAAGGTGGATTTCGCCGCGCTGCAACGGATTGCCAAGGCCACGGGCGGCCGCTTCTTTTCGGCGCAGGATCAGGCGTCCCTGCAACAGGTGTACGCCACGCTGGACCAAATTACGCCGCACGAGGTGCGCGAGCTGCGCCACCAACCCAAGCAGGACTTCTTCTGGATTCCGCTGGGTCTGGCGGTGCTGCTGCTGGCGGTGTGGCACGTGGGCGCCAGCCTGCGCGCGCGCTGGGCAGGCAGATCGGCAAGCACGGCAGGCGGCGGAGCAGACACCGCTAGCGAGGCAGGCGGTGCCGCCGCCAAGGGGGACGCGTGGACGTCGACCTGAGCGCCTTCCATTTTCTGCGCCCTTGGTGGCTGATGGCGGTGCCGCTGGCGGGGCTGTTGCTGTGGCTGGGCCGGTCGCCAAACGGTCGCTTGGGTTGGGGCAGCACGATTGCGCCCGCCTTGTTGCCGCACCTGATCGTGAACGCACCGGGCAGCCGGGGGCCGCGCCCGATTCATGCGGTGGCGGCGCTATTGCTGCTGGGTGGCATTGCGGCTGCCGGCCCGACGTGGCAGCAAGACCTGCCGCCGTTTCTCGACAACCAGGCGCCGCTGATCGTGGCCGTGGATTTGTCGCCGTCCATGGACGCGGCAGACGTGCCGCCCAGCCGCTTGCAGGCAGCCAAGCACAAGCTGCATGACTTGCTGGCGCGCCGCGCGGGCGCCAAGACAGGGCTGATTGCCTACGCGGGCTCCGCGCATCTGGTGCTGCCGCCCACGGACGACCCAAATCTTGTCGACCTGTTCATCCAGTCCTTATCCACCGAGCTGATCGCCGCGCCCGGCAAGGATGCGGCCGGCGCGATCAACGTGGCCGCCTCGGTATTGAAATCCACGCAGGCGGGCGGCACGGTGCTGCTGGTGACAGATGGCGCAGACACCAGCCAGTTGCCGCAGGTGGAGCAACTGGCCAAGGCGGCCAACTTCCAGATACTGGTCCTGGCCGCCGGGGCGTCGGATGCCGGCGTGCTGCGCGATGCCCGAGGCCAGCCGCGTATGGACAAGGACGGCAAGCCCGTGCTGGGCACGTTCGACGCCAGCGCCATCAAGCAACTGGCGCAAGCCGCGCGCGCACCGCTGGGCAGCCTGACCTTGAATGACGACGACCTGGACTGGGTGACGCTGCACGCCCAACGGCATTTCCAGGAAGTGCAGAACGCGGGGCAGGCGGTGCACTGGAAGGACGTGGGCTACTGGCTGTGCTGGCCGCTCGCCATCCTGGCGCTGCTGTGCCTGCGGCGCGGCTGGAACGTTAACTGGCTGGCTGGCCTGATGCTGGCGTGTCTGGCGGGGGGGTATGCGCCCAACGCTCACGCAGACCCCAACGCCAACCCCAACGCCAACGCCATCGCCAACGCCTTCTTCACGCCCGACCAGCAAGGCCGCTGGGCCTACGAGCACCACGATTACGCCCGCGCCGCCGCCGTGTTCCAGGACCCGTACTGGAAGGGCCGCGCCGCCTATGACGCGGGTGACTACCCATTGGCCTTGGCGGCGTTTGCCCGGCTGGACACGCCCGAGGCCAACTTCTATGCAGGCAATACCCAGGCGCGGCTGCGCCATTATGACGACGCGCTTGCCGCGTATGACCGCGCCTTGCGTCAGCGCCCGGACTTTCCGGAAGCCAAGAAGAACCGCGAGCTGGTCGCCAAGCTGCAAGCCGCCATCGAGGCCGAGCAAGAAGACGACAACAACGATCAAAAGCCCGACGATGTCGCCCAAGACAATAAGAAAGGCGCGGGCAAGATGACGCAGGTCGAGGTAGCCAAGGCGTCGTCCGATGATGTCTGGTTGCGCAACCTGAGTTTGTCGCCCGCAGGATTTCTGAAGCAGAAGTTCGCGATTGAAGATGCGCGCAGAGGCGCGTCCGCACCGACGGGAGGCCGTCCATGACGTTGATGCGCCGGCTGCGAAGGCTGATGGGATTGTTGGCGCTGATCGCCTTAGGCGCGCATGCGTACGCGCAAGGCCAAACCCAGCCGCCCGACCCGGGTCCCCAGTTACGCGCAACGGCACGCATGGCCACCGACACGCCGTTGACGGTGGGCGGCACCGCCACCTTGCAAGTCGATGTGCTGACGTCCACCTGGTTTACGCAGCCGCCAGAACTGCCGCCGCTGAACATCCCCGGCGCCATGGTGACGGGCCCCACCGGTGACGCGACGTTGATCCGCGACACCATCGACGGCGTGCCATACAGCGGATTGCGCTTTGCCTACCTGATCAGCCCGACGGCGGCGGGCGCGCTGCAAGTGCCCGCTATCGCGATCCGTGTTCAGGCGGGCCAGGCCAAAGGGCCGTTAATGGTGCAGACACAGCCGCTGGACGTGCAGGCTTCCGGCCCCCCGGGTGGCGCAGCGGCCGGCTCGGGTCATCTGCTGGCGGCAACGGCGGTGCATTTGACCCAGCAGATTCAGTATTCCGCGCAACCACCGTCGGTGGGCGACCACATCAGCCGTGTCATCACGGTGCAGGCGCAAGGCGCGCAAGCCATGCTGATTCCGCCGCCCGCAAGCCCCGACGTGCCGGGCCTGAAGGCGTACCGCTCAGAACCCGTGCTGACGCAGTTGTCGGATAGCCGGGGCAGGTTTCTAGGCGGACAACGGGTCGACCGGATCGACTACGTGGTGGAACGCGCCGGTGCCTATGCGTTGCCCGACGTCGAATTACCGTGGTGGAACCTGACCACGAAGCAGGCCGATCGCGCCGTGCTGCCCGGAGAACGTTTCGAAGCCAAGGCTGGGGCCGCGTACCAGACGCCATTTTCAATCCAGCAAGATTTGCGAGACCTGGGCCGGCAGGCGCAGGTGCGCATCCCCGGCGGCTGGCTGCTGGTGGCCGCCGTGTTGATCGTCGTGGCGCTGGCGGTATGGCTGGGCGGGCCAAGCTGGCGCCGGATCACACGTTGGACACGCGAACGGGCGCAGGCCTTACGTGTCCGCTGGCAGGCGTCGGAACCGTATGCCGCCCGCGCCATGCGCAAAGAACTGGCCCAGCCGACTGGCCGCTTGAACGCGCTGTATCACTGGCTGCGCTTGAGCCGCCGCTCGGTCTCGATGGCTGACGCCACGGCAAGCCTGTCGCCGGAACTGCGCAATGGCGGGGCCGCGGCGATGCGCGATTGCTATGGCGCCACCCCGAATCCCACCCGAGGGCTCCAGGCGTTGCGCCTAGCCACACCGCGCTGGCGACAGGCATTTCGCGCCGACGTTGCCCACGCGCGCCAAGAAGACTTGTTGCCGCTGAATCCCCGCAAGATCGACCGCCACTCCGGAGACCCCCGATGACCCTGACCCTGCGCACCGCGCAACGCCTCTTCGCCATGCTGGCGCTGCTGTTTCTGGCCGGCATCGTTCACGCCCAGACGGCACTGCCGTCCTGGAACGATGGGCCGTCACGCCAGGCCATCGTGGAGTTTGTGGCGGCGGTTACCCAAGAGGGCGGGGCGGATTACGTCGCGCCCGCCGACCGCATTGCCGTCTTCGACAACGACGGCACGCTGTGGAGCGAGCAGCCGCTGTACTTCCAGCTGATCTTCGCGCTGGACCAGATCAAGGTGATGGCGCCCAAGCACCCGGAATGGTCGCAAGAGCAGCCGTACAAGGCCGCCATCGAAGGCGACCGCCAGGCGCTGGCCGCGTCCGGCACCGAAGGCCTGCTGAAGATCGTGGGCGTGACGCACACCAACATGACGACGCAGGCCTTCTCGGACGAGGTCAAGCAATGGGTCAAAACGGCGCAGCACCCGCGTTTCAAGCAGCCGTACACCAGCCTGACCTACGCGCCCATGCGCGAACTGCTCGACTATCTGCGCGGCAACGGCTTCAAAACCTACATCGTGTCGGGCGGCGAAGTGGAGTTCATGCGCGCCTGGGCGCAGGATGTCTACGGCATTCCGCCCGAGCAAGTGATCGGCACTACATTCGTCACCGAGTTCCAGATGCAGGACGGCAAGCCGGTGCTGATGCGCACGCCCAAGCTGGACTACAACGACGACGGCCCGGGCAAACCCGTGTCGATCAACAAGTTCATCGGCCGCCAGCCCATCTTTGCGTTCGGCAATTCGGATGGCGACCTGCAAATGCTGCAATGGACGATGGCCGGGCCGGGCAAGCGCTTTGCGGGTCTGGTGCATCACACCGACGCCAAGCGTGAATGGGCGTATGACCGCGAGTCAAAGATCGGCAAGCTGGACAAGGCCTTGGATGAGGCCAACAGCAAGGGCTGGGTCGTTGTGGACATGGCGCGCGAATGGAAACGCGTCTACGCGTTTGAGATGCCAAGATAAGTTGGAAGCCAGAAGGCCAGGCCGGCGCCCGCACGGGGCCGGGGCAACACGCTAGAGGAACAGCGGCATGCGGATGGGGAAGGCGGCAATGGAAGGGTTGGACACGCAACGGCCGGATAGCGGCGCACGCACATTGACAACGGCTCGCCCGGCGGCGCTGCTGTTGATGTCGGGCGCGGCGGCGCTGGTGTTCCAGGTGTTGTGGATCAAGCAGTTATCGCTGGTGGTGGGCGTGGAGGTCAGCGCCATCGCCGGGGCGGTCAGCGCGTTTTTTCTGGGGCTGGCGCTGGGCGGCTGGTTCCTGGGCCGCCAGGCCGACCGCCTGGATCGGCCCGTGCGGTTCTACGCGTGGCTGGAAGCCGGTGTGGCGGTGTCCTGCGTGGCCGTCACCGTGGCGCTGGCGCATAGCGCGGCGCTGTTTGTGGCGGTAGAGGCCGTCAGCCCCCTGGCCGCGTGGCTGATGATCGGGCTGATGCTGGCTATTCCTTCTTTTCTGATGGGCGGCACCTTGCCCGTGCTGATGCGGGCCGTGAATCGCCAGGATGCGGCGGCCAGCCGGCGGGGCGGCATCCTGTATGCGGCCAACACCTGTGGCGCAATCGTGGGGGCCTTGCTGCCGGCGTTTGTGCTGATTCCGCGTTTTGGCGTGCAAGGCGCTGCGTTGGCGGCGGCGTCGTTGAATGTGCTGGCCGCGCTGGGCGCCTGGACGTTGGACCGCAGGGCCGGCGCGTTGGCCGCACCCGCGCCAAGCGCCACCGCCCCGTTATCGGGCGAGGCGCGCTTGGCGGTGGCGCTGTACGCGGCGGCGGGTGGCGTGGCGTTGGGCTATGAAGTTATTTGGTCGCAGATGATCGTGCCGTTCATGAGCACGCGCGCCTTTGCGTTTGCCATTGTGCTGGCCACGTATCTGGCTGGCCTGGCGATAGGCGCCGCCGTGTACGCGCGCGTCGCGCACCGGGTGCGCAACCCCTGGGGCGTGTTCGGCTGCCTGATTGCCGGTGCGGGCCTGCTGGCTGTGCTGGAAGTGGCGGTGTTGGGCAAGTGGCTGGTCGTGGCGCAGACGCATGCGGAAGCGGCCGTCGTGCAGCTGACGGGCAGCGCCATCGCCGGCATGTGCGCGCGCTTTGCGGTGGCGGCGGCAAGCTTCGTGTTGGCGCCCACGTTGTTGCTGGGTGCGGCCTTTCCCGCCGTGCTGCGCATTGCCGTGGGCGACCGCCATGTGGGCCGCGAGGTGGGCGCAGTGCTGGCCTGCAATACGCTGGGCGGCATTGCAGGCACGCTGCTAACGGGATTTTTACTGCTGCCGGCTTTGGGTCTCGTGCGCACGTTGGGGGTGCTTGCGGCCATGGCGGCGTTGATTGGGGTCATTGCGGCGTGGCGCGGGCGGGTGACCGGCACGGCCACTTCCGGCATCGCGACGGCTCTTGTCGGGATGGCGGCGTTGGCCGTGGCGGTGCTGTTGCCGG